>Ga0209415_10000836_pt1 | contig 58104 bp, 55 predicted proteins | sample PeaSoiSIISIP2007_FD_187696 | JGI IMG/M metagenome (GOLD analysis project Ga0209415, IMG submission 187696) | Peat soil microbial communities from Weissenstadt, Germany - SII-SIP-2007 (SPAdes) (version 2) | ecosystem: Environmental > Terrestrial > Soil > Wetlands > Peat | place: Germany... | reverse complement strand
CATGGGCTACCGAGTCGATCCACCGACCGAACTCCAGGATGCCTGAGCGCCCAGCGGTGTTTTCAACCCTGATACAGGGCTCTGGAATTATGTGGCGAACTTGTGAGACAGGACCCTAGCAGCCGAAAAACACATCCAGGCGGCGGACGGCACCGGTGCGCTCGAAGATCGCGGCGCTGGTCGCGGCATCCAGGTCGAGCCCCTCAACGGTGTGGCGGGAGCCGCCGGCGCGGGTAATCTCGATCCTGGGCGGCCCCGATTGATGGGTCACCACAGGGGTCTGGCAGGTAGTGAACGCCATCGTGCCCGGATCGAGAGCGAGGCTGCGTTCCTGACCGTCGACATCGTAGAAGTGAAACGTTCCCGCTCCGGCGAGAAACTCGCCGCGACTCAACAGGTGACGGCGGAAACGGAGCCGTCCGCCTTCAACCGCGACGCCCATCTCGCCGAGCCGCGAGATGAGATCCTCCTTCACCTGGCCGGTCATGCCGGGCTGCTGCACTCCCGCAAAACCGGGCGTGTGGGAGTAGGGATCGGTGGGGATGGCGCCGTACAACTCCGGCGGCTTGTGGACGCCGATGCCCTCGCGGATTTCGTGGTAGTGGCTTCTGAGGCGCTCGATTAACGTGGCGTCGTCGCCCGCGCACGCGGCGCGGTCGAGCACCTCCTGCACGGCCAGCAGGAGCTTTGAAACCATGTGCCAGTAGATGCAGCCGAGCCCCTCGTATTTATAGAACGTGCCCGAGCGGCCGGTGAACGACTGGTGATCGAACACATGCTCATACACCGCGAGAATTTGCGCGGTCTCCGCGGGCGGCAAGCGAAGCGGCGACAGCGCCTCCAGCAAGCGCGCGGAATTCCGGAAGGCCGCGTTGAAGTGAGCCACGCCGTTCACATCCTGCACCACGATGCGACGATCGCCGCGCTCAATCATGGCAGCCAGCGGCTTCGATTGCGCGATGGCCGAGGCCGGAATGTTGTTCTTTTCGAAAAAGCCGGGCAGCTTGCGGTCCGGATACAGGACGTAGCTGTTCTGGTCGGCACGGTAGAGTCGGCTGCTGCGCAGCGCGTCGAGCAGTGCCGCCGATTCCCCGGCGGACAGGGCGCCCGAGCTGAGCACGGCCATCTGGCCTTCGAGCATCTCGTAGAGGCGGCGAATCACGATCCCATCGCCGCTGACCTTCATCAGATTGTAAGCGTGATAGAGGCCGTCCTCCCGCCGGTTGGCGCGGATCGAATGGTCGATATGCCGCAGAGCAACGTCGCAGAAAGCACCCAACTCGGCGATGCTCACCGATGTCTGCCGGCCCGAAAATCCACCGGCGTATAGCCCGGCCCGGTAGTCGCTCCCCACGCTGCCCAGGGAATCGAGGACGAGCTTGCGGTCGCGGTCCGAGATCGGTCCGCCGAGCAGGCCCGCGTGCCGTTCCAACGCCTCCGCCACGCGCCGAAACGCCCCGGCGACTTCGGAGGAAACCTCAACTTCCGGCGTGCCGGCGGCGTCGAAAAGGCCGCGGCAGAACGACAGGAACCGCCGCAGGAAGCACAGGGTCACCATCGAGACGCCGGAGCCGACCAGCGCGTTGTTGGCGTCGTTCCATTCCGGCCGCTGGGTGTTCATCCACAGGCCGGCCTCGGGGATGTAGTTGAAGAGGCGGGCCAGCACCAGCACCAGCAGCTTTTCGGTCAGGTTTACGCGGTACGGCTCGCCGTCCGCTCCCGGCAGAGCCTTGCCGTCTGCGCCCATCGCAGCCGCCCGCTGGCGAATCTCGCGGTCGAGAGCGGCATCGAAGTCGATGGTGTTGCGCGGATCTTCCAGCAGCGCGCCATACGGCTTGATGCGGTAGGGAACGTTGGCGTACGTGAAGACGCGGTGCGTCAGCAGGCGGACAAGAGCGCCGGGATGATAGCGAGCCGAAACCTCGAGCAGCTTCAGAAGGTAGACCACCTGGTGGTCGCCCCAATAGCCGATGTAAGACCAGGTGTCGTGCGGGTCGATCACTTCCCAGTCGAAGCCGTCGCGCATGACGCGGTACGGGTTGTAGCCATCGGCGGTGGAGGCGCCGGCGAACTTGAAAATCATGCTCTCGACGTAGCCGGGGAAGGAGAGCGCCAGCGCCTCCCAGTTCTGGAAGATGTCACGCCAGTTGCCCTGGTAGTTGAGGATTCGCTCGCCGTGTTCGGACTTCACCTCGATGCTGAAGATGTTCCAGGGGCGGCTGGGATCGCCGTGACGGCGGCTGAAGGTGAGCGGCAGATACTCGTGCGCCAGCCGCTCCAGGTCCGGGTCGTCCTGCGCGCGCGCCAGGGCCAGCAGGCGGCTGTGCAGCAGCGTTTCTTCGAGCGAATCGAGGAACGCCGCCTGCCGCCCGGCGACCGCGCGGTTGGCCTTGCCGAGGAACGCCTTGAAGTCGGCGCGGGAAACCAGATACCCACGGTCGGGGATTCCGCCGCGCATCACGTTGAACAGGGCGTTGGAGAAATGCCGGTCTGAGCTAAGGTCGTCGCCGGTAAGCTCGAGGCCGTCGGCCGCGGCAACGATGCGCACTAGGTTGCGCGTGCCGCGCTCGACGTCCTCGTCGAGTTGCGCGCGCAGGTCGGCCACCGCTCCCTGACGGTCGCGGCTCTGAACGCCTGTCGGAGCCGCGACCGTCAGGGAGCGGTTGGTGCCCTTGTCGTGGAACGTTGCCTGAACGCCAGACTTGAGGAGCCCGACCACCGCGGCGACGGCGGCAGCGTCCTGGTCCACCTCCGCCACCATACTCCACTCTTTGCGGCTGCCCGCGGGAAGCTCCAGCCGGGCACTGACGAAATACGCGCCGCGGCGGCCGCGGATCAGCGTTTCCTCGTCCACCGCCTCTCCGCGCCGGAAGCGATCGAGCTGGATGGAGGACAGCAGCCGGCGCGCCGGTTCGATACCCTCCGACCAGACTGTGGTCACGCGCAGTGCCTCATTGGGCTCTGGCCGGTCGGCGGGAACGGAACTGAGTTTAAAAAGGCCCAGACCGGTTGCCGGTTCGAGTTCGTTCTCCTTGTACCCGTCCCCTAGCGTGCTGTATTCCATCTGGAAGCGGCGCGTCAGACCGTGCGGCAGGAGGTTTTGGATGCCATCCAGCAGATCGATCCCGGCCGGCTCGGCGCCCAGGTTGACCAACGCCGAGCGCCGCACGAAACCGAAGCGGTCGCTCGTCATCCAGGCGCAGGAAAAGGACAGCGCCAGATCGTGGTTGACCTCCTCGAATATCAGCTCGTTGCTGTAAACGCTCTTCGATAAGCTCCGCGTGATGCGGTAGAGACCTTCGTAACGCTGCGAGAAAGGCTCCCACAACGCTGTACGCCCGGCTCGGACAACCCGAAGGATGGTTTTGCCGCCGGTCTGGTCCTGGCTGTCGTGGATGCGGTCGTCGGTGTAATAGGGGAACAGGGCGTGGTCGGGATCGCGGCGGCCGGCGGTGAGGGCGCCGGTGCTGGAGACGAACATCCAATGATCGGAGTCGCTGACCAGGCTCATCAGGAACGGCGCCATCGCATCGTAGTTGACGATGCGGTAAAAGCGCTCGCCGCCGATGACGACGGGGCCGCCCTCCAAATGGCGCGCGCCGCGCACCAGCGCCGCTTCGCCGACAAAAGCCGTGGTCATTGGGGTTCGGGCAAGCTAAAGCGTGCCCTACCCATGTCGGGCGAGCTGAAGCATGCCCTACCCATGTCGGGCAAGCTGAAGCGTGCCCTACCCATGTCGGGCAAGCGAAAGCATTCCCTACCCGGCGCCGGTAGGGCACGCTTTAGCTTGCCCATATTGCACAACATGCTCACGGTTTCTCCTTGGCGGCGGGGACGGCCGGCGAATCGTAGCCCGGCGAGGTCGGCCCGGCCGGCATAAGATCCGGATACAGCGTCTGCATCGCCAGCTTGGCCTTGCGGCCCTCGGAGAAGAGGCCCCAGTGACCCTCGGTCCCGCTTCCCTTCCAGGGCTCGTCAAACGCTTCGAACCAGAAGAGCGTCGCGTCGTTAGCCTTCGCCCAGGCGGTCAGTTCCTCGTAATAACGCTTCTGCTTCTTCTCGTCGCCCGCGCGCGGGGCGTTCTGCGCTCCGATGGTATAGGACGCCCAGCCCGCTTCGCCGAGAACGATGGTTTTCCCCGGATGAGCCTTGCGCACGCTCTCGTAATTCCTGATGGTGGAGGGCATGGCGGTGCCAATGTCCTCGTGGCCCCACATGGGGTACGTGTGCATGGTGATGAAATCTACGTGGCTTGCCAGCTTGGCTTCCGGCTGCCGCCAGTAGAGAGAGTCGTCGGCGACCGTGACCGGGCAGCTCACCGCCTTCTTAACCTGATCGACGTACTCGATCGCTTTCTCCTCCGTCAGCTTGTGGTCGGACCAGGACACCAGAATCTCGTTACCGACGCTCACGCCCAGCACGATGTCCTTGTACTCATTGGCCAGCCGGATCGCGGTCGCGGTCTGATTGGCGTTCTCGCCTTCCTTGCCGGGCTTGCCATCGAGCCAGATGCCGAGCAGCACCTTGAGCCCGATCTTCTCGCGCCGGATGACTTCCATCACGTCCTGGGAGTGCTGGTCGCCGCCGTAGAGACGGATCAGGGTCCAGTTCCTCTGCAGAATCTTGAGGTCTTCGAGAATCTGCGCCTGAGTCGGAAACCGGTTCAGTTGGGGGTTCTGGCCCGCACGGTAGCCGGAATAGTCGATGCCGTTGCCGTTCCATTTCTGCACGGTCAGATCGGCCGCCAGCGCCGAAGACGCCAAGGCGAATGCGCAAATCAACGCAAGGATCAGCTGTGGCGCACGCACTCGTGCGTGCAGCGCCGGCACTCGTGCCGGCGTGTCTTGCCGCGGATTGAAGAAATGTCGAGAAGAATCTCGACACAGCACGCAGGACTGCGTGCGCCACGGTAGCCGCACGGTCTTCACGCTTCCACCTCTCCGCGCCGCGCTTTCAGGTCCGCTTCGATCTTCACCATCAGCGGATCGTCGAGCGGATAGAGCATCATGGCGGCGGCGGCCAGCACCATCAGCACGCACGGAATCCAGCTCATGGAGAGGATGATCCCGTGCAGCGAGCGGCCGGTCTGGTCCACGTTGGCGATATACCCGAAGTAGGCGAGGATGAGGCCGAACATCCAGGCACCGATGGCGACGCCGATTTTGGTGCTGAAGATGGCTGAGGCGAAGACCAGCCCCGTGGTGCGGCGGCCGGTGCGCCATTCGGCGTGGTCGGCGGTGTCCGCGAACATGGCGAAGACCAGCGGCGAGTTGAACCCGATGATGAAGCTGGAAACGATCTGCAACGCGAAGATGAGCCAGAGATCCGAAGGTCCGGCGAGGCAGAAACCCGCGATGACCAGCCCTCCACCTCCGATCGCGATCATGAACAGCGGCTTCTTGCCGAACCGCTTGGCCAGGCGCGATGTGATCGAGACCGCCACCAGAAACGCCAGGCCGTTTGAGACAAGGAACGCTCCCAGTAGATCCGGCCGTTTCAGGAAGTACTTGAAATAGTAGGCCGAGGCCGAACCCTTAATCACGAACGCCGCCAGCACCATCAGCAGGACGCCCACCAGGACCAGCCACGGCCGGCTGCCGAACAGATCGCCCAGATCCCGCTTGATATCGGAGTGTTGCTGCGGCGGCGGGGCGACCCGCTCGCGGGTGATGGCGAAGCAGAGCACCAGCAAGGCCACGGCGACAACGCCATACAGCACCATGGTGAGCTGCCAGCCGCGCGCGTCGTTACCACTGCCAAAGAACTTGACTAATCGCAAGGTGAAGTACTGCACGAACACTCCGGCGGTGAAGGCGCCAAAGAATCGAATCGAAGAGATGGAGGTGCGCTCCTGCGAGTTCGGCGTCATCACTCCCATCAGCGCGGTGTAGGGGATGTTCACGGCGGTGTAGAGAAACATCAGGAGAGAGTAAGTAATGTATGCGTAGACCAGCTTGGCGCCGCTGCCAAGATGGGGCGTGGTGAAGGTCAGTACGCCTGCCACGGCCAGCGGAACGGCGAACCACAAGACGTAGGGCCGGAAGTGGCCCCAGCGCGTCTTGGTCCGGTCGGCGATAGCTCCCATCGTCGGATCCGCCACCGCATCGGCGATGCGCGTGACCAACAGCATGGTGCCGACCGCCGCGGCGGAGATGCCGAAGACATCGGTGTAGAAGATCATCAGGAAGAACTCGAAGGTCTTCCAGTAGAAATTCGAAGCCGCGTCTCCGAACGAGTATGCGATTTTCTCTTTGAGGGAAATACGGTCTTCCAACGGAACCTTCTGCGTCGCGGTGCCCACACCAACCTCCCTGTCGGACACGCCTGTCGCGTGCCGGCGCCCCGAAGTTGCGCCAACAAGAGTCTAACGCGCTTGCAGGGGGCGGGGTACCGGGCTGGCTCCAGGAACGCAAAATGGCAAGCTAAACCGTGCCCCACTAATGCCGTGGGTGGGGCACGCCTCAGCTTGCGCAGACCGCGTCGCGGGCTACTGCGAAGGTGTGGCGGCGGAGGGGCGGAAACGAGGCGCGGGGCGCTCGGTGACCTTGAAATCGGGCGGCACCTGGAACAGGGCGGACGAAGGCTCGGCGCGGCTGACATTGGTCAGCCGGGTAACGGTTTCGCCGCTGCGCGGATCGCTGCGCTTGCTCAGAATCACCATTTGCAGGTCGGCTGAGTACCAGCGTTCGGTCACCACCTGAATCGGCGAATCGTTCCCGATGGCGCCGGCGGCAATGGTGACTGTGGTGCGGGTTCCCTGCGCCTGTAAGCCCTCGATGGCCGCAGCGCCGAGCGCTTCGGTCTTCACGGACTGAGGAACGTTGCCCGCGCGCATTTCGCGTCGCGCTTCGGTGGCGGCGGCAAACGGGCGCTTGCCGGAACTCGGCCCGATCCATGCCGACTTGTTGGCCGTCTTATGCACGGAGTCGAGGGCGTAGTTTGCCCCGGCCACCGGGTCATGGATGAAGACCACCTGCTGCGCGCCTCCGCCGGCGGCCAGCGCACCCAAACCCGCCAGCGATTCTTCGCGGCGGGTACGGCCTTCACTATCGCGAACCATGTGCGCGGTGCTGGTCTGATGGATGCGATTGCCATCGGCCAGCGTCTCGGTGCTCTCGGTTACCAGATCTCCCGAGAAAGGAGCACCCTTGACCACGCGGCGAGGCATGCCGGCCTCGGCGCCCAGGAAACGCGGACCGGCAGAACCGAAGCCGCCGTGCCCGGCGGGCGGCGGACTCTGCGCCCAGGCGAGGGCGGCGGCCGCCAAGAGTAAGGAGAAACTGTTGCGCATCTTCATGGTCTGCTCCCGTGACGGGCTCGCATCAGTTCAGGAACCGGACGGCGCGCGCCATCCCATCCGGGCCCAGCAGGACTTCGGCTTCCACGCTTTCCGCATCGCTATCCTCGCTCGCCGGAATACCCAGCGCCGTGATCGCGGAGCGCGGCAACTCTACCCGCACCAGGTCGACATCGTCGTCCTGCGGCGAGCCTGCGGCATTGGGCAGCGGGATGAACGCGGTATCTTCATCCTCGATGCCAGCCGTGGCAGCAACGCCGGAGTTGGCGGCGACCAGTGGAGGCGGCGGCGGCTGCCGCGCTCCCATCCAAAGCACGGCGGCAGCCAACAACAGCGCAGCGGCGGCGGCCCACCAACGCCGAGCCTCGCCCGAGGACGGTGCGCTCCGGCGATACCGCTGCCGATACGCGCGCAGCAAATGCGCTTCCACGCGCGCCGGCGCCGACACATTCTTCATCTCCGCGGCCAGCAAGCGGAGTCCGGCCGCTACCGGACGCTCCGTTGCCCATCGTGCCGCGCAAGCGGGGCACACGGCCAGGTGCGCGTCAAAAAGCTCGCCGGGCTCCGGCCCGGCAATGTCATTCCAATATTCTTCGCAGTTCATATCACACACCTCGCCGCCTTCCACGCCGGAACCGGGGCGCTTCCATGGCGTTCGTCCCGCAGTTTCTCAGCCAGCAGCAGCCGCGCTCTGTGCAGACGCGAGCGAACCGTGCCGATCGGGCAGCCCAACGCCGCCGCAGCCTCGGCGTAGTCCACTTCCTCCAGATCGCATAGCACCACGACCTCGCGATACCGGCGAGGCAAGCTGCTCACCGCCCGGCGCAATGCTTCGATGCGCTCCCGCGCCGTAAGGTCCGCCAGAGGATCGGAAGCATCGGCCGGTTCCGCCAACCCCAACTCCTCGGCGCCCGTGTCCACGCCCACGTCGGACCGCCGCCGCTCGAACTGCCGCAGTAACAGCTTGCGCGCGATGCCGAACAGGTAGGCGATCAGGCTTCCGCGGTCCGGGTCATAGCCGCACTCTTCCCGGAGCAATGCCAGGAACACGTCCTGAGTGATATCCTCGGCGACCGGAGCCGAGCCGCTCATCTGGAGTGCGAAACGATAGAGGACGGGCTGCCGCCGATGGTAGAGAGCCGCAAATGCTTGCTCTTGGCCAGCGCGGAGTCGCTCGAATAACTCATGGTCCGATTCCGGCGGCTTCATCGGCCCTCACTTAATCCTTTCATACCACGATATTAAAGTTCCACGATTCCCGAGTGTTGACAAATCCGGCACCCCATAGTACTTGATGACTTTCTGGTTTCGTTATTCCTACGATTTTGTACTTTACCGTGAGTACCGGCCGATCTATCATCAACTAAATGATGACTGGATCGGACACCCGCCGCAATGGCATGTGACGAATGCGCCGTCTGGCGGACGCGGGTAAACGAGTTGGAGACCGAACTCGAGCAGAAGAAAGAAAGGGCGGACGTCGGAGAAGAGAGTTTCCGTCGACTGGCAGATTCTTCTCCGCTCATGATCTGGATGTCTGGCCCTGACGCGTTGTGGACTTACTTCAATCGCGCGTGGCTGGAGTTCCGTGGCCGGTCGATGGCCGATGAGTTGGGAAACGGCTGGACTGAAGGCTTGCATCCTGACGATCGCGACCTGTGTGTCGAAACCTATCTCAAATCGTTCAGTGCGCGGCAGTCGTACCGCATCCAATATCGCCTGCAACGCGCGGATGGCGAGTATTGTTGGGTGGAAGACCAGGGCATCCCACGCCTGAGCGGAGCGGACGGATTTCTGGGGTTCAGCGGCGCAGCGGCAGATATTAGCGACCGCCGGCGCCCCTACTTCACGCCGGACGAAGAAGCGGTTCGCATCGTGTTTTCGCTGACCGAGCGCGAGCGCCAGGTCTTGGTGCTGGTCGCAGAGGGAAAATCCACCAAGCATGCCGCGCAGCAACTGGGGATCAGTTACAAGACAGCGGACTCTCACCGGAGCCGCATCCTGGAAAAACTGGGCGTACATGAAACGGCCAGCCTGGTGCGGTACGCGATTCGCGCGGGGTTGATCGCACCGTAGGCAGTCAACCGCATCGAACCCTATCCCAAGACTCTCCTTAGGACCGGCCCATGCACTCGCAGGCCGGGGCCTGCGCCGCAGGGCTTGCGCCACAAGGGCTGTGATACACTGCGAGACTTCCGGCAGGAGCACAGCATGAAGCTTTCCCATATGGTCACGGCCTGGCTGGCGGCGTTAACCGCGGCTGTCGCCATCCTCGCTCAGACCAAACAGCCGCAGGACGAAGAGTACGCTCGCCTGGTGAAGGAATGGACCACCAAGCCGGAGTTTATGAGCCCGTTGGTGGACCACCTGCCGAAAGCGGCCGCCGTTCCCAGCCCGAAGGACGTGTTGGGATACCACATTGGCGCTCCGCAGAAACTGACTTACACATCGGACATGGCGAAGTATTACCAGGCGCTGGCCGCCGCCTCGCCGCGCGTCAGAATTCTGCCCGCCGGCCGGACCGATGAGGGCAAGGAACAACTGGTGGTCGCGGTTTCGAGCGAAGACAACATTCGCAATCTGGAGACCAACCGCGGCTACCTGGCGAAGCTGGCCGACCCGCGCGGGCTGGGCGATGCCGAGGCCAGGCGCATCATCGCACAGGCCAAGCCCATCTACATGTTCACCGGGGGTCTCCACAGCGCGGAAACGGGGCCGCCCGAAATGCTGATGGAGCTGGCCTATCGGCTGACCGTGGAGGAGGGCGCACCATTCGACCAGATCCGTCAGAACGTGGTTGTGATGATGGCCGAGACTTTGGAGCCAGACGGCCGGGACCGCTATGTCGACTGGTATTACAAGTACAAAATCCACGAAACCGGCGAACCCGATCGCGTAGCCGGCCCACCGTACTGGGGGAAGTACATTTACCACGACAATAACCGCGACATCAATTACTCCCAGGTGACGATGCGCAATTGGTTGAAGTTCTACCTGGAGTGGCACCCGCCCATCCTGCACGACCTGCACGAATCCGAGCCGTTTCTGTTCACCTTCAGCGGCCAGGCGCCGCAGAACCCGTCGCTCGACCCCATCCTGTACGCCGAGTTGCCTTGGTTTTCGAATTTTGAAATGACGAAGATGATCGGCTACGGCATGCCGGGGGTTTGGGATCACGCTTTCGTGGACATGTGGTCGCCGGGCTATCTGGGCTTCATGGCCTCGAACCACAACGGCATGCTGCGCATGTATGAGACCTTCGGCAACGGCGGGGCCAACACCATGAAGCGCAACGTGGCGCCGCCTGCGGGCGACGAGGCGCCGGCGGCGGAGGGCGGCGGCCGCGGCGGCATGACGTCTCGCGAGTGGTATCGCCCGCTGCCGCCGTACAAAGAGGTGGAGTGGTCGATGCGCAACAACACCAACTACATGGAGACAGGCGCGCTTTCCGCGCTGGAACTCACGGCCGGCTTCGCACCGACTGTGCTCGAGAACTTCTACCGCAAGAGCCTCCACTCCATTGAAGCCGGGAAGAACGAAGCGCCGTACGGTTACGTGCTGCCGGCCGGGCAGGCAGACATGACGCGCGCGGCGTTCGTGGTGAATGTACTGCGCTTGCAGGGCATCGAAGTGGGCCGCGCCGGGGCGGAAGTGAAGCTGAAGGAGGGTACGTTCGCGGCGGGATCGTTCCTGGTCAAGCTCGATCAGCCGTACGGACGGCTGGCCAAGATCCTGCTCGAGGTCCAAAAATACCCCGACCCCAACTTGCGCACTTACGACGACGCCGCCTGGACGATGGGGCTGATGTGCCACACCGACATTCGCGAGATCTCCGATAAGGCGATTTTGAGCGCCGCCGCAACGCCGGTGGACACGCCTTCGATCGACGGCGAGGTGAAAGGCAGCGGGCCGATTGTGGCGGTGCTGGCCAACGGCGCTAATTCGCTGGCAACTTTGCGATGGCGCCTGAGAAATTTACGCTTCGAGGCCATCGAGCAGGCGGTGACAGTGAATGGCGCCGAACTGCCGGCGGGCAGCATGCTGGTGGAAGGCACTCCGCGGGTGCGGTCGGAGATCGGGAAGCTGGGCCTGAAGGCAGTGGCGCTGGCCAAGGCGCCGGAGGTGGCGCGGCACGCGGTGGACCTGCCGCGCGTGGCCATGTTCAGCACCTGGGGCGGCACCCAGGATGTCGGCTGGGTGCGTTACGCATTCGACCATTTCGAGATGCCGTATGACCTGATCTACAAGGAGCGCATCCGGCAGGGCAATCTGCGCGCCGCTTACGACGTGATCGTGATTCCGAGCCAGGGCAACCGCGGCGGCAAGTCCATCGTTTTTGATATCGAATCCAAGGGCAAACCGCTGGCTTATACGAAGACGGCTGAATTCCCGAGCCTCGGCATGTACGGCGAATCGGACGATATCACCGGAGGCATGGGCCTGGAAGGCGTGCTGGAACTGGAGCGGTTCGTCCGGCAAGGCGGGGTGCTGATCACGCTCGGCTCGTCCAGTTACCTGCCCGCCGAATTCGGCCTGACGCGCACCGTGGAAGCCGCGCACCCGACGCCGCAATTCTACGCGCCCGGCCCCATCGTGGAAGCCGAAATTACGCGGCCCACGCATCCCATCTTCTATGGCTATTCCGGCCAGACGACGCCGGTCCGTTACGCCAACGGCCCGCTGCTGCGCGTGCCGCTGGAGGACCGCGGCTGGGTGCTGATGCGCTACGCGGGCACCGAGCAATCTGTTTTGAGCGGCCTGTTCAAGGGCGTCGCCGAGGTGCACAACCGTCCCGCGATTCTCGACGTGCCGATTGGCCTGGGCCGGATCATCGTGTTCGCCACCAATCCGTGCTACCGCTGGCAGAACCTGGGTGAGTTCGCAATGCTCGAAAACGCCATCCTGCACTACAAGGCTATGCCAGCGCCAGCTGCGCCGGCCGCGCCTGCGCCGCCTGCCGAGAAGCGATAGCGCCGCAGGACCGAGTCGCCGGCGAAGGGCCAGAGGCGCACTTCCGGAAAACGGGAACATTTCGCGCTAACCCTTCGTACACCCAGACGTCTGTATATTACGAAGTCTGAGTATGCCAAAAACCGACTCTCTCCAAGGTTCGCTCGATCTGCTCGTTTTGAAGATTCTCTCGCGGCGGCCGCACCTGCACGGTTACGCGATCATGTCCGCCATCAAGGACTGGTCGGGAGAGGTGCTCCGCGCCGAGGAAGGCTCGCTCTATCCGGCGCTGCACCGGATGGAGGAGGCCGGCTGGATCCGCGCCCAATGGATCACAAAAGATAGCGGGCGGCGGGCGCGCATCTACGAACTGACCGCGACGGGCAAAAAGCAGTTGGACACCGAGGAATCGCGTTGGCAGGCAGTAACTTCCGCCGTGAATCGGGTGCTGAGGACGGTCTGATATGTCGCTACGGTCACGTATCGCCAATGTATTTCGCGGGGATGATTTGAGCCGCGAGATCGACGAGGAGCTCCGGTCGCACATCGAAGAGGCAATCGCCGAGGGGCGCGACCCGGATGAAGCGCGCCGGGCCTTTGGCTCCTTGCTGCGGCAGCGCGAGGAAAGCCGCGACGTCCGTCTCATCGCCTGGATCGAGTCGCTCCGCGCGGATGCCGTCTTCGGCTGGCGTCAGCTGCTCAAGCGAAAGGTGACTTCGGCAGCGGCGATCCTGTCGCTCGCGCTGGCAATCGGGGCCTGCACATCGGCATTCCGGCTGATCGACGCCATGCTGCTGCGGCCCTTGCCAGTCGCGGAGCCGGAACGGCTCTACGTGGCGGTTCGCCAGGGAGTGGATTTCGACGGCCAGGTCCGGACGGCCGACATGTGGGCGTATCCCTCGTTCCGCCTGATGCGCGCGGCGGTCAAGGACCAAGCCGAGTTGATCGCGATCTCCTATGCCACGCGCACGGATCTGACCTACAAGTCGGACCCGGAGATGGAAAAGGCGTGTGTGCAGTATGTGTCCGGGTGGATGTTCGGTTCCTTCGGACTCCAGCCTGCCCTGGGCCGGCTGTTCACGGAAAACGATGACCTGAAACCAGGTGCACATCCTTACGCCGTGCTCTCGTACGACTACTGGAGGCGCCGCTTCGGTCAGGACCCGAAAATCATTGGGCGGACATTTCGCCTGGGCAGCGCGAGCGTCTTTGCAGGGCCGGCCGCGAGGGACAACCTTTACGAGATCGTCGGCATCGGACCCGAGCGCTTCACCGGCACCGAAACCGGCACGGTGACCGATATCTTCCTGCCAACCATGATGCATCCCGGGGTGGTCCATGACGACTGGACCTGGCACCGGACCTTGGCGCGTCTGAAACCGAGAGTCGCCGTGGAACCGGTTCGAGCGAAGCTGCACGCTACCTCACGGGCCTTCGAGGAGGAGCGTGCCAAGGGCTTCACCGGCATGAGCCAAGAGAGCATCGCCAAATTCCTCGACCTGAAGCTCTTGCTGGAGCCTGCGGCCGCGGGCGCTTCCGGCCTGCAGGAGGACTACCGCGTCGCGCTGATTGCCATGGCGGTGCTGGTGGCGCTGGTCTTGTTGATTGCCTGTGCCAACGTCGCGAATCTGATGACAGCCCAGGCCGCGGCGCGGGCGCGGGAGATGGCGATGCGGGTGGCGATCGGCGCCGGGCGATGGCGCCTGGTGCAACTGGTGCTCGTCGAGAGCGCGATGCTGGCAGCGGCGGCGGCCGCATTGGGCGGCCTGTTTGCCTGGTGGTCGGCGCCGTTCGTCATTAGCCGAATCAACCCGCCGGACAATCCGGTGCGGCTGTCTCTGCCGGCGGACTGGCGAGTGCTCGGGTTCGGCGTGGCGCTGACACTGTTGGTGACGTTGCTGTTCGGCCTGGCGCCGGCGCTACGGGCGTCCGAGGTGAGTCCGGCGAGTGCGCTCAAAGGCGGCTCAGACCCGCACTCGCGGCGTCGCCTGATGCATGCGCTGGTCGCGGCTCAGGTCGCCTTCTGTTTTCTGGTGCTGTTCGTGGCGGGGCTGTTCGCGGCCACGTTCGACCGGTTGTCTCATCGGCCGATGGGGTTTTCCGCAGACCGCCTTCTGGCGGTGGAAACGGTTGCCGAACGCGCCGAAATTCCCGCCTATTGGGAGCAGGTGGCCGAGCACCTGCGCGCATTGCCCGGCGTGGAAACGGTGGCTCTAGCCGGTTGGCCGCTGCTCGCCGGGGAAGCATGGAACGGCTTTGTCTCGGTCAACGGTGCGCCTCCCGGCCCGGTTCTGGCCTACTTTCTGCACGTCTCACCGGGATGGGCGAACGCCATGAAGATCGCCTTCGTAGAGGGCAGAGACTTTCGCAGGGACGACACGTCGCCTGGCGCGGCGATTGTCAACGAATCGTTCGTCAGGCAGTTCTTCCCGGACGGGAACCCCATTGGAAAGCGGTTCGCGAAAGATAGCCTCCGGTTCCAGGTGGTGGGAGTGGTCCGGGATGCCCCTTACCGCAGCGTGCGGGAACCCATCCTGCCCGCAGCCTATGTTCCGTTTCAGTCGGTGGACGACAAGGGCACCGTGCAGCCGGTTCGGGACTCGACCTTCATGGTGCGCACCTCCGGTGACAATCTGCTGGGGCTGGCGTCGATCCTGCGCCGGGAAGTGCCGCGCGCGCGGCCCGAGTTCCGGGTCAGCAACATCCGCACACAGGCGGAGCTGGTCGGGGCGCAAACCGTCCGTGAGCGGCTCCTGGCCATGCTGGCTTTGTTCTTCGCGACGGTCGCGCTGGTGCTCGCCGGCATCGGTTTATATGGTGTGCTGGATTATTCCGTGCTGCAGCGGCGGCGCGAAATCGGCATCCGGATGGCGATTGGCGCGCAGGCCGGCGATATCGCACGACGGGTGACGGCGGACGTCTTCCTTATGGTATTCGTAGGAGCGCTCGCGGGCCTCGCAGCGGGCATGGCATCGGTGCGATACATCGAGTCACTGCTCTATCAGGTAAAGCCCACCGACCCCGCCATGCTGGCGCTTCCGGCGCTAACAATTCTGGCGGCGGTCTTGCTGGCCGCGCTGCCGGCGGTGATCCGCGCGGTGCGAATCGACCCGGTCACGATGTTGCGTTCGGAATAGGGATGGGGGCGGCAGGGGCGCCGGCTGGAACGACTCAGGAGGGATGGCCGTCCAGCATGCGCAGGCGAAACTCGCGCAGATTGCGCAGCAGGTAATCGGGCGCGAGCGCCTGGAGATCCTCCACGGGAGTGATGCCGGTCTGGACAGAGATGATGCGGATGCCGTTTTCGCGCGCGGCGATCACATCGGAGGTGGCGTCGCCTACTAGCGCGACCGGCGCTTGCGCGGCGAGGGAATGCTGCTGCGCCGCTTCGCGGATGGCCAATTTCACCAGGCGGCCGCGCGTGGCGGCCATCTCGCCGAAAGCTCCGTAGCGGAAAAAGTGGCCGAGGCCGGCTCGCTCCAGCTTGCGCCAGCCGATGCGAGTGAGGTTGCCGGTGACCAACGCCAGCAAAAAACCGCGGCGGGCGAGGCGATCGAGCAACGCTGGCACCCCCGGGCAGTGCTTGCCTTCAAGCGGCGGGCACACACGCAGGTAGTATCGCTCCGCCGCACGCTGGATTTCGGGCATGGCCTGACGGATGAAAGCGGGTTTGGCCCCGGCGCGGCGCATCATCTCCACGATGATCGACGGGTCCAGCATTCCCTGCACCGGAATTCCTTCGGTGGTGGTGTCGAGGCCGGTGACATTGCGAATGCCGTGGACTAGCGCCTGCCGGTGATGCGGCCCGGCGCGCCGCATCAGGGTGCCATCGATATCGAACAAGACCAGCCCGCGGTAGCTCACAAGATGATGCTAGCGCGAACCGACTGGATCGCCGCGAGAGTCGGCAGGCGGAATCGCCTGCCCCACCGGTCAACCTGAGTTTGGCTGCAATCGGCTCGCTACAATAGTGGACGTGCAGCGCTCTAAGTTCCGCATCGGGCTCATCCAGATGGCGTGCTCGGTGGACCCGAATGAGAATATGGCCAAGGCCGAATGGCGCATCCGCGAGGCCGCCGGCCGCGGCGCGCAGATCGTTTGCGTGCCGGAACTGTTTCGATCGCAGTATTTTTGCCGCGAGGAAAATACCCGGTTCTTCGACCTGGCCGAGCCTGTGCCCGGGCCGACGACCGAGAGCTTCTCGCGCCTGGCGCGCGAGCTCGATGTAGTGATCATCGGCTCCATCTTTGAACGCCGCGCGGCGGGGCTGTATCACAACACTGCGCTGGTATTCGATGCCGATGGATTGCTGCTGGGGATGTACCGCAAGATGCACATCCCGGACGACCCCTTGTATTTCGAGAAGTATTACTTCACTCCCGGCGACCTGGGTTTCCGCTGCTTCGACACGCGCTATGCACGAATCGCGCCGCTGGTGTGCTGGGACCAGTGGTATCCGGAAGCCGCGCGCCTGGCTGCGCTCGGCGGCGCGCAGGTGCTGTTTTATCCCACCGCGATTGGCTGGCATCCGGCGGAGAAACAGGAATTCGGCACGGCGCAGCATGACGCTTGGCGCACCATCCAGCGGGGGCACGCCATCGCCAACGGGTTGTACGTGGCAGCGGTCAACCGCGTCGGATTCGAAGGCCCGCCGGAGCGCGGGCTGGAATTCTGGGGCGGTTCATTCGTGGCCGATCCGTTCGGCCAGGTGCTGGCCGAGGCCGGCCACGAAAAAGAAGAGACTCTCATTGTGGAATGCGACCCGCGGCGCATTGAGGAAGTGAGGCGCAACTGGCCGTTTCTTCGCGACCGCCGCATCGATGCCTACCAGCCCATCCTCAACCGGGTGATCGATTGAGCTCGACCGCGCGCGGCTTCCGCATGCCAGCGGAATGGGAGCCGCACCACGCCACCTGGATCGCGTGGCCGCACAACCGCTCCGACTGGCCCGGCCGCTTCGCGCCGATTCCGTGGGTGTATGGCGAAATCGTGCGCAAGCTGAGCCAGGTGGAGCGGGTTCGCATCCTGGTGCGCGACCGGGCGCTGCAACAGCAGGCGCGGCGTGTGCTGGCGAAAGTCGGCGCGAACCTGGAGACGGTAGAGTTCTTTGTCTGCCCGACCAACCGGGGTTGGACACGCGATTATTGCCCGCTGTTTGTGAAGAACAGCCGCGGCGCGCTGGCACTCACGGCGTGGCGGTTCAACGCCTGGGCCAAATACGACGATTGGAAGCTGGACGCGGCCGTGCCCGCCTGGATGGCCCGCCGACTGAAGCTGCCCGTGTTTACGCCGGGGATGGTGCTGGAAGGCGGCAGTATCGACGTCAACGGCGCCGGCCTGCTGCTCACCACCGAGGAATGCCTGCTGAGCCCGGTGCAGGCACGCAACCCGGGCATGAGCCGCGCACAGGTGGAGCGCAAGCTGCGCGCGCACCTGGGCGTCACGCGCGTGATCTGGCTGCGCAACGGAATCGCCGGCGACGATACTCACGGCCACGTGGACGATATCGCGCGCTTCGTGGCGCGTGACACAGTAGCCGCGGCGAGCGAAGCCGATCCTTCCGACGCGAACTACGAGCCGCTGCGCGAGAACCTGCGCATTCTGAGCGCCGCAGGACTGCGCGTGGTGAAACTGCCCATGCCGCGCCCGCTGATTTTTGCCGGACGCCGCCTGCCGGCCAGTTACGCCAACTTCTATATAGCCAACCGCCTGGTGCTGGTGCCGACATTCAACGATCCCGCCGACCGTGTAGCGCTGGCAGCGCTGGCGCGCGCGTTCCCGGACCGCGAAGTGGTTGGCATTAATTCGACCGACCTGATCTGGGGATTGGGTACGCTGCACTGCATGACGCAGCAGGAGCCGGCCGCTTCGGACAGCTAGAATCAATGGGCGGCCGCGTGGGGCAGGCGCCCTCGCCTGCGTCGGACCCCCAGGTCCGACAGCCGAGCCAGGGGGCTCGGCGCGGGTCGGGGACCCGCCCCACAGCTCAGTCTTCTCCCGCGATCTTCACCAGGCTCTCGCCGGGCAGGCCGTTTAGCACCGCGTCGGCGTCTTCGGCGGTGAAGGATTCCACTTTGGCCGAGATATTCATCGAGCAGAATTTCGGCCCGCACATGGAACAGAAGTGCGCGTCCTTGAAGCCTTCCTCAGGCAGCGTTTCGTCGTGCATGGCGCGGGCGGTTTCCGGGTCGAGCGAAAGCTCAAACTGGCGGTTCCAGTCGAAGCGGTAGCGGGCACGGGACAGCTCATCGTCGCGATCGCGCACGCCGGGACGCTTGCGCGCCACATCGGCAGCGTGAGCGGCGATCTTATAAGCGATGATACCGGCCTTGACGTCATCGCGATTGGGCAGGCCCAGGTGTTCCTTGGGCGTGACATAGCACAGCATGGAGGCGCCGTACCAACCGATCATGGCGGCGCCGATGGCCGACGTGATGTGGTCGTAACCGGGCGCGATATCGGTGACCAGCGGACCCAGCGTGTAGAAAGGCGCTTCGTAGCAGAGCTCGTTTTCCTTCTGCACCTGCAGTTCGATCTGGTCCATCGGGATGTGGCCGGGCCCTTCGATCATCACCTGCACGTCGAACTCCCAGGCCTTCTTGGTCAGCTCGCCCAGGGTCTTCAACTCCGCGAACTGGGCCTCGTCGCTGGCGTCGGCCACGCTGCCGGGGCGCAGGCCATCGCCCAACGAAAAGCTCACGTCGTGCTTTTGAAAAATCTTGCAGATGTCCTCGAAGCACTCGTAGAGGAAATTCTGCCTGTGGTTCTTCACCATCCACTCGGCCAGGATGGATCCGCCACGGCTGACAATGCCGGTGACGCGCCGCGTGGTGAGCGGAATATACTGCACCAGAACGCCGGCGTGGATAGTCATGTAGTCCACGCCCTGCTCGGCCTGTTCCTCGATCACTTCGAGCATCACGCGGGCGCTCAGGTCTTCCACGCGGCGCACGCGCGAGAGCGCTTCGTAAATCGGCACCGTACCGATGGGCACGGGCGAGGCGCCGATGATGGCCTTTCGGATGGCGGGGATGTCGCCGCCGGTCGATAAGTCCATCACCGTGTCGGCGCCGTATTTCACCGAGTCGCGCAGTTTTTCCAGTTCGCCCTCGACGTCCGAGACCACCGACGAATTGCCGATATTGGCGTTGATCTTGCACTGCGAGGCGATCCCGATGGCCATCGGCTCCAGGTTGGCGTGGTGGATGTTGGCGGGAATAATCAGCCGCCCGCGTGCTACTTCCGAGCGGACCAGCTCAGGCGACAGGCGTTCGCGCGCCGCCACATAGTGCATCTCTTCGGTGATGATGCCTTGGCGCGCATAATGCAGCTGCGTGCGGATCGTGTCGTTCTTACGTTTGGCTACCCAGTCACTGCGCATCGGCGGCTCCTCAGAGTCCGCGGACGCCGCTGGCGCGCCCTTTCAAAATGGCGCGGCCAGAAGCGCCCGCGGCTTACCAGCGGGCGAATCCCGCGCCGGACTATTTCTTCTTCTTCGGCTTCTTGACTTCCTTCTTGGGGCTCTTGTCTTTTGCCATTGATCCTCCCTTATGACTGAGATTATAACCGTTATGGCGGCGAGCGCATCGAAAATGAGCCATCGAAAACAGGCGGAGCTGCTCTACAATAGAAGTATCGATGGGGCCCACAGTTTGAAATACTCAGGCCGCGGCCGCCTCTCCGTGCGGAGCCGCTCCATTTCCATGCCCGATAAATTTCACGAAGAATGTGGCGTAGTCGCCATCTACGGCCACCCCGAAGCGGCCAAGCTGGCCTACCTGGGGCTTTACGCGCTGCAGCACCGGGGGCAGGAATCGGCCGGCATCTGCACCTCGGACGGGAACCTCATCTATACGCACAAAGAGATGGGGCATGTGGCGGATATTTTCACCAAACCGGTGCTGGCCACGCTGCCGGGCGAGCTGGCCATCGGCCACACGCGTTACTCCACGGCCGGCGATACCGTGCTGCTGAACGCGCAGCCGTTTTCGGTTTCGTGCAACAAGGGGCGGCTGGCCGTGGCCCACAACGGCAACATCACCAACACCGCGGAACTGCGCGCGGAGCTAGGGAGGCTGGGCTCGGTGTTCCAGGCCTCGAGCGACACCGAACTGGTGCTGCACCTGGTGGCGCACTCTTCGGAACGCACCCTGGCAGGCGCGCTGCGGGAAGCGCTATTGCAGATCGAAGGCGCTTTCTCGCTGGTGTTTCTGGCCCAGGACCGCGTCCTGGTGGCGCGCGATCCGCACGGCTTCCGCCCGCTGGCGGTGGGCGAAATGGAAGTTTCCGGCGGGCGCAAGTGCTACGTGTTCGCTTCCGAGACCTGCGCGTTCGACCTGATCGGCGCCGTCTACCTGCACGACGTGGAACCGGGCGAAATGGTGATGGTAGGCCCCGAGGGCATGACACGGGAGCGCTACGCTCCGGAGCAACAGCGCGCCCAGTGCGTGTTCGAGCACGTCTACTTCGCGCGGCCGGATTCGATGGTGTTCGGGCGCTCCGTGGAAGAATCGCGGGAGAATCTGGGGCGCCGGCTGGCGCGGGAATGCCCGGCGGACGCCGACCTGGTGGTGCCGGTGCCCGATTCGGGCGTGGCGGCTGCCATCGGCTATAGCGACGAATCGGGGCTGCCGTTCCGCCAGGCGCTGATCCGCAATCACTATGTGGGACGCACCTTCATCGAACCTTCGCAGGCCATTCGCGATTTCGGCGTCAAGCTCAAGCTCAACCCGGTGCGCCATCTGCTGAAGGACAAGCGCGTGGTGCTGGTGGACGATTCCATCGTGCGCGGCACTACCAGCCGCAAAATCGTGCGCATGGTGCGGCAGGCCGGAGCGCGCGAGGTTCACCTTCGCATCTCCTGCCCGCCGACCATTTCGCCGTGCTTTTATGGCGTGGACACACCCAACCGCGCCGAGCTGATCGGCTCCAGCCATACGGTGGAAGAAATCCGGCGCTTCGTCGAGGCAGACACGCTGGGGTATCTTTCCATCGCGTCGCTGCGCAAAGCCGTGGACGACGACGAGCGGCACGAATACTGCTACGCCTGCTACACCGGCGACTATCCGACCGAGCTGGTCAACATCGAGAGCCTGATCGCCGGCAGCCAGAAGCGCTAAGCTGAGTACATTATTCCGCGAATAAGCAAACCTGCCGTGGCGCACGCAGTCTTGCGTGCAGCGTCGAGAGTCGTCTCGACGTTTCTTCGCTCCTCCGAGGTAGGACAGACGATCGATTTTTGTCGTCTGTCAACCTGTCGCACCTTAGCGAAAAACGACAGGCCACGAAAAGCGATGGCCTGTCCTACCTGGCCCCGTGCAGTCCTGACAAGCTCATCCCCATGCCTCTCTCTCTCGACGGCAACAGCCTGACCATCGCCGAAACCTGTGCGGCAGCGCGGGCGCGAACGGCGGAGGCAACTCTCGCGCCGGCTGCGCGCGCGGCCATGGAACGATCGCGCGCCGTGGTCGACCGCCTGGCGGCAGGCGACGAACCCATCTATGCGGTGAACACCGGCGTCGGCTTTCTGGCCGGCGTGCGTATCCCGCGCGAACAGCTCGACCAGTTGCAGCGCAACGTGGTGCGCTCTCACGCGGCCGGCGTCGGCGAGCCGCTGGCGCGCGAGGTGGTGCGCGCCATGATGCTGATCCGCGCCAACGTTTTGGCGAAGGGCTTCTCCGGCATCCGTCCCGTGATCGCCGAGCGCCTTTGCGACATGCTGGGCCGCGGCGTGACTCCGGTGGTGCCGTCACAGGGCAGCGTTGGCGCGTCGGGCGACCTGGCGCCGCTGGCGCACATGGCGCTGGTGTTGATCGGCGAGGGCGAAGCCGAATTCGAGGGCGCCGTGCTCGAGGGCGGCGAAGCGCTGCGGCGCGCCGGCATCGAGCCGGTGGAGTTGCACCCCAAGGAAGGCATCAGCCTGATCAACGGCACGCAAGCCATGCTCGCCATTGGCTGCCTGGAACTGGAGGCCGCCGAGACGCTGGCCAACACGGCGGACGTGGTGGCGGCGCTCACGCTCGACGCACAGCGCGGCACGCCGCGAGCCTTCGACCCCCGCATCCACCAGGCTCGACCGCAGGCCGGCCAACTGCTGAGCGCAGCGCGCCTGGTGCGGTTCTTCGAAGGCAGCGAGATCCGCGAATCGCACCGCGGGTGCGGCCGCGTGCAGGACGCCTATTCGCTGCGGGCGATTCCACAGGTTCACGGAGCCGTGCTCGATGCGCTGGCCGAAGCGCGGCGCGTGTTCGCGATCGAGGTGAATTCGGCCACCGACAATCCGCTGGTGTTCGACTCTGAAATCCTCTCCGGCGGCAATTTTCACGGCGAGCCGGTGGCGCTCCAGCTCGATTACCTGGCCATCGCGCTGGCGGCGCTGGCGGGCATCTCCGAGCGCCGCATCGACCGGCTGGTGAACCCGGCGCTCAACGAGGGGCTGCCCGCGTTCCTGGCCGGCCACCCCGGCCTGGAATCGGGCCTGATGATGGCGCAGGTCACCGCCGCCAGCCTGGTCGCTGAAATCCGCGTGCTGGCGAACCCTGCCTCCACCGGCTCCATCACCACCAGCGGCAACAAGGAAGACTTCGTTTCGATGGGGATGACGGCCGCGGTGAAATTGCAGCGCGTGACCCGCGACGCCCGCTACGTGCTGGCCATCGAAGCGCTCTGCGCAGCGCGGGCACTGGACCTGCTGGCGCCGCTCAAGACGAGCGCCGTGTTGGAGCAGGTGCGGGAGCGGATCCGCGCCGTATCCCCGCCGCTCGAATCCGACCGGCCGCTGGCGCGCGACCTGGCGGCGTTGGAAACGCTGATCGCGGCCGGCGGCCTTCAACTGGCGTAGACGCTGAAGCGGGCCACCGTGCGGAAGCCCATCCGTTCATAAAGGTGCAGCCCGGCCTCGGTGGATTGCAGCACGACCGGCCGTGACGGGCGCTCGCGTTCGGCTTCCGCCAGCGCGTAGCGCATCACCGCCTCGCCGTAGCCGCGGTGCTGATGCCCAGGCAGCGTGGCCACGTTGTACACCCCGATTGTGTCGCCGCAAGCTACCGTGGCCGCGGTCGAAACCGGCGCGCCGTCCACATAGGCGACGTACCCCGCGAAACGGTCCCATACGGCATTCTGGTCGAACACTTCGTTGAACCAGGCAATGGGGACGTGGAAGCAGACCGAACCGATGCCGCGGAAATCGTCGCCCGCGCGGTAGTCGCGCACGCGGCGAACTTCGATTTCCGGCAATCGCCGCGTGGGGGGACGGACCTTCTCGGCCACCATGCCAGGCAACTCGATGCTGTGGCGCAGACCGTACCGCTCGAACACTTGCCGCTGGCGGCGATGCGCCTTGGCGGCCAGCCAGTCTTCGCACACCCAGAACGACCACTCCAGGCCGCGGACGTTGAATTGCACCGAGGGCAAAAGGATCCGCCGCGCCAGTTCGGCTTCGCTCTCTACCGGGGCGGAGAGGAACGCCGCGTTGAACATCTGGAACGCCACCCCCGCCGAGGCTACGCTGACGCCCGGCAATTCGCGCACCTCGCCCGCGGGCCGGCTGGACGCGATGATGCGGAACGACTCTCGCAAGTTTTCCGCCACCGCCTCAAACGTCACAAGGTTCAGTATCGCTCAGTTGGGTGGCGCGGACGCCCTCGTCCGCGCCGGACCCCTGGTCCGGCTCTTCGGCGCTAATCCAGCCGCGCGGCCAGCGTGCGGGCTTCCAGGTCGGCCTGCTTTTGTGGAAGACCGGCGACACCGGCGATCCAGACGCCTTTGGCGAAAACGAAAACCGGGCGCCCGCCATCGTTGCCGAAGTAGCCGCCGAAGGTGGGCAACACGTGCGCGTCGGTGAGCGCATTCTTCCAATCCGGCAGCAGCAGGCCGGCAGCGAGCGGAGTAGGCAGTTTTGCCACGAACATGTCGTACTCCGTGGCTCCTCTCTTATAATGCGCCACCGTGCCGCCCGGCATAAAAGGCTTGCCCTGCAGCGCGGTCGCCACCACGTGGGTCTCAACCCGGTTCGCTAGGGGGAAGCGCCTCGTTTCATCCGCCGGCTTCTCAACCTCCACCTGGGCAACCGGCGCGGGCGGCGGGGAAGCGCACCCGCCAGCCAGCATTGCCAGGGCCGCAAGCCCGCAAAGTCGAACTTTCATGGTTCGCAGTATAGCGTCGTTTGCCTCCGGTGGCGAAGGCCCCGGCCTGCGAACACATGGCTGGCGCGAGCTGACCGCGGCCGACTTGGCGACGCTTTCGTCTGTCGTTGGCAGGTCGGTGACCTGCCCCACTCCGCAGCGGTAGAATTGGTCTCACGGCGCCAGCGCGCGCGACAAAGGATGCGTCAACCATGACAGTCGATTGGAAAGGCGTTTTTCCCGCCATCACCACGCAATTCCGCCCGGACGAGACGCTCGACCTGGGGGCCACCGCGAAACACCTGGAAAGCATGATCGCGGCGGGCATTCACGGTGTTGTGTTTCTCGGAACCGTGGGCGAGAACACGGCGCTCGAATACCAGGAAAAGCTGGGAGTGCTGCGCGAAATGAAGCGCGTGGTGAGCGGTCGCGTTCCGCTGCTCACGGGCGTGGCCGAATACACCACGCGCCTGGCGTGCCGCTTCGCGGCCGACGCGGAGAGAATTGGCGTCGACGGCCTGATGGTGCTGCCCGCCATGGTTTACAAATCGGACGAGCGCGAAACCATTGCGCATTTTCGCACCGTGGCGCGCGCCACCGGGCTGCCCGTTCTGGCGTACAACAACCCGGTGTCGTACGGCGTCGATATTACACCCGAAATGTTCGCGGAGCTGGCCGGCGAGCCGAACGTGGTGGCGATCAAGGAGTCGTCGGAAGATGTGCGCCGCATTACCGACCTGGTGAACCTGTTGGGCGGACGGTACATTTTATTCGGCGGCGTGGACGATTTGATCCTGGAAAGCATCCTGCTCGGCGTACAGGGCTGGATCAGCGGCCTGGTGAACGCCTTCCCGCAGGAGAACCGGCTGCTATGGGACCTGGCGTCTTCGGGCCAATGGGAGAAGGCGCGCGCCGTGTACCGCTGGTACACGCCGCTGCTGCACCTGGATACGAAGATCAAGCTGGTGCAGTACATCAAGCTGGCGATGCAGGAGGTGGGGCTCGGCTCCGAGACGGTGCGCGCGCCGCGGCTGCCGCTGGTGGGTCAGGAGCGCGAAGAAATCCTGGCCATTATTCGGCAAGCGATTGCAACCAGGCCGGCGGAACTTGCCGGAATGCAGGCCGACTGATGCGCTGCAAAGCGGGGACTGGATCGAATTTCGCCGCCTTTGCGAAACTTCGTGCCGGTACCCGGTTTGCCTCAGTTGCCTTATAAAATGTTGAGGAGCGAATTTGCAGCGAGTCCAGGTGATTGATTCCCACACCGCCGGCGAACCGACGCGGGTGGTCGTCGGCGGCGGTCCGGATTTGGGCCCGGGAACCGTAGCGCAGCGCCTGCAGCGTTTTCGCGGCTCTTTCGACTGGTTCCGCTCCGCCGTGGTCAACGAACCGCGCGGCAATGACGCCATGGTGGGCGCGTTGCTGTGCGAGCCTGCGGACCCAACCTGCGATGCGGGCGTCATCTTCTTCAACAACGTCGGGTATCTGAATATGTGCGGCCACGGCACCATGGGTCTGGTGGTGACGCTCGCGCACCTCGGGCGCATCGGCCAGGGTACGCGACGTATCGAAACCAACTGCGGCGTGGTGGAGGCGCGGCTGAACCCGAACGGCAGCGTGACCTTGCGCAACGTACCCAGTTACCGTGCGGCGGCGAAGGTGGCGGTGGAAGTGGAAGGCCACGGTGCGGTGGTGGGCGACATCGCCTGGGGCGGCAACTGGTTCTTCCTCGCGCCGGACCCGCGGCAGGCGATCGCACTGAGCCGCCTGGAAGAGCTTACCGACCTCGCCTGGCGCATTCGCCAGAAGCTGGCGGCGGGAGGCATCACCGGCGACGACGGCTGCGAAATCGACCACATCGAACTGTTCGGCCCGCCCAGCGCGCCCGGCGCGCAAAGCAAGAACTTCGTGCTCTGCCCGGGCAAGGCATATGACCGCTCGCCGTGCGGCACCGGCACCAGCGCCAAGCTGGCCTGCCTGTACGCCGAGGGTAAGCTGCGGCCGGGCGAAGTGTGGCGGCAGGAGAGCATCGTGGGCGGCGTCTTCGAAGGATCGATCACGCTGGACGGCGCTCGCGTGCTGCCCGAGATCACCGGCTACGCGTACGTCAACGCCGAAGCGGATCTGATCCTCGATGAGCGCGACCCGTTCCGTCACGGCATCCCGTCATCATGCCAGCCACCTACGATGTAGCCATCGCCGGGGCCGGCATCGTGGGCGCCGCCATTGCCGATGAATGCGCCGTCGCGGGCTTGCGCGTCGTCATAGTCGAAACCGGACCAGCCGGCGGCGGAGCGACCGCAGCGGGCATGGGCCACCTGGTAGTGATGGATGATTCGCCCGCGCAGCTTGCGCTGACCCGGTATTCGGTCGCGTTGTGGCGCAAGCTGGCGGCGGAGCTGCCGTCCGAAGTGGAGTACACCCAGGCAGGCACCATCTGGGTTGCGGCCGACGCCGAGGAGATGGCCGAAGTGGAGCGCAAGCGTCAGGTGTACGCCGGAGCCGGCGTGCGCGCCGAGGTGCTGGATGCGCGCGCGCTTGCCGAAGCCGAACCGCAGCTTCGCGCAGACCTGGCCGGCGGCCTGCTGGTGCCGGACGATGCGGTGATCTATCCGCCTTGCGCCGCGAAGTTCCTGCTGCAACGCGCGCGGACGCGCGGCGCAGAGGTGCGGGTGGGCGAGGCGGCGGAGCTGGCAGGAGTGGGGCAGGCGCTTCCGCCTGCCAAAACGAGCTCCGGCATTCGTTTGCGCGATGGCGAACTGCTCGCGGCCGGTATCGTCGTGAACGCTACCGGAGCCTGGGCGCCGGAGCTGACGCCGGGCATCGAGGTGCACAAACGCAAGGGGCACCTCGCGATCACCGGCCGCTACCCCGGCTTCGTGCGGCATCAGCTGGTGGAACTCGGCTACCTCAAGAGCGCTCATTCCACGCAGGCGGATTCGGTGGCGTTCAACGCGCAGCCGCGGCGCACCGGGCAAGTGCTGATCGGCTCCTCGCGGCAGTACGATGTGCAACAGCCCGGCGTCGAAACTCCCATCCTCAGCCGCATGCTGCGCCGTGCGCAGCAGTACCTGCCGGGCCTCGCGGACCTACTGGTGATTCGCTGCTGGACCGGCTTTCGCGCCGCCACGCCGGATAAGCTGCCGCTGATTGGCCCCGTCGCCGGCAACAACGGCCTCTACCTCGCAACCGGTCATGAAGGCCTCGGCATCACCACATCGCTCGCCACCGCGAAGCTGGTGGCAGACCAGATTCTGGGCCGCCCGTCCGCAATTCCCCGCGAGCCTTACCTGCCGGGGCGGAAGCACGAGGCGCAGCATGGCTGACATGGTCACCATCACCGTGAACGGCGTATCGGTCACCGTGCCGGCCGGCACAACGGTAGCCGCAGCAGTGGCACTGGCCGGCGTCCACACCTTCCGGCGTTCGGTAACCGGCGAACCGCGCGCGCCCCTATGTGGCATGGGCATATGCTTTGAATGTTGCGTCACCATGGACGGTCGCGCGCACGCGCGAAGCTGCCAGATCGCCTGCGCGGAAGGCATGGAGGTCCGCACCGATGCCTGACCGGCGCTTCGACGTGCTCGTGATCGGCGCCGGTCCCGCCGGGCTCGCGGCTGCCTGCCGTGCGGCGGAATCCGGCGCCAAAACGGCGGTAGTGGATGACAACCTGCGGCCGGGCGGGCAGATCTGGCGCGCTTCCGGCGGCCGTTTGCCGGCGGCTGCCCAACCGTGGGTGGTCACTGCCGGAAAGCAAGGAGTGGAATGGATTCCAGCGGCGCGCGTCTTTGCCGCGCCCGAACCCGGACGGCTGGCTCTGGAAAATGCAGAGGGAGAATTGTCGCTCGCCTACGGCCGTCTGATTCTCGCCACCGGCGCGCGCGAGCGATTCCTTCCGTTTCCCGGCTGGACGCTGCCCAACGTGATGGGAGCCGGCGGCTTGCAGGCGTTGGTGAAGTCCGGGATGCCGGTGGAAGGAAGGAAAGTTATCGTCGCCGGCACGGGACCGCTGCTGCTGGCGGTGGCGCAGTATCTGCTCACGCACGGAGCCGAAGTGCGATCGATCGCCGAACAGGCGCCGTGGCGGGCGCTGTTACGGTTCGGCGCCGGCCTGCTCCTGCATCCGGAAAAGGTGATGCAGACGGCGCAGTTCGGGTGGTCGCTGTTCGGAGTCAAGCATCGGACCGCCTGTTGGCCGGTCGCGGCCGCCGGCGAAGGCAAACTGGAAAACGTTACGCTGCGGCGCGGAAGCCAAACGTGGACTGAACCGTGCGACTACCTGGCTTGCGGCTTCGGTCTGATTCCCAACACGGAACTGGCCGCACTATTGGGTTGCCACCTCGGCGCCGCCGGCGTGGAGGTGGATGAGCTCCAGCAGAGCTCGGTGGAAAACGTATATGCGGCCGGTGAAATCACCGGCATCGGTGGCGTGGATCTGGCCGTTGCGGAGGGCGAGATCGCGGGCTTCGCCGCCGCCGGCCGGCCGGACCGCGCGCGGCGCTTGTTTCATGCGCGGGCGACGCATCGCAAGTTCGCCGCCGCGCTGGAGCGGGCCTTCGCCTTGCGCGAGGAATTGAAGACCCTGGCGCGGCCGGAAACGCTGATTTGCCGCTGCGAGGATGTGCCGCTCGACCGCATCCGCGCCCATTCCGGATGGCGCGACGCCAAGTTGCACACGCGCTGCGGCATGGGCCCGTGCCAGGGCCGCGTCTGCGGCGGCGCGCTCGAGTTCCTGCTCGGCTGGAAGGTCGAATCCATCCGTCCGCCGCTGCTGCCTGTCCGCGTAGCCAGCTTGACTGCGACCGCCCCAGACGACGCATAGGAGTGCTGGACATAAAAGTTGGACGCGGGGAAACTGTGGCGCACGCACTCGTGCGTGCCGCGTCGAGACTCTTCTCGACGCCTGGCCACCGTGCAGCGCAGCGTGTCGGCATGAGTGCCGACACGGCACGCAAGAGTGCGTGCGCCACGTTTGCAAAACCAAGAGGCGGTCATGCCGAATCAGCGGCGCCACCACTCTGAGGTCCCGCGCCCATCGGGCACGAATCCGGTCCGGACCGGCTCGATTCGCGATAAACTGTGAGCCACTGTTTTTCGTTCAGGAGGAACGTTATGTCGGTTGGCCGTACGGTGCTTGCCGGAGCTCTGGGGGGAGTGGCCATGTTTGTCTGGGCATCCATCGCCCATATGGTGCTGCCCATCTCGGGGGCTGGAATCCAGGAAATCCCAAAAGATGAACCCGCTCTGCTGGCCCAAATGCACGCCGCGCTCGGAGAAACGTCGGGCTTCTATTTGTATCCTTCGGTCGGTGTAAGACCGGGCGCCAGCGCCGCCGAGCGAAATGCAGCCATGCAGAACTACGATGCGAAACTGGCCGTCAACCCGTCCGGTCTGGTGATCTATCACCCGCCCGGACAAAAGGCGCTCACTGCCGGCCAGATGGTTTCCGAGTTTCTGGTTGAGATGCTCGAAGCATTTCTCGCCGTTCTCCTGCTGGCGCAGACGCGATTCAGCTCATTTGGCGCACGACTCGGGTTCGTAACCGCCGTCGGGATTCTCGCCTCCCTGCCAACCAATATTTCGTATCTGATCTGGTACGGTTTTCCGGCGACCTATACGGCTGCGTACATGCTGATTCAGATCGTCGGGTTTGTTGTCGCAGGTGCGGTGGCCGCGCTTCTGCTGCGGTCACGACCCGCCATCGCCACCGCGTGAGGAGGCAGGGACACGCTGGCTCAGCATTGGCCCTTTGGGCGCGGCCTCCGGGGGCGCCCGAGCGATACAATAGGGTCTGTGAATGCCGTCTCCGCAGCCACGCTCGACCGCTCGGTTTTCGAAGTCGTCCCATTGGAAGAGAGCCGGAGTGACCGCGAATACTGGCTCTCGAAATCGCCCCGGGAGCGAATGGAAGCGCTCGAGTTGATGCGGCAGATCGTCTATGGCTATGATCCAGCTACCACCCGACTTCAAAGAGTTCTTGAAGTTATTGAACTCAAGTGAGGTCCAGTACCTGGTGATTGGCGGTTACGCCGTGAACTATTACGGTTTTCCGCGTGCTACCGCCGACCTCGACATCTGGATTGCGATCACCCAGGAGAACGCCCGGCGCTTGGAGCAGGTACTGCATCTGTTCGGCTTCCGAGAGGCGGCAGCGGCTTTGTTTTTGGAAGAGCGCCAGATGATTCGAATGGGCGTTCCGCCGGTCCGGCTGGAGCTTCTTACCTCGATCTCGGGCGTGGAATTTGCCGCGTGTTACGCGCGACGCGTGGCGGCCGAACTGGACGGCGTCAGCGTGCCTTTCATCCATCTGGACGATCTGAAGCGGAACAAGCAGGCGAGCGGTCGCTTGAAGGACCGGCTCGATCTGGAACAACTGCCGTAGTTTCGATGAACGCGGCGCGACGTCACCGGCGGAAGCCAATCGCAGAAGAAACCGAGCGCCCGTGCTTCACTGCTGGAATTCGATTCCCCGCACGACTCCGTCGGCTTGCTCGCTCTTTTTGGCGGCGTAGTCGACGGTGACGTGCGCCGGGGTCTGCGCGCCGCAGGTGAAGTCCGCGGGACCGCGCAGGATGCGGACGCGCCCCGGGTCGGGAATCGCCAGCCGCAAGCCGCCGCTCGCAGTCTTTACCGTGATTTGAATGCCGATTGCGGCGCAGTCCACTTGCTGCAGCGTACCGCTGACGCGGTGAATGTCGTCGCCGGGTTCGACAAACGGGTTCCAGTCGGCCGCGTCGTTGGGCACGCGGGTGGTTACCATCTCCTGCCGCCCGCTCGAGTCGCTGCGGAATTGAACGTCAAGGTGAGTTTGCGCCGAGTACTGGATCCGAGCCGCGCGCTCGTTCTCCTCGGCGGTGGCGGCAAGTTCGAGCGCCTTGGCCGCGGCCTGGCGGGCTTCGTCGTTCCGGCCGAGGCCGAGCTCGGCGTTCGCCACAGCGCACCAGTACCCGTGCGCCCGTCCCGGCGCGACGGTTTTCATGGCGCGCAATTGCGCCAGCGACGCCGCGTCGTGGCCTTCGTTTTCCTCGAGCAGCGCCAGCCGCCAGCGCGCGCCGTCCAGATCCGGCCGCAATTCCAAAGTGCGCTCCAATGCGGCGCGCAGTTCGGCGCCCGCCACTCCGGCGCCGTCGAGCAGCGCGGCGTAGCGGTAACAGATATCGCCGTCGGCCAGTCCCAGTTCGAGAGCGCGCTTCCACCAGCGGCGCGCATCTTCCCCTCTGCCACGCGCCATCGCGGTGATTCCCAGCCCGCCAAAAGGCTCGGGCCGGTCCGGGGCCTGGCGCGCCAGCCGGTCAAAGAGCGTCTCGGCCCGGTCGAGTTGCTGCGATGTAAGCAGCAGGTCTCCCAGCACCAGTTGCATGGCGAAGCCGGTCACCGGCCGCGCCTCGGCGGCAGGCTCCACAGCCGGCAGGGCATCGGCCGGAGTTGCCTCGCGGGGCCGCCGGCCGATCCAGGCGCGCACATCGCTCGCGATCGTCTCCAACGGCTTGCCGTACGCCGTTTCGAGCGCCTTCCCCCCTCCGCCCCGGCGCCAATGGATGCCAGCAGGCCGCCGAATCGCGGCGCGTAACCGGGCGCGCGGAACAGCATCTCCGTCAGCGCCCAGGTTTCCGCATAAATCATTTCGGCACTCTCGCGATTCTCGAACAGCGGCGAATCCGCCGGCAGCGAGACGATCTCGGCCAGCGGCAGCCAGGGGCGACGCCGTAATAGCTGCAAGCGCGCCGCCACGTCGCCGCGGTCGGCGCCCGGCGACGCACCGGCAGCGTCGGCAAACACTTCGGCGAATCCTTCGTTGAACCAGGTTGGCGGATTGAGCCCGCTCGAGTGAAGCAGCGCGTGCGCGTATTCGTGAGCCAGGGCACTGCCATGTTCCGCGCCCAGACCCGGCAGCGCGATATAGTCCCGGCTTTGGGAACCGGCGTAGTATCCGTCGGACACCGCTCTGGGACGATACGCCGCGTATTCGTCCTCGGAGCGGAAGCCGATCACACGCACCCGATGAGCCGCCGGGGCGCTCCAGCCCGTCTGGCGTTCCGCCAGGACGCGCAGCCTCTCGAGCCTTCCCAGGGCGTCGCGAGCGGCTGCCTCAGATTGGGAGTACACCTCGAAGTGGCTGTCCTGAACGACCACCCAGGGCGATGGCTCCCCGGCGGGCGCGGTCGCGCACAAGCAGGCGATCGCAAAGAACCGGAACGTCAACGTTTACTGGCCTCGTTTTCAATGATATCGCCGCACAAAGGATAGGTTGCCGTACCATAACTTTCCGGCGTGATCAGGCGCGGGCCCGGGGCAGAGTCCGCGGGGGAGTGAAGCATCGTGGGATAGAAGGCGTGCGGTGGAACCTCGCCGCGTTGCAGTTATTCGAGTGCATAAAAGGAGCTGAAATTCTCAAATAAGTACCAGAACCGGCGGGGTACCCCTAGAACTGCAAAGCCTGCGGCCTGAGACTTACTTTATAGACAGATGAGACAAACGTTCGCGCTGATAGCTGTCGGCATGATATTGCTGATCGCCTGGGCGATTGCCGTGCAGGCAGCCCGCGCGGCCTCTCGGGCCCATATCCGCCGCCGGCAGAGGCTGCAGCGCCTTTGTTCCGTGGTCACAGGGACGCCGCCGGCCCCACCGGAGTGCGAGCCGTCTTCATCGCAGCCGGACGCCAGGCCGGTTCTCATTACCCGTCTGCTGGCTGACTCTCCGCTCGTGATAGGCAAATTTGCCGCCGAGGCTGAAGTCCTTGCCCGGAACGCGCGCAACTAGGCTCCATTTCCTACAGTTCAGTCTCCCGACGTAGCACGGGCGGCTCTGCCTGCCGTGTCGAGATTCTGCGTTAAATATCAGGAGAGTTCGGTGTCAAGCCGCGGCGAAAGCGAGTGTGGCGGCGCGGTCCTCAATGAGGCTGCCTGCCGAGCCAGCGAACCGGACTGCCAGCACGGTTTGATCGGCCGGCTGGCCCGTGCCATCGCCGCAACGCGCGGCGGCCTCCAGAACGCGCTCAACCAGGATCTGCGGCGGATCGTTCCGGTGATCCCGCAGCGCCTCGACCACGCCCGCTTCGCCTAAGGCGCGGCCGGCCCCGTCCCCGGCGTCGGTAACGCCGCCGGTATACGCAATCAGCACGTCGCCGGGATCGAAGGGGACAGTCCGCTGCCGGTACTCCGTTCTGCTGGTGAGCCCGAGCACGGTTCCAGTTGGTTCGAGGCGGTGGGCGCGGAAACGGTTGGCGCGGAACAAAAGCGCCGGTTCATGACCCGCACTCAGGTAACGCAACACGCGGCGCAGCGGGTCGATGCAGGCACAAAAGAGCGTCGTGATCGAACCGGCCGAGCCGGTATTGCACAGCGCGCGGTTGAGCCGCGAGGCCGCCACGGCGAGAGCATCGGGAACGCCGGCGCCAATGCCGCGGAAGTGTGCGGCGACAACGGTCATCACAGCGAAAGGAGGTATGCCGGACCCTGGCGCTTCCCCGATGGAGGCGAGCAGCCGCTGCTCGTCGAGCGGGATGAAATCGAAGAAGTCGCCCGAGGCGTTGCCGGCGGGGCGGCAGGCGCCGGAGTAGTCCAGGCCGGCAGCCGGCCGGCTCTCCGTCCGCTGCTCCGGGTGGAAGAAAAGTGATGGGTCTGCGCCGATAGGCGGAGCAACGAAGGGGACCAAGGCTGAATGAGGATTTCGAGTGCTCATACCCAATTGACGTGCGAAGCCGCGCGATCGTCTAGGCCACGACGGCCCCTCAACGTAAAGATTCGGTAAAGTCTGTACGCATGCACACCGTGCGTTGCGCACACAGTGTGCCTGCAGCGGAACGCGCGGTTCCGCGCCTCAGAAGTGCTGCTGTAGATCCTCGAACCGGTCGACCACCAGCAGCCGGCCATCGGCCTCGGCGATCTCCTGTTTCTCCAGCACCCAGGTGTGAGCGTGGGGGACGAAGACCGCGTTCAATCCCGCGGCGAGGGCCGGGTTGATGTCGGACTTAGGGCTATTGCCGATCATCCAGGTGCGCGCCGGTTCCATGCCGCGCTCCGTCACCAGACGGTGGTATGCGTCGCGGTCTTTCTCCTTGACGATGGCGGTGTGCTGAAAGTACTCCCCCAGTCCGGAGCGGTCGATCTTCAGCTTCTGCTCGTCGGGGTGGCCCTTGGTGAATAGCGTCAGGTCGTGACGCGCGGCCAGGTAAGCGAGCGTTTCGGGCACGCCGGCGATGGTCTCCATGGGGCAATCGAGAATGCGTTCGGCGAACCCCATCACCGTCTCGAGATCTTCCGGCCGCACTTCGCGCTCCGCCAGCCGCTCGTAAGTGTGGCGCAGGTTGCGGCCAAAATTCAGCGTGCCGTAGCCGTGGATACGGGCGTTGACCTCCTCGATGGCGTCGAGCACGCCGCGGACCTCGGTTGGCGTCAGCGTCGAGTGATCGAGAAACTCGACAAACTCGTCGAAGGCGCGCTCGAAGTAGATGTTGTTCTCCCACAGCGTGTCGTCGGCGTCGATGATCAGGAATTGAGGCGTCATTTTTGTTCGCGTCATTTTTCCAATCGGGGGGCCAGGCGGAAAGGCACTTCGAAAACCGCGTCGACATCCACCGGAATCCCGCCGCGTTTGGCCGGCTCAAAGTGCCACTTGGCCAACGCGTCGGCGGCGCTGCGGTCGAGGCGCTGATCGATCCCCCGGATGATTTCGATCGCGTCCACTTGTCCATCTTTACGAATCACGGCAAACAGGCGTACCGTTCCTTCGACGCGGTCCGCCACGGCATCGCGATAATACTTCGGATCGACCTTGCGCAGCGGAACGGGCGATTCCATATCGCTTGGCGGCCCTCCGGCCGATGGACGGCGTTCGGCGAACCACACCAGCCAGCTTCCCGAAAAGCTGGTGACGTTGGGCATCTGGATGGAAATGGTGTAGACGGCGCGCCCTCGCAGCCGCGGATCGGGCGGGTCGGGGGCACTCGCGGGTACCCGGGCCGCGGAAGGTCGCGCACCGGCGCGGTCGGCCATTAATTCCGCCACGATTCTTTCGCGCGTCATGGGGCGGAGCACGGCGAGCAGCGCCGCGTTGGCATCCTGGGCGCCGCCGTGCACCATCAGGTCGGGCACCACGACGGCCGCGTCGCCCGGCGCCGCAGCGCCGCCCTCCGGCTTCAGGTGCGGCCCGGCCGAGAAACCGGCTTCGTGCGCGCCCGGCGGTTTGGGAATCTCGGGAGTGTTGACGGGATTGAGGCCCACGATGGCCAATGTGGATTGCGACGATGGCGGCATCACCACCGCGGCGCCGTCGGTGGCCAATGCAGGCTCGCCGGCGGCGGGCTTGGCTTTTTTCTCAGGCGGTGCGCGAAAGCCGCGCGGAATGCGCGGCAGGTCTGCCGGTGGCGCGGCCACCGCGACAACCGGGGCGGCTGGCAGCGCGGCCAGCGCCGGCTCGGTTTTGCGCGGCACAGGGGGGATGAACGGCAGGGGGCGCGGGCGCGGTGCTGCCGGGCTCAGCGCCAGCTCCCGCGGCGAGGCCGTATCGCGGATCTGGGGCGCGGCCGGCAACGGACGCTCCGCGGGCGGCCGCGCACGTTCGGGCGGCGGCGCGAACGGACGAACCGGCTTGGGCGGCGCGGCGGCGATCAGGTTGGGCAGTTTGAGAGCGTGGACGAGCGAAATCTCGGGAGCGGGGACGCGGATCAGTTGCGGCGGCCGGGGCAGCTCGATTTGCCGCGCCACAATCTGTTGCGGAAACCGGCGGCGCGCCCGCGGCGGCTTCGAGTCCGCTGCCTCGGCCGGTTTGATCTCCGGCAGCTTGTGGCGCAGGTTGTACCAGATGATGTGCGCTTCGTGGGGTCGAATCTCCTGGTTGTAAAGCGGGCGCGCATCTTCGCGTGGTGAGGCGGGGCTGAGCGCCACCGCCATCAACACCGCCAGGTGCAGCAGCGCCGAAGCCGCGAACCCAGGCGAACGCCCCAAGCGTGCGCCACCGCGGCGGATCAGCACCCTCACCTTACAGCTCCCTGCGTTTGCCGCCGAACCCGTTGGTCGGCGCGACCCCCTGCACGCGCTCGATAACGCGCTGCCGCGGAATATAATCCGCCAGGTACTGGTTGAGCTGCTTGAGCCGGGAAGCTTCCGACCGCTGCTGCAGCAGCGTGCTGAGGAAATCGAGGTCGGGCAGGATCTGCGCCAGTTGAAAACTGAGCTGCGGGTCCGCAAAGTCGGGCTCGCCGCGGTTCTTTGAGCTGCCCAGTTTCTTCAGCAGGCGGAAATGGTGCAGCACCTTTTTGCGGAGCTCGGGTTCCGGCTCCGCCTGATCCTCGTCGTCAAAATAGCGGACCTCGGCCCGTAAAAACTCCAGCTCTTCATCGAGCGATACGATTTCGAAGCGCCTTCGGCCGCGGGTCAGGATGTCCAGGCGGCCGTCGGGATAACGCTCCAGCACCTTCTCCACCGCCACGCTGCAGCCGGCGGCCGCTATGCCCTGCTCCCTGGCCAGCACGATGCCAAACTCCTCTTCCTGGCGGATCGCCTCCCCCACCATGAGCTTGTAGCGCTCTTCGAAAATGTGCAGCGGCAAATGCGTTCGCGGAAACACCACAACCTGCAACGGAAACAGCGGGAGCAGCCGCGAAGGCATGGTACTATTATGGCGTTTCTCAGGTAGGGCATGCTTTAGCTTGCCCCGGGTCAAGACGAGTCGAATCGTGCGCCCGTCGGCATGAAGCCATGCGGATTGACGGCAAAGTCGCGCTCATCACCGGCGCTTCCGAGGGCATTGGGGCGGCATGCGCCGCCGAGTTTCAGCGCGCCGGGGCGAAGCTCTCATTGTGCGCCCGCTCGGAAGAAGGATTGCGGCGCGCCGGCGGCGGACAGGCGCTGGTCACCGCCGGCGATCTCACCGATGAATCCGTGCGGCGGCGCGTGGTGGGACGGACGCTGGAGCGGTTTGGCGCGATCGACATCCTGATCAACAACGCCGGTATCGGCCTCTACATTCCTTCCTGGGAAGCGCCGGAAGCCGAGGTGCGCCGCCTGATGGAGCTGAACTTTTTCGCCCTGCTCGGCTTGATCCAGCTGGTAGCGCCGCACATGCGGGCGCGGCGCAGCGGAACCATCGTCAACCTGGGATCGATCGGCGGTAAGATTGTGCTGCCCTGGATGACGGTTTACAGCGCGTCCAAGTATTCCGTGGGCGCGCTCACCGAGGGGATGCGGATGGAGTTGCGCCGCGACGGCATCCGCACCATGCTGGTATGCCCCGGTTATGTGCTTACCGGGTTTCAACGGCGCAGCGTGGGTGAAGTTCCGCCGCAAGTGGTGGCCGGCCGGCGCTTCGCCATCACCGCCGCGCAATGCGCGGTGGATATCCGCCGCGGCGTGGAGCGTGACGCACGAACGGTGATGTCGCCCAAGATAGGCTGGCTGTTGGTGGCGCTGGCGCGCCTGCTGCCGCGTGCCGTGGAAGCGCACATGGCGCGCATGAATGGAACGGCATGAACCTGCGGCTTAAGCAGACTCCGGGCATTTACTTGTTGGGCTTCATGGCCAGCGGCAAATCCACCGTGGGACGCCACCTCGCACGCCGGCTGGGCTGGAGTTTTTTCGATCTGGATGACGAAATCGAGGCGGCGGAGAAGACCACCATCGCACAGATTTTCGATACGCGCGGCGAAGCGGAGTTCCGGCGTATCGAGAGCGAGATTCTGGCGCAGCACGTGCTTTCGATCGAGCACGGCCGTCCGGCCGTAGTAGCGCTGGGCGGCGGCGCGTTCCTCTCGCCGGCCAACCGCGAGCTGGCGTCGGGTAACGGCGTGAGCGTCTGGCTGGATTGCGATTTCGACCGCATCGAGCGCCGCGTGGCGTGGGCCTCCCACCGGCCGCTGGCGCGCGACCACGAGAAACTGGTGGCGCTGTTCCACGAGCGCCGTGACATTTACCGGCTGGCCGACGTCCACATTCCGGTGGACACGGACGATGCGGAAGCTGTCGCCACCGCCATTCTGGCGCATCCCTTTTTCCAATGACGAACCGCGCGCTGCGGCGCCAGGCCGCCGCCATTTTTCGAGCCGCGTTGCGGGCGGCCGATCCGCACGATGCGGTGATGCGCTACCTGGCGCAGCGCGACTATTCGCACTTTCGCCATATCTATGTGATCGGCGCGGGCAAGGCAGGCGCTTCCATGGCGCGCGCCGCCGAACGCGCGCTGGGCCGGTTCATTACCGGCGGCGTAGTCAACGTCAAGTACGGCCATGTCGCCAAACTTCGGCGAGTGGAGTTGAACGAATGCGGCCACCCGGTGCCCGACCAGCGCGGCGCAGCCGGCGCAGAACACATCGCGGAGATCGCTTCCGTGGCTGGCGTTGGCGACCTGGTGCTGTGCCTGATTTCGGGCGGCGCCTCGGCGCTCCTCCCGTTGCCCGCGCCGCCGGTCACGCTGGCGGAAAAGCAGGAAGTAACCCGGCTGCTGCTGGCTTCGGGCGCGGACATTCACGAAATCAACGCTGTCCGCAAACACCTGTCTGCCATCAAGGGCGGGCAACTGGCGCGCCTGGCCTGGCCCGCCAGGGTAGAAGCGCTGCTGGTTTCCGACGTCATCGGCGACAATGTGGACGTGATCGGCTCCGGCCCGGCCGCGCCGGATCGATCGACTTTCGCCGACGCAGCCGGAGTCCTCGATCGGTACGGGATTCGCGGCAAGGTTCCAGCGGCGGTGCGGACGCGGATCGATCAGGGTGTGGACGGCGCGATTGAGGAAACTCCGAAGCCGGGAGATAAGGTTTTCTCGCGCGTCCGTAACACGGTGGTGGGTGGCAACCGCCTGGCGCTGGATGCGGCGGCGCGTCACGCTCGCCAGCTCGGGCTTAGCACCTTGGTGCTTTCGAGCTCGATCGCGGGCGAGACCCGCGAGATCGCGCGCATGCACGCGGCGATTGCGCGCGAGGTGGCGGAGTCCGGCCGGCCGGTGAAGCCGCCCGCCTGCATCATCACCGGCGGCGAGACCACCGTCACGCTGTGCGGCGATGGTCTGGGCGGACGCAACCAGGAATTCGTACTGGCGGCGGCGCTGGATATCGCGGGGCTCGACAATGTGGTGGTGTTCAGCGCCGGCACCGATGGCACCGATGGGCCTACCGACGCCGCCGGCGCCATCGCCGACGGCGACACGCTGGGCCGCAAGCCGGACGCACGCCGCTATCTGGATAACAACGATTCCTACCATTACTTCGAAACGCTCGGCGACCTGGTGATCACGGGACCCACCAACACCAACGTAGCCGATGTGAGAATCCTCTTAATTGGGCCGCGCGCATGAGCTTCTGGCGGAAAGACGTGGTCGATTTCGCACTCAGCCAGGAGACGCGCCTGCAAATGGACGAACAGCGCGCCTGGATTGAACGCGAGCCCGCCAATCCGCGCCCGTATTATCATTTGGCGCAGTTCTACCGCATGCAAAACCGCGCTGAGGAAGCATTGGGTCTGCTGCTAGAAGCCGTGCGCCTGGACGCCGCATTTGCGGACGCCCACGCCGCGCTAGCCGAATTGTATGCCGTTCGCGCCGACTACCCCGCCGCCTGGCGCCACGCCCGCCTAGCCGGGCAACACGGCAACCCGCGCGGGGTGGACCTGCTCAGGCGGCATGGAGTGGGAGAGTAGCAAAGGTACGCGTAATTCGGCGTAATTCGGGGACAGGCTACGAAACTCCGAATAGAACAACGACCGAATTTCGAGATTTCGTAGCTTGTCCCCGTATTCTTCCGTATTCCCGGCCGCTTATGAGACGTGACTCACGACTAGATCCCCCGTGCGGCCTTCCTGGAATCCTCCAAACAAGGAAAAGATCTTCTCCATGGCCAGCCTGCTCTGGTCCACTCCCTGCTGAGTCAGGAGGTAGCCGGGAGCGATGCATCCCTGCACGTCATCCGGATAGTTTCCCGAATGGATCAGAATAGGCGCAATCTCGCCGCTTCTGTTCCGCTTTTGATGGCCGAGCACGCGAAACTGGCGCCGGCCCTTGTAAGTCGGTGACATCTCCATCTTGACGGTATAAGTTCCGTCGTCGAGGGTAATGTATCCGTCGCGCCGCTCCACTGCCCAAAACATGACATCGTCCACAGTCATCTGGGAGATTTGCCCCGTTGCACTCAAATGGCTGACTATGCGTCCTGTGCGCTTGAGGTTGATCGTTGACACTGTTCGCCCTCCTCAATGCAGTAGTGAATCCCGCCGCAAGGACGTTTCACTCCCCGTTCCTGGATCGGCCCGCTGCCCACAAGAAGGCGGCCAGCAATACCGAGCAGACCGGAATGAGGTACATCGCGTGGTGCAATCCCATGGCGCGGGCAGCTTCAGGCGCGGCGCCTGAGGCAGACGCTGCGCGGGCGAAATGGTCGCTGAGGCGGCCTGTTACCAATGGGCCAAAGGAGGCGCCGCATAAGTACATCGCCAGATAGTAAGCGGCCATCGCGGTGCCGCGCAGTTGGGCGGGCACGATATCCTGGATGGCGGCGTAGACTAAGCCGTAGTAAGTCTGCCACAATCCGTAAGCCAGCATGAGGAGTAATACGGCAGCGAGCACCTTGCCGGCGGGCTGCGTGATGGCGGCGAATGCCGGCACAGTGGCGAGAGCGGCGGCGGCGGCGGCCAGCAGCAAACGGCGGCGGCCCAGGTCGCGTGTGACTCGATCGCCCAAATAACCGGCGGCCAACGCACCGAGCACACCGGCGGCGCCCGAGCCAACTCCGCTCCAGACGCCGGCGCGCGCCACCGACAGGCCGTGAACGCGGGTGAGAAACGCCGGCAGGAACAGCGAGAAGCTGTAGAGCATGAAGTTGACGATGGCGCCGGAGGCTGCGATCCACCAGAATGCAGGGGTACGCGCCAACAGCCAGGGGCTGGGGCTTTCGCGGTCTGATATCCCGCCCAGACGGACGGGTCGACAGGCGGAAGCGTCTGTCCCACTTTGCTGGCTGGTGGGGCAGGCGCTTTCGCCTGCCGACTGTTTCTCTTCCACTCCCTCACGGTTGTGGCTCGGTTCGTCAGAAGCTGTAAGAGAATCCGCCCGCAAGCGGGCGTTGGCAAGCTGAAGCGTGCCCCACCTTGGCGGCTCGCGCAGCGCCAGCAGTGCAGGCACCAGCGCCACGGCGGGGACGGCGGCCAGCACCAGCGCCGCGCGCCAGCCCCAGGCCTGCGCGGCAGGGCCGCCTACCGCAAAGCTCAGAAATCCGCCCACGGGGACGGCCATCATGAAGAGGGCCATCGCGCGCGCGCGGCGGCCGGCCGGCACCAGGTCGCCAATCCAGCTGGTGGCGGCGGGGGCGCAGGTGGCTTCGCCAATCCCCACTCCCAGACGCGTCGCCAGCAGCATGCCGTAGCTGGAAGCGAGCCCGCCGAGGGCGGTGAGCGCGGCCCACACGCTGACGCCGATGGCCAGCAGGCGTTTGCGGCTGCTGCGGTCGGCCAGCCGCCCAAGCGGCAAGCCTGCTACCGCGTAGAGGAGCGTGAAGGCGGTGGCGAGCGCGGCAAGCTGGGTGTCGGAAAGGCCGAACTCGCGGTGCAGCGGTTCAAGCACCGCGCCCAGCACCTGCCGGTCGTAGAAATTGAGAACGTTAACGAGGAAGAGGACCAGCAGCGGGGCGGCAGCGGCCGCCCCGCGGCCGGGGTTCACAGCTTGATCTCGGAGTCTTTAAGATTCTTATCCGGAGCCTTGGTTGGTTTGGGCGGAGCGGACGGGTTGGCGGGAGTGTCGGGCGGGCGCACGGAGTCGTCGCCCTTGCGCACTTCCACCTCGCCGCGGGAGGCGGTGAGCCGAATGGTCGGGCCGTCGCCTACTTTGCCTTTCAAGGTGGCGCTGCGTCCGGAGCTGTCCTTCTGGATCTGCGGGCCGTAATCGTTGGTGGCATCGCCGCGCTCGGCGGTGGCATTGAGCTGGAATGCGGCCTTCTCGGGCAGGGTCAGCTCGATGTTGCCGGCGCCGGATCGGGCTTCAATCGCGGGCACGGGCAGGCTGGGTTCGAGCTCGATGTTCCCGTGCTCGGTTTCGATGGTCATGGCCTGGCTGAAGCGGCCGATTTTGATGTCGCGCGATCGCGTGATCAGCCGCACCGGCCCCACCAGCCCGTTAGCGGTGAATTCGCTCATGTCCATGCTGATGTTGCCCGGCACCGCTTCGACGTGCAACTCGGTGTTGCGCGCGCCCTCAAACTGCAGCGGCTTGGCGAGGTTCTTGAAATCCAGGGTGCCGGTGAAGGCCCCATTGATGGTAACCTGCCCCTCGACGTTCTCGAGCGAAAGGTCGGAGCCCTGCCCCTGCACATCGATCTTGCCCTTCACATCCACCACGCGAATGCTGTCGCTATGGCTCACTTCCACTCTGGCGTTGCCGCCCAGGCGGGAGAGGCGCACGTCGCCGCGGGCGCCGCCAAGCTCGACATCGCCATCGATGTCGCCGATTTCGAAATCGCCGCGGCGGGCGCGGGCTTCCACCGCCATGGCTTTCGGCACGGTCACTTCGATATCGTCGGAGACGCGCTGGTTGTCGGACGCCCGATCCTGGTTGGCGCGGACCAGCAGGTGGTCGCCTTCGGGCACTACCTCGAGCGGAGTATTGTTGTTGGTGCGGTCGGCATCCTCCCGCCCGAAACTGCGGATCACTTTGTTGCCGCTGACCACCACGTCCGGCGTGTCGGCGCCCGTCACCTTGATATTGCCGCGCGCGATGTCGAAGACGATGCGCTTCATCCCGGCGGCAGGGGCTTTGGCGGAGACAGGATAATCGTACTCATTGCCGAAGACGCTGAGGCTGTTTCCCGACCAGTGAATCCCATTGCGATAGCCGGCCCACATGGTCGAACCGAGAATGCAGATCAGCACGATCAGCACAATCTCGCCGCCGCTGAAGCCGCTTTTCCAGGGGGAGCCGGGCCAGGCGACTTCGATCAGCCGCAGCGCGCCCCAGAGGATCAGCAGGAACGGCCAATAGAGCGCGAGAATTTCATAGATGGGCGCTTCCGGGTGGAAATTGCGCCACAGGAAAAGGCCGCCAATGATCACCAGGATGAGCGGCCCGGTGAGAGAACGGGGTCTCATACAGCACCTCCAGACGGAGAACTTTCAGGTGGAGCATCGGGTTTGGGCGGAGCGCTGGTTCCGAATCCGCCCTTGGCCGGACCGGATGACGAAGCCGGATCCGCGTCGGCAGCAGGCGGCTGGTAAGGTCCCTGCGCGTAGGACGTGCCGCGGTAACCGCCTGCCGCGGGCTGATCGGCGGGCGGGACGGGCGGTTGCCATGCCGGCGGCTGCCAGGCGTATGGCGGCGGTGCCACAGGCGGCGGCGCCGCCACGCTCCGCCCCAGCAGGCTCAACAGGCCGAACACGATCAGCAGCACCGGCCAGGTCTGCTCAAAGCCGTAGGGCGTGAAGTTTTGCAGGGCAAACAAGGTCCCCAGCGTGATCAGCGTCACGGGTCCGCGGAGGGACCTGATCCTGTTAGGTTCACCTTTCATGGCGCATTTCCCCCGGCGCCGGCTCATGGCCGGCAAAACGCGACCACAGCATATATGCTCCGGCCGCAATCAACAGCACCGGCCAGTACGGCACGATCCTTTCAAAGTTCACCAGGTCGAGAGTGTGGAGCAGCAACAGCATGCCCAGCACAATCAGCGCCACCGCGGCCATGGGGAATCGGCCGGGCCCGCCACGCAACTGGAGCAGGCTGGAGTACTCGTCCACGGGTTCGCCGCGTTGCAGCTTCTGCGCGGTGCGGTATGCCTCGAACACCATGTAGGCGAACCAGGCGATCACCAGGATGACGAAGATGGGCTGCATATCGCGAACGGCGTTCGAGTTGGCGATGCTCATCAGCACGCCCCAGATCACGGCGTGGATCAAGCCCTTGGCGTATTGCCCGTTGTAGATGGCGCCAACGCCGGGAATCCAGCCCAGCGCGAACGCCAGGCCAGGCCGGATATCGGAGCGAACATGAGGCGAGGGCGCGTAGGGGGGCGCGCTCATCGGGGGCGGCGCAGCGTACGGCGGTGGCGGCGCGGCGAAGGGCGGAGGCGCGGCGGCCGGCGCATGCTCGGCGCAGTACACGGTGCCCGATGCTTCGCGGCGGCAGTCGCCACATACCGGCTTGCCGCAGGTACGGCAATAAGCGATTGCCGCTACGTCCGGATGATTTTGACAGTTCATAGCATTTCCCTCAGTGTGATGTTTCCGGTCGCGGTGTTTCCCCAGCCGGCGGAGCGGAGACAACCGGCAGCTTCCGCTCGTCGTCAGACGCGGGTCTGCGGAGCGGCGCCGCGGGCTCCCGCTCCTCTTCCCGTTGTTTCCAATCTCGCAGCGTGGTTTGAATCCGATAAACCACTTTCAGATTGTCGTAAAACTTCTCGACGCGTCCCCAGGCGTACTCGACGCGCGTTTCCAGCCCCGCCCAAACCTTCGCAGGACGCAGATCGTCGGGCCGGATGCTGCGCACCGGAATTACCGAGCGCAGCAGCGAAAACGAAACGATGGTCATGGCGAAGCTCATCACATAACGCGGCTGCAGGATGGGGCTGAGCAGCCCGGCCAGCCAGGTTCGCGGCTTCGACTTCACGCTCTGCCGCCAGGGAGCGGCGAACAGGATGCGATTCACCAGCTCGGCCGGAGGCTCCACCTCGGCGGCGCGCCCGAGGAAGCGGACAGCGGCGGCGGAATCGCGCGCCAGTTCGGCGCACGCCGGACAAACCGCCAGATGGCGATCCACCGCGGCCCGCGTGGCCGCGTCGAGTGTGCCATCGACGTATTCGCAGAGCAGGATGTCCAGTTCGGCGCAGGTCATACTACCAGCTTCTGCTTGCGCAGCAGCCGCGCCAGTTCAGCGCGGCCGCGGTTGATTCTCGATTTCACCGTGCCTTCGGGTATCACCAGCACGTGGGCGATTTCCCGGTATTCCATTTCCTGAAGGTCGCGCAGGATCACTGCTTCCCGCAAATCGGGCGACAGCTTTTGCAGCGCTGCCTGCAGAATCTCACTGGCCTCGCGGCCGGCAACGGCATGATCCGGACGAGCCGTGGCCGCGGCGCCCGCATCCCCGACAACGGAGAGCTGATCTTCGAGCGAATCCGTCACCCGGTCCTGGCGCGTGCGGCGGTAATGATCGATCAAAAGATTGCGCGTGAGCCGCGCCAGCCAGGTGCCAAACGATCCCTCCGCCGCGCGGAAAGAATGCAGCGTGCGGAAGACGCGCAGAAAAACTTCCTGCGTCAGATCCTGAGACTCCGAACCGCTGTTGGTAAAGCGGTAGCACAATCCGTAAACGCGGCGGCTATGCAGCCGGACGAGATCCTCCCACGCGGACTCGTCGCCGCGCAGGCATCGCGAAACGAGAGAGGAGTCCTGGTCCAAGATTCGTTCTACCACATGGCTGCCCCGCGCACCGGCCAACCAGTTCGGTGCGTTCTGGACGCTGGGCGAATTTTGGAGGACTCCCAAGACTAGCGTCGCGGTTGCCATGGCTCCCGTTCCTTCATATCAAGAAACGACATTTTTTTGCGTTAGGTTCAATCTTTTCCCGTATTCCAATTCTTTTGAGATACTTGTACAGGCGCGGGCTCCCCGCAGCGCAGATGGGACGCCGCTCTTGAGGAGGTTCGATTCAGCACCGCTGGTGGAAATGGGCCGCGGCCGGCCTGGCGGCGGCCGCTGTGGGGGTTTGTCTGGCATGGCGATTCTCCACCCCGGTTTTCGATTGGCGTCTGGCGGCTGCGGCGGTCGCGGGCGTAGACTGGCCCTGGATTGGCTTTTCCCTGGTCCCTGTCGCTGCCGCGTATTACGTCCGGGCGCTGCGCTGGGCAGTGTTCCTGAAGCCGCTCAAACCGCACCCATCGGTGCGCAACCTGCTCTCGGCGACGCTGATCGGCTTCACCGCCATCACGCTGTTTGGCCGCGCCGGCGAGTTCGTGCGGCCGTACCTGATCGCGGTCAAAGAAGAGGTTCCGTTTCCGTCTCAACTGGCGGCGTGGCTGCTGGAGCGGATTTTCGATCTGTTGATGGCGCTCCTGTTCTTCGCGTTCGCGATGATGCGCATCACCTCGACCGGGGTACACGTAGGACCGAGGATCGCGTGGGCGCTGGCAGCCGGCGGGCGCGTCGTCGTCGCGTCCTGCCTGGGGTTGCTGGTGCTGCTGTTTGCCATGCGCCATTTCGCCGATCCGGTCCGCCGCTACCTGACCCACCTCATCCGTTTTTGGCCGGAACGGCACTTCGCGCGCGCCGAAAGGCTGCTGGCGGCATGGGTCCAGGGAATGGAGTCGATCCGCAGCGATGGAGCGCTGCTGGCCATTTTCCTGTACTCTGTGCTCGAATGGATGCTGATTGCCATCGGCTACTGGTGTCTGGCCCGCTCGTTCATCGCGGTTCTTCATTTTTCTTTCGTGGATGTCCTCATTTTTGTTGGGTTTATATCGTTTGGAGCGGCCGTGCAAATTCCCGGAATTGGCGGCGGCTTGCAGGTGGTGGCGGTGGTGGTTCTGACTGAACTGTTCCGGATCCGCTTTGAACCTGCGACATCATTTGCCTTTCTGATCTGGATTCTTAGTTTTGTAGCAGTAGTTCCGATTGGGTTGATGCTCACGGTTAAAGAAGGGTTGGACTGGCGCAGCCTGCGCCGGATGGGACGCACCGAACAATGAAGTGTCCTTTTTGCAGTCACTTGCACGACAGAGTCGTGGATTCCCGGGAGAGCAAGGAAGGTGACGCCATACGCCGCCGCCGCGAGTGCCTTGCCTGTGAACGGCGATTCACAACCTATGAGCGTATCGACGAAGTTCCGTACATGGCGATCAAGAAAGACGGCCGCCGCGAGAAGTTTGACCGGCAAAAAGTGCTGGGCGGGCTGCTGAAAGCCTGTGAGAAACGTCCTATCAGTATGGCGAGACTTTCCGAACTGGTGAACCGGGTGGAAGCAAAGGTCAGCGACTCGCCGGACCGGGAGATTTCAACTACAGAAATAGGAGAATTCCTGATGGAAGGGTTGCGGGAGCTCGACAAGATCGCCTATGTACGATTTGCGTCGGTGTACCGGGACTTTCAGGACGAGGAAGCGTTTTTCAACGAGCTCAAGAACCTGATGCGGCAGAAGCTGCCTTGAGCATGGGCGGACGGCAAATCTTGTGTAACCTTATCAGTCTCAAGACATCCTTATAAATAGAGCTTAACTTTGATAGGGAACGGTGGTATGATCAATTGGAAGATCCGCCCTGTGCCTTACAGTTGCGCGATGTGGCCGGGGTACAACCCGCAATTCGAGCATATTTCAGAAAATAACCTATTTCCCATGACTTGCATGCCTTTGCGCGTGCCATTGGGGAGGTGAGTCTTAGTGGACCGTTTTGAAGATCATTTTCTCGCTGAAAACCCTGAGAGTCTGGGCCTGAACTTCGAAGAAGACGCCAAATTCTTCGATGCGGAGGCTGCCCACGAAACCGACTTTCTGCATCAACCGCCGGTAGAAGAATCCATCTACACGGACGATCCGGTGCGCGTGTATCTGCGGGAGATGGGAGCGGTTCCGCTGCTGACACGCGAAGGCGAAGTGGATTTGGCGCGCCGCATGGAACGCGGCAAACTACGAATGCAGAAGGCGATTAGCCGTTCGGCCGTGGTGCAGCGCGTAGCCCTGGATATCGCTGAAGCGCTGAAGAAGGGCACCATCGAGCTGGAGTCCGTTGCGGATTTGGGCGATGTGGAGGAAGGGTCTCCTGCGGATCTGAAGGTGCGGGCGGACGCCGCCAAGCTGTTCGCGGACGTGATCGTACTCCACAAGAAGCAACAGCAACTGGAAGAGAAGGTGGAAGCCACTCCCCTGGCCAACAAGAAGCCTCGCAAGCGGCTGGCGGGTAAGTTCAATCGGGCCAAAGTGGAGACCTCGCTGGCCATCCGGCGCTGCCCCTTCCGGAGCAATCGGTGGAAGGATTTCTCGCGCGAAATCGAGCGAGCGGTGGAAGAGATCAACCACCTGGATGCCGAAATCCGCAAGCTGGAGGCGCGGAATAGTCCGATGCTGCAGGCCCGGTTGCGGGAGCTGAAGCGCGAGCTCCGCAAGCGTGAGGCAGCCGCCGGCGCCACACTGCCGGAACTGCGTCACAGCCTGACGGTGATCCGCCACGGCGAAGCCGAAGCCGAACGGGCCAAGAAGGATCTGGTCGAGGCGAACCTCCGGCTGGTGGTTTCGGTGGCCAAGAAGTACGTCAACCGCGGGCTGCACCTCCTCGACCTGATTCAGGAGGGCAATATCGGCCTGATGCGCGCGGCCGACAAATTCGAGTATCGCCGCGGCTACAAGTTCTCGACTTACGCCACCTGGTGGATCCGGCAGGCCATCACGCGCGCCATCGCCGACCAGTCGCGGACGATTCGGATCCCGGTGCACATGAACGAGAGCATGAACAAGTTTCTGCGCGCCACCCGTGAGCTCGAAAAGGAACTGGGCCGAACTCCTACAAATGACGAAATCGGGCGGCGGATGGAAATCCCGGTGGAGAAGGTACAGAAGCTGAAGACCATCTCCCGCGACCCGGTGTCACTGGAAACGCCGGTGGGCCGCGACGGGGAATCGGCGCTGGGCGATCTGATCGAAGACCGCTGGGTGGGTTCGCCGGTGGATGCGGTAATCGAAACCAACGTGCGCGACGAAACGGCCGGCATTCTGAAGACGCTTTCCCCGAAAGAGGAGAAGGTGATTCGGATGCGGTTCGGCATCGGCTGTGAGCGGGAGCACACGCTCGAAGAGATCGGCCAGGAGTTCGACGTCACGCGTGAGCGGATCCGCCAGATTGAAGCCAAAGCGCTGCGCCAGTTGCGTGCCCCGGAACGGGCCCGCCGCCTGCGCGCGCTGATGGCCGCGCGGTAATTCTCGCGTGGCCGACTCCATTGAGATCTACTGCCCAACCTGTCAACGGAAGGTCGTCCCAACTCCGAGCGCGCTTGATGTCGATCCGAGATTCGTTTGTCCGGATTGCGGGGTCGCTCTTGCTTTCGGAGCCACGCGGGAGCGGATTCGCCAGATTGAAGTCAAAGCGCTGCGCCAGTTGCGCGCCCCGGAACGGGCCCGCCGCCTGCGCGCGCTGATGGCCGCCCGCTAGCCCCAGAGGTAGGTCAGACGATCGGTTCTTGTCGTCTGACAGGGCGCCGTGCTTTAGCCAGGCATAACAGGCCACGAAAGGCGATGGCCTATCCCACCTACCCGGCCCTACCCCACCAATTTGGGCGTGCCGCCCTCTAGCAGTTGCGCAACTTCCTGATACAGACGTTCGTTGAGCGTGGTGCGGCCGGACAGTCCCATGCCGGCAGTGGGGATGGGATCGCCAATGCGCAGGATGACCTCGCCGCTGCGGATGTGAATCGAGCCCATGGGCAGCAGGCGGCGCATGCCGACGAGCGCCATCGGCACCACGGGCACGCCCGCTTTAATGGCGATGTAAGCGGCGCCTTCCTTGAATTCGCGCAGGCCTTCGGGGCAACGGCCGCCCTCGGGAAACAACAGCACGGACATGCCGCGCTGGGCCACGATGCGCGCGCCCTCGCTCATGCTCTTCAGCGAAGCCCGGGGACTGGAGCGATCCACCGGGATATGGCCGGCACGATTAAGGTGGCTCCCCACGAAGGGAATCTTGTACAGCCCCTTCTTGGCGAAAAAGCGGAACTGAAACGGCAGGTAGGCGGTCAGCGCGGGGATGTCCATGTAGCTGGCGTGATTGGCGACGAACACGTAGGTGGCATTCCGGTCGAGTTTTTCCAGGCCCTCGGTGCGCACCCGGATGCAGCTCGCCTGGAGCAGCATCTTGCTCCAGGTGCGCGCGATCCGGTGCGCGCTCCGGCCGGTACGGTCGACGAGCGAAGCCAGAAGCGAGAGGCTTCCCATGAAAATGGTGGAGAGCGCAATCAGGGGGATCGAAAACAGCAGGGATCGCAGAAAACTCATCGCTTCGCCACCAATCATAACAAGTGGTGGCTGGAGCGCGACCAAGCTCCAGGAATAGAGTTTGCTTCACCGGCCTCCCTGCTATCCTTGAAGGTGCAAACTCGTGTTGCGGCCTATCCTACTGGCAGTCGCGGGACTGGCGGTTCTGACCGCGCTCAACGCCTTCCAAAAACCGTTCCGGGAGTATCCCGGGCTGGAATATTCGAACTTTCCGATTCCACCCGATTTCCAGGAAAAGACGGAGTGGGCGTTCGCGCGGCTCATGTACCCGCCGGTGGGCCGCTACTATGGCGGTGTCGAGTTCAACGGGAGCTGGAAGAACGGCGGGTCGAACTGGACGATGGACTATCCGCGCTCGGACCGGCACCTTTCGCAAGCGGTGCGCCGCCTCACGCGCATTCACGCACGGAGCGTGGAGGAACCGATCGACCTGGATGATGATGGCGACGTCTTTGACTGGCCGTGGCTCTATGGCGTGGAAGTGGGCCACTGGAACCTCACCGACGCGCAGGCCGCGAAGCTGCGCGAGTTTCTGCTGCGCGGCGGCTTTTTCATGTGCGACGATTTTCACGGCGCGATCGAGTGGGACGTCTTCGCAGCCAGCATGAAGAAGGTCTTCCCGGACCGTCCGATCGTGAATATCGACGATTCCGACGCGATCTTTCACACCATCTACAATCTCGACCACCGCTATCAAGTGCCGGGAGCGTTGTATCTGGAAACCGGCAAGACATACGAGAAAGGCGAGACCGGCAAGACGCCGCATTGGCGCGCCATCTACGACGACAAGGGCCGCATCATCGTGGCTATGTGCCACAACATGGACCTGGGCGATTCCTGGGAGCACGCCGACAACCCGCAGTATCCCGCGCGCTTCTCCGACCTGGGCATTCGGCTGGGCGTGAATTACATTGTGTATTCGATGACGCATTAGAAGGCGGAGAAACATGAACTGGAGCATGACGGGAGCCATTCTGCTGGCCCTGGCCGTGGGGTTGGGCGCGTTCGGCGCGCACGAGTTGAGGGCGCGCGTGGACACCTACCGGATGGGGGTGTATGAGAAGGCCGCGCTCTACCACTTCCTGCACGCGCTGGGAATTCTGGTCGTTTCCATTCTGCCGCGAACGGGCGCGCTGCCGGAAGGCGACGCGGGCACGGTGTGCGCGGTGCTGCTGGCCGGAATCGTATTCTTCTCGGGAAGCCTGTATTTACTGGCCATCACGGGCAACCGTTGGCTGGGCGCGATTACGCCAGTCGGCGGAGTGGCGTTTATTGCCGGCTGGCTGCTGCTGGCCTGGCGGCTGCGCAGGTAGGCGCTTCGACGCGATTTGTTTGACATCGCAATTTGCGATGTCAAACGGCGCGAGGCCGCAATGTAGCATGACAGGTCGGTGGTGTTTAGCCGCGCCTCGGCAGGGGCTTTGGTTCCCGGGTGCCTGGTATGCCAGGCAGGAGCATGCGGGGCCCTGAGTAATGCGCCTATCGCAGCGTCGAACTGAGCCTTTGGAACCTCAGGGAACTCAAGCATGGCCCATTGCAGAGCTAAGGCGATTTTCCTGAAAGGATCGAGGGAACAAATAGCGAAGATTTGTGCCATAATAAAGCCAGTGAAGCTGGCTTTTGATGAAGTAAAGGCAACTCAGGCAGCAGCTTTGTTCCTGAAGTTGGCTCGCCGCCCGCTGAACTATGTCGCGTTGATCAAACTTCTCTATAAGGCCGACAGAGAGGCGATTCGCCGGTTCGGCCTTCCAATCACGACAGACAAGTATGCGGCGATGAAGCTTGGCCCTGTTACGAGTCGTGTATACGACCGCATCAAAGCCAGTGCGAACCCAAATGCCCACCCGACATTCTGGGCTTCCCATATCCAACGATCGAATGATCCGCGCGAAGTTGTCCTCAAATGCGACCCTGGCGAGTCTGAACTATCCAAAGTCGAAGAGAATCTCATTGGAGAGATTTTCGCAATGCATGGGGCCAAGGACCGCTTCGAATTGGCGGACGAATGCCATCGGGATTTTCCGGAATGGAACGATCCTGGTGACACTTCAACTCCTATTGATATATCCGATATTGTCTCCGCGCTTGGTCTGTCGGAAGAAGAAGCCGCGCATGTGGCTACGTTGATTGAAGTGCAGCGTGCAGCTTTTGAATTGGCAACCTAGAACGTGCCCTTCTGTGCTGGCCAAACATATCTGTTCCCCCTTAATGACGAAACCCGCAAAGAGCATCTCTGGATCATCGCTACCGAACCTAACGCTGATGGACAATTCGCCACCGCCAGCTTCACAAGCCTAAAGGGAGCGAAGGACCAGACGGTAACGTTCTTGAAAAACGAGCACCCATTCATAAGGTGGGATACATGCATCCTGTATTCATTGGCTGAAATCACCAGCATTCAAACACTACAGGCCTGTTTGGACTGCGGAAGCGCCAAGATGCACCAAGATGCTCCTGCCGCAATGCTGGGCCTGATTCTTGACGGTTTTGTCGCCTCTGATTTCACGAAAAATAGAGTCCGTCAATTCGTTCGGGATTACAAGCAGGCACTGCGGGAACGAACCCGTTAAGAATTCGCCGATATATACAGTGTCGCCTTGGTTTTCTGCCTGCCAGCTAGCGGCGTTCAACCCTGCCAACCTCGCCGATGTTTTGCACCCCCGCTTTTGCTACCCTCGTCATTTCATGCTCCCACACGACAATTTCAACCTGGCAGCGGCGGCTCGTCAGGAAATGATCGACCATGGCTTTGCGCCGGACTTTCCGCCCGAGGCCGAGCGGCAGCTGGCGGCCATCCGGCCGCATCCGGAGGCGGGTCTGCGCGATCTGACCGGCCTGCTGTGGTCTTCGATCGACAACGACGATTCGCGCGATCTCGACCAGATCGAATGGGCGGAGCGGACGGGTGAAGGGATCCGCGTGCTGGTGGGCGTCGCCGACGTGGACTCGCTGGTGGGCAAGGGTACGCCCATCGATGCCCATGCGGCGCAGGAGACCACCACGGTGTACGCCGGAGTCCGGACGTTTCCCATGCTGCCGGAGCGGCTTTCGACGGACCTGACTTCGTTGAACGAAGGCCAGGAGCGGGCGGCGGTGGTGATTGAGATGGTGGTGCCGGCCGATGGATCGGTTGCGAAGAGCGGCATCTACCGGGCCCGGGTGCGCAACCGCGCGCAGCTCGCCTACAACGGCGTGGGTGCGTGGCTCGAAGGCACTGGCCCGGCGCCTGCGAAAGTCGCCGCGTCCGCAGACCTCGCCGCGCAGCTCAAATTGCAGGACGAGGCCGCCGGAATCCTGCGCGAAGCGCGCCACCGGCTGGGCGCGCTCACGTTCGACCGTCTGGAAGCGCAGCCGGTTTTTGCCGACGGCAAGGTGCAGGACATCACCGCCCGGGCCGCCAACCGGGCGGCGCACCTGATCGAAGATTTCATGATTGCGGCCAACGAAGTGATGGCTCGCACCCTGCGCGGCGCGGGCGTTTCCTCGATACGGCGCATAGTGAAGGCGCCGGAGCGCTGGCCGCGCATCGTGGAACTGGCAAGGCAGGGCGGCGACACTCTGCCCGCGACGCCCGATCCGGCGGCGCTCAACGCATTCCTGGTGCGGCGCAAAGCGGCCGACCCGGTGCATTATGCCGACGTTTCGCTTTCGGTGCTGAAGCTGATGGGCCCAGGCGAGTATGTGCTGATGCGGCCGGGTGATCCGCCGGAAGGCCATTTCGGCCTCGCTGCGCATGACTACACGCACTCGACGGCGCCGAATCGCCGCTTCGCCGACGTGGTGACGCAGCGCCTGATCAAAGCGCATGCTGCCGGGGCAGCGGCGGGTTACGCGGACGAAGAACTGGATGGCATCGCGAAGAACTGCACCTTGAAAGAGGACGCCGCGCGCAAAGTGGAGCGCGCCATGATGAAACGCATGGCAGCCGTGGCGCTGCAGCATCGAATCGGCGAGAACTTTCAGGCGGTGGTTACGGGCAACACGCCCAAGGGCGTCTTCGTGAGGATCTTCGATCCGCCGGTGGAAGGCCGGCTGATGCGCGGCGAGCAAGGGCTGGATGTGGGCGACCGCCTGCGCGTGAAGCTCTTGAGCACCGATCCGCAGCGCGGTTTTCTGGATTTCGGTAGAGTATCCTAATGGACGAGAAAACCGCTCTGCTGCGCCACACCCTGGCGACGCTGGCCTACCGCGGCGGCAAGGCGCTGCGCGGCGCGCCGGCCGAATTCGCGGAGTTTCGCTCGGGGGAACCACCGCGCACGCCGGGCCAGATTCTGGCGCACATCGGCGACCTGCTGGATTGGGCGCTCACGCTCGCCGAAGGCAAGCAGGCCTGGCACGATTCACCGCCGCTCTCCTGGGAACAGGGCACGGCGCGCTTTTTCGCCGCGCTCGAAGCCTTCGACCGGCGCTTGGATTCCGAGGCGCCTCCGGCGTGCCCGGCCGAAAAACTGTTCCAGGGCCCGATTGCGGATGCGCTGACGCACGTCGGCCAGATCGCTATGCTGCGCCGTCTGGCCGGCTGCCCGATGCAAGGAGAGAACTATTTCCTCGCCGAGATCGCCGCCGGCCGGGTTGGCGCCCATCAGGCAGAGCCGGTAGCAGAGTTCTAGCCGGGGGAACGCCTGGCCGCTTGAGGATAAGTGCCGCGCGATTCGCTTGAGGATCTTTACCGCCGCCGCAGCTCGACGCGCTGGCAGGACTGGCTGAGCCGCCTGCTCGCTCCGCCCGCACTGTATCTCATGAATCCTGCCGAGCCCAAGGATTTTCCCTTGGGGCGATGGAACCTGTATCTCGGCGGAGCCGGAAGCCGCCCGGCGGGCTATGTCAATCTCGACCTGTTTCCAATGCCGGGCGTGGATGTGGCGGCGGACGCCGAGTGCCTGCCGTTTCCCGGCAGCCTGTTTCAGCGCGTGGAATGCGATGCCGTGCTGGAGCACGTGCGCCGTCCCGAACAGGTGATGGCCGAAATCGCGCGCGTGCTGGCTCCCGGCGGATACCTGCACCTGGTAACGCCCTTCTGCCACCCGTTTCATGAGTACCCGAAGGATTATCGCCGCTACACGCTGGACGGGTTGAAAGAGCTGGCGAGCGGCTTCGAGCCGGTCGCCGAGGGCTGGCGCACCGGCCCCACGGCGACGCTGCTGGTGTTCACGATCGAGTACGCGAAGCTGCTGTTGCCGTGGCGCGCCTGGCGCGGCCTGGTCCATGGCATTCTGGGCTGGCTGCTGTTTCCGCTGCGCTATCTGGACCTGTTGCTGCTGCGGAGCCCGCGAGCAGGCAGCATCGGCAACCACTGCTACCTGTGGGTGCGGAAGGTTGGGTAGGACAGACCATCGCCTTTCGTGGTCTGCCAGTCCCGCTCAAGCGCGGCACCCTGACAGACGACAAAAACCGATCGTCTGCCCTACCTCTGGCTTTGACTAGAACGGCCCACGAGCATGCAGACGAATCGGGCGGCTCTGCTATCATAAAAACTCTCCCGCATGATCGTTGAGGCCAGTGTTGTCCGCTTCGACTCCATTTCCCTCGACAGCGGCGCCACGCTGGCGCCTGTCGAAGTGGCTTACGAGACGTATGGCCAATTGAACGCGGCGCGGAGCAACGCCATCCTGGTGCTGCACGCCTTTTCAGGCGATGCGCACGCGGCCGGCATCAGCCCCGAAACCGGCAAGCCGGGCTGGTGGGACAACATGATCGGGCCTGGCAAGGCGTTCGATACCAACAAGTATTTCGTGATTTCGAGCAACGTGCTGGGCGGGTGCCGCGGCACTACGGGGCCGGCGTCGATCAACCCGGCGACCGGCTGCCCGTACGGCATGTCGTTCCCGGGCATCACGATTTCCGACATGGTGCGCCTCGAGAAGATGCTGATCGATGCGCTGGACATTCCGCGGCTGCTCACGGTGACCGGCGGATCGATGGGGGGCATGCAGGCGCTCGAGTGGGCAGTGGCTTATCCGGACCGCGTGGTATCGGCGATTCCGATCGCCACCACCACGCGCCACAGCGCGCAGCAGATTGCGTTCAACGAAGTCGGGCGGCAGGCGATCATGGCCGACCCGGACTGGAACGGCGGCGATTATTACGGCAAGCAGCCGCCTGCCCGCGGCCTGGCGGTGGCGCGCATGGTGGGCCACATCACCTACATGAGCGACGATTCGATGCGCGAAAAGTTCGGCCGCCGGCTGCGCGGCAAGGAAAACTTCGGCTTCGATTTCGACGTCGATTTCGAGGTGGAAAGCTACCTGCGCTACCGCGGCAGCCAGTTCGTCAGCCGCTTCGACGCCAACTCGTATCTGTACATCACCAAGGCGATGGACTATTTCGACCTCACCAATGGCAAGGGCTCGCTGGCGGTGGCGCTGGCGGCTGCCCAGGCGCGCTTCCTGGTGATCAGCTTCAGTTCGGACTGGCTGTACCCCAGCTACCAATCGCAGGAAATCGTGCGCGCGCTGCGGGCGCGTAATTGCGACGTAGCCTACGCCGAGCTGCCTTCCAACTACGGGCACGATTCGTTCCTGGTCGACGTGGCCGAGCAGACAGAGCTGATCCGCGGCTTCCTGGCAAGCACCCTGGAGAAAGCGGCATGACCACCGACGTGGCCAAGCAGGCATTTGTCCGCGAACTTTTGGGGCGCAGCGATTATGCCATCATCGGCGAAATTGTCTCGCCCGGCGCGCGCGTGCTGGACCTGGGCTGCGGCGAGGGCGAACTGCTGCAATGGCTGGCCTCGAATAAAGGCGTCGATGCGCGCGGGGTGGAGATCGCGGGCGAAAAAGTACGGCGCGCGATCGCCCGCGGCGTCTCCGTGTTTCAAGGCGATATCGACGAGGGCCTGGCCGACTATCCCGACCTTGCCTTCGATTACGTCATCCTCAGCCAGACCTTGCAGGAAACCCGGCAACCGCGGCGGGTGCTGCGCGAAATGCTGCGCGTAGGGCGCAGGGGCATCGTGGCCTTCCCCAACTTCGGCCACTGGCGGGTGCGCCTTTCCATGCTGGCCAGCGGGCGCGCGCCGCGCACCAAGCTGTTCCCGTACGATTGGTACGATTCACCGAACATTCACTTCCTCACGGTGGAGGATTTCGAAGCCCTGGCCGCGCTGGAAGGCCTGGCGGTGGAGCGCCGCTACTTTCTGGCCGGACACCGCAAGGTAACTCTGCTGCCGAATCTGCTGGCTGAAGTAGCGGTGTTTTTGGTGAACGCGGGCCGGTAGGATAGACCCGGATAGACCATCGTCTTTCGTGGTCTGCCGGGCCTGGCCGGCGCCACGCATTGACAGACGACAAAAACCGATCGTCTGTCCTACCTCGCACCTTATAAGGTGACCCTGATGCCGAATCTGCTAGCCGAGGTAGCGGTGTTTTTGGTGAAGGCGGCCGGAAAGGGCCCCGGTCCAGTGTAATCTAGGAGTGGAGCTTGAGATGAGTCGAGTTGAGCGCATAGAAGGACAAGTGAAGAGCCTCAGCTCGGATGAGTTAAAGGCCTTTCGCGATTGGTTCGGACAGTTCGACGCTGAGGTGTGGGACGGCCAGATTGAGGCCGATGCGAAAAACGGCAAACTACGTTCCCTCGCTGAGCGCGCTCTCGATGATCACGGATCGGGCCGCTCGACGGTTTTGTGATCCACCACGCCGCGCCAGATTTTTGGAGTTTGTACCGCGCTCTCCCGGCGAACATTAAAGCTCTCGCGGACCGGGCATTCGCCCTGCTGAAGGCTGATCTGAAGTGAACCCCTGGAGTGCGACACGAAGTTAAGGGGGTTATCGCCGTTGGATGCAAGAGCATTGTCGGCGAGGT
>Ga0209415_10000835_pt1 | contig 58126 bp, 50 predicted proteins | sample PeaSoiSIISIP2007_FD_187696 | JGI IMG/M metagenome (GOLD analysis project Ga0209415, IMG submission 187696) | Peat soil microbial communities from Weissenstadt, Germany - SII-SIP-2007 (SPAdes) (version 2) | ecosystem: Environmental > Terrestrial > Soil > Wetlands > Peat | place: Germany... | reverse complement strand
CCGGCGGAACCCGGCCATGCCCGACCACGAAGAGGCGCTCGCGGCCTCGGGGGCGTCAGTCGGCTCGACGATGTCGGTGGCCGCGGCCGGCGCAGCCTCTGGGGAGTTGGTAGGCGTCATCGCGGCAAACGGACGGCCAACCAGGAGACGAAGCCTAGACATAGAGAGTCCAGACGTTTAGCGCAGTCCGGTGGGCGGGCGCCGTTCAGCGACCGAAGCGGCGGGACCACCAGTGCGGATCGCGGGCGTGGGCATGGAAGTGGTCGGGGATCTGGCGCATCACCCGGTCGTAGGACCAGCCGTCGGGACCGAAGCGGGCGTCGGCCACCTCGCCCAGGCGCGCCAGCATGTGGGCCACCTCGTCCTCGGACGGCTCGGCCCCGTGGGAGCGCCACACGACCATCGGTACGTCACAGACCTCGCAGTCGGCCACCCAGCAGGTCTCGTCCTCGTGGTACCAGGGGGTGATCGGCGCGGCCTCGCAGAGGTCGCACCCCGGACGCGCGGGCTGGCTCAAGCGGTGTAGACGGTGACGGCGGTGCCCTTGGGCTCGGCCGTGCCCGCGGTCGGCACCGAGTCGAACACCAGGCCCTTGGCCGGGCCATAGACGGGACCGAGGGTGAGGCCGGCGTTCTCCAGGGCGGTCGTGGCCTGCGCCACGGTGTCGTGGTTGAGGTTGGGCACCATGACGAGCGGCGGGCCCTGGGAGACGAAGACGGCGACCGACGAGCCCTTGGTCACCGGCGTGCCCGACGGCGGCACCGTTCGGGTGACCTCGCCGGCCGGGACCGAGGTGGAGTTCTCATCGGACTGGGTGACGGTGAAGCCGAGGGCGGCCAGGGCGGACTGCGCCTGGGCGTAGGTGTCCTCGAAGACCGACGGGATCGGGATGGGCGCCGGGCCCTTGGAGACGGCGATGAGGACCACCGAGCCGTACGGGGCGCGGTGGGCGTCCAGCTTGCCGCCGTAGGACCAGTTGATGACCTGGCCGATCGGCACCGTGTCGGAGTAGCCGGCGGTCTCGGGCGGACAGGTCCCCTTGAGATGGGCCTCTTGGAGCAGCCGGATCGCCGCGTTGCAGTTCAGGTTGAGGAGCGACGGCACGGCCTCGGGGGGCGGGCCCTTGGACAGAACGACGCTGACGGCACTCCCCTGCTTGATCACCGACTCCCCGCTCGGCCGCTGACTGATAATGCGCCCGGCGGCGACGTGGGTCGAGTAGGCGAGGTTGGCCGACAGCGTGAAGTGTCCGGCTGCCAGCGCGTGGCGCGCCGCGTTGATGGACAGGCCGGCGAGCGGCGGCACGGTCTTGTTCGGGGTGAAGACCTTGTCCTTGATGGCCACCGTGAGGCCGGCGCCGAGCGCGGCCAGCAGCACGACCAGCGCCACGATCCAGCGGGCGGGGTGCGAGGTCTTCTCCTCGACCCCGTTGGCCCGGGCCAACGCCTCGACGTCGAAGACCTCGTCGCGCGGGGCGGCCCGTCCGGGGGCGACCGTGCCGTTGCCGATCGCCCCGCGGGCCGGCGCGGGGGCGGCCACCATCGGCTGGCGGGCCACGAATCCGATGGTCTCGGGCCCGGCGCCCCCGCCGTGGGCGCCGAGGGCCAGGGGCTGGGGGGCGGGCAGCGCCCGGACCGCCGCCTCGAGCCGGGTGGCGAGGTCGGCCGCCTGGGGCCGATCCTGGGGCCGCGGGTTGGCCGCCCAGGCCAGCGTCTCTTGGAGCGGGCCGAGGGCCGGGTGCGCGGGGAGGACACGACCGACGCGGGCCATGAGGGTGCCGACCGTCGTGTCCGACACGAACGGCACCTCGCCCGTCAGGCCCTCGTAGAGGACGAGGGCCAGCGAGTACACGTCGGCCCGACCGTCGAGGGTGCTGCCCTGGGCCTGTTCGGGCGACGCGTAGCGCGCCGTGCCGACGAGCGACCCGGCGGGTTCGGTCCAGGCGGCCTCGGCCAACGCACGGGCCACCCCGAAGTCGGCGACCCGGACCCGCCCCTCCTCGTCGAAGAGCAGGTTGGCCGGCTTGATGTCGCGGTGCACGAGGCCGCGCGAGTGCGCGTAGGCGAGGCCGCGAGCTACGTGGGCGCCGAGCAGGGCGGCCTGGGACGGGCTCAGCCGCACGCCGCGCTCGTAGAGGTCGAGCAGGCTGCCGCCCCCCAGGTACTCCAAGACGAGGTACGGCTCGCCGGACTCCTCTCCCCAGTCGAAGACCCGCAGGAGGTGCGGGTGGTTGAGCGAGGCGACGAGACGGGCCTCGGCCCGGAAGCGCTTGAGGAAGGCCTCGTCGTCGGCCAGGCCGGGCTGGAGGACCTTCACCGCCACGTGCCGGCGCAACGACACGTCCTCGGCCAGGAAGACCTGGGCGGAGGCGCCGGCGCCGACCGCGGAGAGCAGCCGGTACCGCTTGCCCAGCACACGGCCCACGGATTCGGTGATGAGCGGCATCGGGGTGGAAATCAGGCTATCCGGCGCACTCGGGCCCTCCGGCGATCCCCGGCCGGACCTCCGGCGCATTCACGGGCTCGGCAGCGCCCCGCGGTCGAGCAATTCGGCGAATCGGTCACCCGCCACAATCGGTACCCCCAGCTGCTCCGCCTTGCTCAGCTTGGCGTTCCCGGGCGAGTCGCCCACCACCACCGCGAAGGTGGTCTTCGACACCGTCCCGGGCGACTTCCCGCCCCTGGCCACGATCGCGTCCGTGGCCTCCTCCCGGCTGAAGCCGGCCAGCGTCCCGGTCACCACCACCGACTTGCCGGCGAGCGTCTGGGCCGGCCCCGCCGCCGCCTCGCGCCGGCCCGCGGCCACGCCGGGTTCGATCGTCGTCAGGCCGCTCCGCCGCAGGCGGTCGAGCACGTCGGCGTTGCCCGGGTGGGCCAGGAACTCGACCACGCTGTCGGCGATCACCGCGCCGACGCCGTCCGTGGCCGCCAGGACCTCGGGTGCAGCACTCGCCAGCGCATCCAGCGAGCCGAAGGTCCGGGCGAGCGCGCGGGCCACCGTCGGGCCGACGTGGCGGATCCCGAGCGCCACCAGGAGGCGGCTCAGCGGCCGGGCCTTCGACGCGTCGATGGCGGCGAGGAGGTTGGCCGCCGAGACGGCACCCAGGCCCTCCAAGTCGACCAGCGGCTCGGCCACCAGCGAGTAGAGATCGGCCGGGTCGCCCAGCAGGCCGGCCTGGACGAGCTGCACCACCCGTTGGTCGCCCAGTCCCTCGATGTCCATGGCGCCGCGGCTCGCGAAGTGCACGATGCGCTGCACCCGCTGGGCGGGGCAGTCGATGTTGGTGCAGTAGGTGTCGCTCTCGCCGGCCAGCCGGACGAGCGGGCCGCCGCAGGACGGGCAGCGCTCGGGGAAGCGCCAGGGGGGCTTGCGCCGCCGCCGGACCCCCGGCACGGGCGGCAGCGGGCCCACGACCTCGGGGATCACGTCGCCGGCCTTGCGGACGATCACCGTGTCCCCCGGGCGAACGTCCTTCACCTGCACCTGGTCCTCGTTGTGCAGCGTGGCCAGCCCGACCGTCGAGCCCCCGACGAAGACCGGCTGGAGCCGGGCGAAGGGGGTGGCGCGACCGGTGCGCCCGATGGACACCAAGATGTCGAGGAGGGTGGTCGTCACCTCCTCGGGCGGGAACTTGAAGGCGACGGCCCAGCGGGGCGCCCGGGAGGTCGATCCCAGCCGGTCGTGCAGGGCCAGGTCGTCCACCTTCACCACCACGCCGTCGATCTCGTAGTCGAGGTCGTGGCGGGCGGCGGCCAGCGCCCGGCAGCGCTCGAAGGCGGCGGCGAGCCCGCGCACCGGTCCCGCCTCGGGACTCACCCGGAAGCCGGCGGCGGCCAGTTGGGTGAGGACCTCGCTCTGGCGCGTCGGCGGCCAGCGTGCCGACCCCTTCCGTCGCTGGCCCGGCGGCGCGGCCGGGACGCCCTCGATGGCGCCCAGCTGGTACGCCCAGAAGGCGAGGGGGCGGGCCGCCGTCATGGCCGGGTCCTTCTGGCGCAGCGAGCCGGCGGCCGAGTTGCGCGGGTTGACGAACACCTTCTCGCCGGCCGCCCGCTGGCGTTCGTTCAAAAGGGCGAACGCGGGTGTCGGCAGGTAGATCTCGCCGCGCACCTCCACCAGCTCGGGGTAGGGCCCGGCCGACCGGGCCAGCTCCCTCGGCACCGTGCCGACGGTCGCCACGTTGGCCGTGACGTCCTCGCCGGCCACGCCGTTGCCCCGGGTGGCGGCCTGGGTGAAGCGGCCGCCCACATAGGTGAGCGACATGGCCACCCCGTCGACCTTGGGCTCGCAGCACAGCTCGATCGACTCGAGGTCGATGTCCGGCACCTGGCGCACCAGTCGGTCGGCCCAGGCCCGCAGCTCGGACTCGTCGAGCGCGTTGTCGAGGCTCATCATCGGCAGGCGGTGGCGGACCTCGGCGAAGAGCGTGACGGGGGCGGCGCCCACCAGCTGGGTGGGCGAGTCGGGGGTGACCAGCTCGGGGTGCGCGGCCTCGAGCGCCCGCAGCCGGCGCACCAGCGCGTCGTACTCGGCGTCGGGGATCTCGGGGTCGTCGAGCGCGTGGTAGCGCTCGTTGTGGTACTCGATGAGGCGCCGCAGCTCGGCGGCCTCGGCCGCCGGTGCGTCCTTGGCCATCAGGCGGCGATGCCCGAGCCGACCACGGCGGCCGGATCGTCGAGCGCGTAGAGGGCGATCGTCTGGCCGGGCGCCACCGGTCGCTGGGCCGCGCCGAACACGATCGCCGGCTGCGTGCCGTCGCCCTCGAAGATGCAGGCGGCGGGCCGGCCGTGGGCACTCACCTGGGCCACGGCCCGGGCGCCGTGCCCGAGCGGCCCGTCCACCCAGGCCAGCGAGTCGGGCACCAGCGCCACCCGACCGATCGAGGCGGCGGCCGCGCCGGCCACGAGGACGCGCCGGGCCGCCGGGTCCACGGCCACCACATAGCGGCGGGCGCCGGCCGGATCGTGGCCCATGCCGCGGCGCTGCCCCACCGTCACCAGCTCGACCGCGTCGACCGCGCCCACCTCCGCCCCGCTCAGGGCGTCGACCACGCGCCCGGGACGCAGCGAGAGGCGCCGCCCGAGAAAGCCCCGCCGACCGTCGGTCGAGGCGATGAAGCAGACGTCCTGGCTGTCGGGCTTCCCGGCCGTCCGCAGCCCGAGCCCGGCCGCGTGGGCCCGCACCTCGTCCTTGGTCAGCGCCCCGACCGGCAGGACGACCGAGGACAGCTGGTCCTGGCCCAGCATGGACAGCACGTAGGACTGGTCCTTCGCCGCGTCGACGCCCCGCAGCAGCCGGAAGCGGCCGGCGTGGCGCTCGACGCGGGCGTGGTGGCCGGTCGCCAGCGCGTCGAACCCCATCCGGCGGGCCCGGGCCAAGAGCCGGTCGAACTTGATGTGGCGGTTGCACTCGATGCAGGGGTTGGGCGTGCGGGCCGCGGCGTGGGCCGCCACGTAGGGGGTGACGACGGCGGCCTCGAACTCCTCGCTCAGATCGAACACGTGGTGCGCGATGCCGAGCTGCTGGGCCACCCGCCGTGCGTCGTCGACGTCGGCGACCGAGCAGCAGCCCGAGTCCGACGGACCGCCCCACAGCTTGAGCGTGGCCCCGATCACATCGTGGCCCGCCTCGACCAGGAGGGCCGCGGCGACCGACGAGTCGACGCCTCCCGACATGGCCACGAGCACCCGCACCCCGGCAGTTTGCCACCGGGTGGCGACGACCCAGGTTGGTCCGGGCGCGGGCGGCGGTCAGTGGCGGAGGCGCTCGACGGCCGCGCGGGTGGCCGTCAGGGCCAGCTGCACATCGAGCTCGCTCGACGTCGCGCCCAGCGTGAAGCGGACCGCGCTCCGGGCGTCGCGCCCGCCCACCCCCATGGCGAGGAGGACGTGGCTCGGCTCGATCGCGCCGCTGGCGCAGGCCGAGCCGGCCGACGCGCACACGCCGGCCTCGTCGAGAAGCACGAGCAGCTCCTCTTGCTCGACCCCGGCGAACCGCAGGTGCGCGTGTCCGGGGAGGACGAGCTCGCGCGGGGCGCTCTCGACGGTGCCCGGGATCGACGAGAGCAGGCCGTCGGCCAACCGGTCGCGCAGCGCGGCCACCCGCGCCCCCTCCTCTTGGCGGTGGGCCACCGACTCGCGCAGCGCCGCCGCCATCCCCACCGCGCCCGCCACGTCGTGGGTGCCGCTCCGTCGCTCGCGCTCCTGGCCGCCGCCGAACACCAGGGGGCGCAGCGGGGTCCCCTCGCGCACGACGAGCACGCCTGTGCCCTTCGGGCCGCCGAGCTTGTGCGCGCTGAGGGTCACGAGGTCGGCCGCCGCCGCCGCCCTGGCCACGTCGAGGAACGGGGCCGCCTGCACGGCGTCGGTGTGCAGCGCCGCGCCCGGGGCGCGGCGCCGGACGACGGCTGCCGCCTCGGCCAGGGGCTGGACGGTCCCCACCTCGTTGTTGGCCAGCATCACCGACACCAGCGCCACGTCGTCACCCAGGCACTCCTCCAGCGCCCCGAGGTCGATGACGCCCGTCCGGTCCACCGCGGCGACACGCAGCTCGGCCCGGTCGAGTCCCCTGACCCGGCCCGCACCGCCGGCCGCCGCGCGCGCCGGGGCCAGCACGGCGGCATGCTCGATGGCCGAGCACACGATGGCGGGCCGCTGGCGCTCGCAGGCGGCCAGCACCCCGAAGACCGCCAGGTTGTCGGACTCGGTGCCCCCGCCCGTGAACACCACCTCGGCGGGTCGCGCGCCGAGGAGGGACGCGATCTCTTCGCGCGCGTCCTCGAGCGCCGCCCGTGCGTCGCGGGCCAGGCGGTGCGAGCCCGACGCGTTGCCGAAGCGATCGGCGGCGAAGGGCGCCATGGCCAGGGCCACCTCGGGCCGGAGCGGCACGGTCGCCGCGTGGTCGAAGTAGGCGAGGGGCCCCGCGGGCGCCGCGGTGGGGCTCATGGTCGCCTCGGCCGCGGGGTCCTCAGGACACCCAGACGGTCTTGGCGTTGCAGAACTCGCGGATGCCGAGGTGGGCAAGCTCCCGGCCGTACCCGGAGCGCTTGATGCCGCCAAAGGGCAGCTCGGGCTGAGAGGCGACCATGGCGTTCACGAACACCAGGCCCGCCTCGATACGCTCGACGCAGGCGCGCCCCTCGGCGGGGTCGCTCGTCCACACGCTCGATCCGAGCCCGAAGCTGGTGCGGTTGGCCAGCGCGATCGCCTCGTCCAGATCGCCCGCCACCTCGACGACGGCCACCGGGCCGAAGAGCTCCTCGTCGTACGCGCGCATCTCGTCGGTGACACCGGTCAGCACGGTCGGTGGGTAGAACCAGCCGGGGCCGTCGGGGACGGTTCCGCCGCAAGCGACCTGCGCCCCCTTTTGGCGGGCGTCGTCGACCTGCCCTTCCACCTCGGCGCGCTGGGACGCCGACACGAGGGGCCCGACGTCGGTCGCCGGATCCATCGGGTCACCCACCACGAGGCCCGCCATCTCGGCCGAGAACCGTTCGGTGAACTCGTCGGCAACCGCCTCGACCACGATGAAGCGCTTGGCCGCGATGCAGGACTGCCCGTTGTTCTGCACCCGGGCCTGGGCGGCGACGGGCACGGCCCGGTCGAGGTCGGCGGAGGCGAGCACGAGGAAGGGATCAGAGCCTCCCAGCTCGAGCACGCACTTCTTCAGGTGCGCGCCGGCGGCGGCCGCCACCGAGCGCCCGGCCGCCTCGCTGCCGGTCAGCGTCACGGCGGCCACCCGGTCGTCCGCGATGATCCCGGCCACCCCGTCCGCACCCACCAGCAGGGTCGTAAAGACGCCGTCGGCGAAGCCCGCCCGCCGGAACACGTCCTCCAACAAGAGGGCCGTGCGCGGCACGTTCGAGGCGTGCTTCAACAGTCCGACGTTCCCCGCCATGAGGGTCGGCGCGGCGAAGCGAACGACCTGCCACAGCGGGAAGTTCCAGGGCATGACGGCGAGGACCGGGCCGAGCGGCTGGTAGCGCACGTAGCTCTGGCTGGCGTCGGTCTCGACGGGCTCGTCGGCCAAGAGGCGCGCCGCGTGCTCCGCGTACCAGCGCATGGTGCGTGCGCACTTGGCCACCTCGCCCTTGGCCGCGGCGAACGTCTTGCCCATCTCGGTCGTGAGCACCCGGGCGATGTCGGGCTGCTCTGCCTCCAAGAGCTCGGCCGCCGCGGCCATGGAGCGACCGCGCTCGACGAAGCTCGTCCAGCGATAGGCCGCGAAGGATTCGGCGGCTCGGTGCAGCCGCTCCTCGACCTCCTTGCCGGTGTGCGCCTCGAAGGTCTCGACGACCTCCCCGGTCGCCGGATTCACGCTGGCGAACGCCACGGGACGCTCCGTTTCACTGAGGGGGCCGATGGCCCCCCGGCCTCAGCCCTTGGACTGACGGCGCGGCTTGAGGGCGAACCACCAGATGCTCGCCATCGTGCCGAGCACCCCGACCACCGCGGCGACCGGCTTGATGACCTTGCGCGCTCGTCCGGTCGCCATGCGGAGAAACCTTAGTGTGTGCGTTCCCGGACCCTTCCGGGTCGGGACGGTCGGCCCGCCTCAGGCCTTTTCGATCCAGGCCCGGGCCTGGTCGTCGGGGCCGGCCAGGTCCAGGGGGAACCCGGTGCCCTTCCCGGCGCCCTCGGACACGTCGACGGCCAGGACCTCGCGCCCGATGGTGTCCCAGTGGGCCCGGAGCGCCTCGGCGCCCTCGAGGTGCAGTCGGATCCGATCGGTGACCTCGAGGCCGATCTCCTTGCGCAGGTCTTGGAGCTGGCGGACGACGTCGCGCACGAGGCCCCGCTGGCGGAGCCCGTCGTCGATCGCCAGGTCGAGGGCGACCACCTCGCCGCCGCCGCGCGAGACGGCGAAGCCCGGCTGGCCGTGGACGCGCAGCTCCACCTCGTCGGCGTCGAGGGTGACGGCCTCGTCGGCCAGTCGGACCGCGATCGCGCGCCCGGCCTCGAGCGCGGCCGAAGCCTCGGTGGCGTCCAACGCGGCCAGGGCCGCCTTCACGTCGCCCACCCGCGACCCGAAGCGCGGACCGAGCAACCGGAAGTTGGGCAGCAGCTCGAAGCGCAGCACCGTTCCCACCTCGCTCGTGACGACGACCTCGTCCACGTTGAGCTCGTCGGCCACGATCGCGTCCAGGAGCGCAGGGGCACCGGGGGGCAGGTAGACGAGCGCGCGGGCGAGGGGCTGGCGGACCTTCACGCCGGCCTCGCTGCGGGCGGCGCGCCCGAGCGACGACAGCTGGCGCGCCTGGGCCATCTGCGCCTCGAGCGCCGCGTCGACGGCGGGCGCCCAGGGCTCCGTCGCCGGCCAGTCGGCCAGGTGCACCGAGTCGTCCTCGGCGGCGCCGGTGAGCTCGCGCCAGAGGCGGTCGGCGAGGAACGGGCAGAACGGCGCCAGCAGCACCGACACGGTGACGAGCGTCTCATGCAGCGTGGCCTCGGCCGCCAGGGTGTCCGTCGCCGGCGCGTCGGGGTCGGTGCGCCAGAAGCGCCGCCGGCTGCGCCGCACGTACCAGTTGGAAAGGTCGTCCACCAGGCCGGCCAGCGCGCTGGCCGCCGGGTAGGGGTCGTAGTCCTCCAGGCGTTCGGTCACCTCGAGGACGGTCGCGGCGAGGCGGGAACGGAGCCACCGGTCGAGCGGCGGCCGGTCGGCCGCGGCCGGGATGGCGGGGTCGTCGGGCTCGAAGCCGTTGGGCGCGGCGTAGGTGGTGAAGAAGCTGAAGGTGTTCCAGAGCGTGAGCAGCGTCTCGCGCAGCGCGGCGTCGATCGCCTCGACCGCGGTGTAGGTCGGCGACCACGGGGAGCCCTGGCTGAACATCCACCACCGCAGCGGGTCGGCCCCGCGGGTGTCGATGATCTCCCAGGGGTCGACGATGTTGCCGGCGGACTTCGACATCTTGCGGCCCCGGGCGTCGACCAGGTGGCCCAGGCAGACGACGTGGGCGTAGGGGGAACGCCCGAAGACCAGCTGATTGACGGCCAGCAGCGAGTAGAACCAGCCGCGCGTCTGGTCGATCGCCTCGGAGATGAAGTCGGCCGGGAAGGTGAACGCCTCCGCCGAGCCGGCCGCGTGGGGATAGCCCACCTGGGCGGCCGGCATGGCACCGGAGTCGAACCACGCGTCGATGACCGGTTCGACGCGCCGGGCGGTCAACGTCGCCGCCCCGGCCGCCTCGGCGCAGTGCGGGCAGGGCAGCACGACCTCGTCGATGGCGGGCCGGTGCGGGTCGAGGCCCTCCAGGTCGCGGCCCGAGAGGGCCGAGAGCTCGGCCAGCGAGCCGACGCACTGGAGGTGGCCCTCGGGGCAGCGCCAGATGGGCAGGGGTGTCCCCCAGTACCGGTCGCGCGACAGCGCCCAGTCGACGTTGTTCTCCAGCCACTCGCCGAATCGCCCGTCCCGGATGTGCGCGGGATGCCAGTCGATCCCCCGGTTGGCGTCCACCAGCTCGTCCTTGCGGCTGGAGGTCGCCACGTACCAACTGGGCTTGCCCCAGTAGATGAGGGGGGTCTTGCAGCGCCAGCAGTGCGGGTAGGAGTGGATGAAGGCCTGCCGTCGCACCAGGACGCCGGCCGCCTCGAGGGCATCGTTGATGTCGTGGTTGGCCTCGCGCACCGCCCGGCCGGCCAGCCAGCCGGCCGCCTCCGTGAAGCGGCCGTCGGGCCCGACCGGGTTGAGCGCGGGCAGTCCGGTCTCCCTCGCCACCCGGCGGTCGACCTCGCCGAAGGCGGGCGCCAGGTGGACGAGGCCGGTGCCCTCGTCGGTCGTCACGAAGTCGGCCGAGACCACCCGCCAGCCATCGGCCCCCTCGGGCACCGCCACGGCGTCGAGCGGCCGCCGGTAGCGGAGCCCTACCAGGTCGGCGCCGCGGACCGTGGCGCTCACCACCGCGTCCTCACCGAACACGGCCTCGACCAGCGCCTCGGCGACCACCCGGCCGTCGACCACCGCGTAGGTGAGGTCGGGGTGCACCGCCACCCCGGTGTTCGACGGCAGCGTCCACGGCGTGGTCGTCCACACGACCAGCGCCTCGGCCCCCCCCACCAGCGCGGAGTCGGCCCCCTCGAGCGGCAGGGAGACGTAGGCCGACTCGTCCTCCTCGTCCTCGTAGACGCCGGGCTGGCCGAGCTCGTGGCTGGACAGCGCGGTGCCACAGCGCGGGCAGTAGGGCACCACCTTCAGGTCCTCGTAGAGGAGGCCCTCTTCGAAGAGCTGCTGGAGGTGCCACCAGACCGACTGCACGTACTCGGAGCTGAGCGTCCAGTAGGCGGCGTCGAGGTCGACCCAGTAGCCGATGCGCGTGGTCAGCTCGGCGAACTCGGCCACGTAGGTGTTGACCGACTCGCGGCAGAGACGGACGAACTCGGCGATCCCGACCTCGTCTTCGATCTGCCGTTTGCCGGTGATGCCCAGCTGCTTCTCCACCTCGACCTCGACCGGCAGTCCGTGGGTGTCCCACCCGGCCCGGCGCGCCACGTAGAAGCCGCGCATGGCGCGGAAGCGACAGAAGAGGTCCTTGTAGACCCGCGCCCAGACGGTGTGCACCCCGGGGCGTCCGTTAGCGGTCGGCGGGCCCTCGTAGAAGACCCAGGGCGGGGCCGCCGAGCGCTGGTCCACCGAACGCTTGAACACCCGCTGCGCCGCCCAGCGCTCAAGCTCGGTCTTCTCGAGCAGCGCGAAGTCAACTTCGGGTGGAACGGGGCGGAACACTCTTGCTCCCGGGGCGGTGGGTGACGGTCGGACCAGCCTAGAGAATGGACGAGGAGGGGCCGACCGACCGCCGGTGATCGATCAGGCAGGGAAATAGGGTTTGGATCTGATCGTGCTTCTTGGCGGCGAGGTGGTGAGGGAAGCGATGACTAGGGCCGGCGCCGTGGAGGCCGGCGGGGCGCTCGAGTCAGACGGAGACGACGCGTGAGCAAGTCCGCCGCCGGGCGGCGCAGGCCGCGCTTCGCAGAGCCCCTGCTCCGGCGGATCTGGCTGTCCGGTCAGGTACTGGGGCGAATTGGCGGTGTCTACCGCCGCGCCTGTCCCATCTGCGGATTTGAGGGCCGGTTTCTCGCCTTCGGCAACCCTCCGCGCTACGACGCCTGGTGCCGGCGCTGCGGATCGCTCGAACGCCATCGTCTGCTCAAGCTCTGGCTGGAGCGGGAGTGGGCGCCCCCGCAGCTCGGCCGTCTCCTGCACGTCGCGCCGGAACCGGCTCTCGAGCAGGTCTTGCGCGACCGTTCCCGCCACTACCTGCGCGCTGACCTCCGGGTCGGCCGGGGGGACCTGGTGACCGACCTCGAGCGACTCGCCCTCAGGGACCGCTCGGTGGACACGGTCGTCTGCTCGCACGTCCTCGAGCACCTGAACGACGAGGCGGCCCTGGGCGAGATCTTCCGGGTCCTGACCGACGGCGGTCTCTGCCTCTTGATGGTCCCGATCGTCGAGGGCTGGAGTGCCACCTACGAGCCCGCCGGCGTGGTCGGCCATGAGCGAACGCTCCATTTCGGCCAGGCGGACCACGTGCGGTACTACGGCGCCGACTTTCGGGAGCGGGTCCGCCGGGCGGGCTTCGAACTCACCGAGTTCACGGCCGAGGAGCCCGAGGTGGTCCGCTTTGGGCTTTGGCGCGGCGAGAAGGTCTTCGTCGCTCGGAAGCCGTCTCCTTAGTCGGACCCTTGGTGTCCACCCACCCCGGGCTCCGCGCGCGTCGCCACCAACCGGTCCCACAGCGCCTCATCGACCGACTCGAGCGAGTCCAAGACGGCGTCGGCGATGGCGAACGCGCGGTGGTGGCGTTCCGCCGGTTCGGGCACGGCCACGCAGGCCATGCGGGCCGCCTTGGCGGCCAGCACGCCGGCCGGCGCGTCCTCCCACGCCAGGCACTGCTGCGGGTTGATCCCGAGCTTGGCCGCAGCGCCGAGGTAGACCGCCGGGTGGGGCTTCCCGTACTGCTCGTCCTCCGCCGAGTGGACCACCGGGAACGACGACGCCAGAGAGAAGTGGTCCAGCACGAGGTGGATCATCTTGTACTGCGACGACGAGGCCAACCCGAGTGCAAGGTCGTGGGCGCGGCACAGGTCGATGGCGCGTTGGACGCCCGGGAGCAGGGTGCCCCGGGCCTGCACCACCTCACAGACCCGGTCGACCACCGATTCGGCGACCGCCTCGGGGCTGGGTCCGCGCCAGGGGTAGCGCTCGTACCAGAAGTCGATGACCTCGTTCACGAACATGCCCTTGGTCTGACGGCTCGAGGCGGCCTCGAGCGGGACGCCCAGCGCCCCCAGGATCTCGACCTCGACCTCCAACCAGAGGTACTCCGAGTCGATGAGGAGGCCGTCCATGTCGAAGATGGCGGCGCGGAACGCGCGCGGCGCGGCCACGTTCAACCGGCCGGGGGCGGATCGGGGGCGCTCAGACGGGCAGGTTGGCGGTGATCGCCTCGATCACCGCGGGGTCCTCGGGCTCGGTCCGCGGGCGGAAGCGGCCGACGACCTCGCCCGAGGGGGCGATCACGAACTTCTCGAAGTTCCACAGGATGTCGCCGGCCTTGCCCTCGGTGTCTTCGACCGCGGTCAGCTCGGCGTAGATCGGGTGCCGGGCGTCGCCGTTCACCTCGATCTTCTCGAAGAGGGGGAACGTCACCCCGTAGGTGGTCGAGCAGAACTCCTGGATCTCCTCGGCCGAGCCCGGCTCCTGGCCCAAGAACTGGTTGCAGGGGAATCCGAGCACGCTGAACCCGCGGTCGCCGTAGGTCTGCTGGAGCCGCTCCAGCCCCTCGTACTGGGGCGTGAGACCGCACTTGGAGGCGACGTTCACGAGCAGCAGCGCCTTGCCCTTGTAGGGGGCGAGGGAGGAGTGCTCACCGGAGAGCGTGTCGATGGGGGAGTCAAAGAGGGCCATGGGGGCAGGTTACCCGCCTCGCCGTGGCGGGTGAATAGCGGCCCGCCGCCTACGCTGCCCTGGTCGAACGACCGCTCCGGAAGGTGGGTGGGCATGCACGCGGTGGTGATCGAGGCCGGGGAGCTGCGCTGGATCGAGCGGCCCGACCCGATGCCGGGCGACACCGAGCTCCTGGTCGAGGTGCGGGCCGCCGGCATCAACGCAGCCGACCTCGTCCAGCGGCAGGGCTTCTACCCCGCACCGCCCGGTGCGCCGGCCGACATCCCGGGGCTGGAGCTGGCGGGCGACGTGGTGGCGGTCGGCACCAAGGTCTCCCGCTTCACGCCGGGCGACCGGGTGATGGCGCTCGTCGGCGGCGGCGGGCAGGCCACCAGGGCGACGGTCGACGAGGCCCACGCCCTGGCCGTCCCCGACCACGTGGACTGGCCAGCGGCCGGCGGGTTCCCCGAGGCCTACTCGACGGCCTTCGACGCCCTCTGGTCCCAGTGCCAGCTGCAGATGGGCGAGCGCGTGCTCGTGACCGGGGCGGCGGGTGGCGTCGGCACGGCGGCCGTCCAGCTGGCCGCTGCGGCCGGCGCCCGCGTGGTGGCCTCGGTCCGGGATCCGGCCCGCCGGCCGGCCATCGAGGAACTGGGGGCCGCCGTCGCCATCGAACCCGACGACGTCGCCCTCCACGGCCCCTACGACGTCGTCTTGGAGTTGGTGGGGGCGCCGAGCCTGGCCGGCGCCCTCGGGTCGCTCGCCACCGGCGCCAGGGTGGTCGTGATCGGCATCGGCGGCGGCGCCAGCTTCGAGCTCGACCTGCGACGCCTCATGCTGGCGCGGGCCCGCATCAGCGCCTCCACCCTGCGGGCCCGCGACCGGACGGCCAAGGCGGCGGTGGCCGACGGGGTGGCCCGCCACGTGCTGCCGCTCCTCGCCACGGGGCGCATCGGCGTGCCGATCTCGGCCACGATCGAGATGGCCGATGCCGCGGCCGCCTACGAGCGGTTCGCCGCCGGCGGGAAGTTGGGAAAGATCGTGCTGGTCACGTGAGCGGGTCCGGCGCGCCGGCGCCGATCGACCTCGACCTCGGCGACCTCGAGGAAGCGGCCCGCCAGAAGATCGGCGAGATGGCCTACGCCTACTTCGCCGGCGGCGCGGAGGACGAGCACCAGCTGGCCGAGAACCTGGCGGGCTGGCGTCGCTGGCGCCTGCGCCCGCGCGTGCTGGTCGACGTCTCCGCGATCTCGACGACCACCACGGTGCTCGGCTCCCCCGTCGCGCTCCCGGTCATGGTCGCCCCGACTGCGCTGCACGGCTTCGCCGATCCGCTCGGCGAGGTCGCGACGGCGCGCGCCGCCGCCCGGGCGGACGTGTGCTTCGTCCTCTCGTGTCTGGCCAACCGAGACCTGCGCGAGGTGGCGGAGGAACCGGGGCTCCGGTGGATGCAGGTCTACGTGCTGAAGGACCGGGGTCGGACGGCCGAGATGGTCGGGCGCGCGGCGGCCGCCGGCTACCGAGCGCTGGTGCTCACGGTCGACGCACCGGTGTCGGGCCTGCGGCGGCGCGAGCTGCGGGCCAACATGGCGCTGCCCCCCGAGTTCACGCTCCCCAACCTGGCCGACCCCGAGGATGCCCGCCGGTTGGGGCGGGGCTTCATGGCCGCGGTGCTCGGGGCGTTCGACCCCACGATCGGCTTCGACGACATCGGATGGCTGGCGGAGGTGGCCGGCCTGCCGGTCGTCGTGAAGGGCGTCGCGCGGGGGGACGACGCGCGGCGCTGCATCGAGGCCGGGGCCAGCGCGGTCAGCGTGTCCAACCACGGCGGGCGCCAGCTCAACGACGGGGTGCCGACCGCCGACGCGCTGGCCGAGGTGGTCGACGCGCTGGCCGGAGCCGGCGAGGTCTACGTGGACGGCGGCATCCGGCGGGGACCAGACGTGGTGAAGGCGCTCTCGATCGGCGCGACCGCGGTCATGGTGGGCCGGCCCGTCCTGTGGGCGCTGGCCAACGGCGGCTCCGACGGCGTCCTCGAGCTGTTCGAGTGGCTCGGCGCCGAGGTGGGCCGGACGATGGCGCTGTGCGGTGCGACGACGATCGCCGCCTTGGACCGTTCCCTCACCGTCCGCGCGACCTGAGGCGAACCACGCGCGCAGCGCGCGAACCCGGAGCCGCCAGTGCGGTGCGCGCGACACGAGCCGGTGCCAAGGATGGCGAGCGCTGGGACGACGGCTGCCTCGGGGAACGGCTCCGAGCCGCCTCCCCGAGGCGCCGCCGTAGGAGCCCCCCCGATCCCGCGCAGCACGCCCTGGGCCGGCCTCGGCCGACCCGGCGATCCGCGACCGTAGCCGGTCACCCCGGCACCGACAATCGATTTTGGGGGCCCCCGGTCGCCCCCTACCAGGTGTCGATCGCCGGCCGCTTCTTGCCCGTCCGGGGCGGGGGCGGGGGGGCCGACTCGAGCATCCTGAGCAGGAGCGATCGGGTGTCGGCGGGGTCGATCACGTCGTCGAGCTCGAAGGTCCGGGCCACGTTCAGGGCCTTGCCGTGGCGGTAGGCGCGGGCCACCATCTCCTCGAAGAGGGCCTGGCGGGCGGCGGGATCCTCCACCGCTTCGAGCTCCCGGCGGTAGCCGAGGCGGACGGCTCCCTCGAGGCCCATCCCCCCGAGCTCGCCCGTCGGCCAGGCCACCGTGAGGAGCGGGGCCCGGAAGCTGCCCCCGGCCATGGCCTGGGCGCCCAGGCCGTAGCCCTTGCGCAGGACCACCACGCAGTGCGGCACCGAGAGGCTGGCGCCGATCACGAACATCCGGCTCACGTGGCGGACGAGCGCCCGCCGCTCCGCCTCCGGGCCGACCATGAAGCCCGGGGTGTCGCAGAGCGAGATCAGCGGGAGGTCGTGCGCGTCGCAGAGCTGCATGAAGCGTGCCGCCTTGTCCGCGCAGTCGGCGTCGATCGCGCCCGCCAGATGGGGCGGGTTGTTGGCCAGCAGCCCGACCGGTCGGCCCGCCAGGCGCGCCAGCGCCGTGACCATCCCCGGCGCGAAGTGCGGCCGCAGCTCCAGCACCGAGCCGGGGTCGGCCAGGAGCTCGACCACGGAGTGGACGTCGTAGACCCGGCGGCGGTCCTCGGGCACGCAGGTCCGCAGGCGGGTCTGGTCCGCGCACCGGCCGGCCGGCAGGGCGCCCTGGAAGTACGACAGGTACTGCTTGGCTGCGGCGACCGCCTCGGCCTCGTCGGCCACGGCCACGTCGACCACGCCGTTGTGCACCTGGTCGGCCAGCGGCCCGATGTCCTCGGGCGCGAACACGCCGAGGCCGCCGCCCTCGATCATGGCGGGGCCGCCCATGCCGATGTTGGTGCCCTCGGTGGCGATGATCACGTCGCAGCAGCCGAGCAGCGCGGCGTTGCCGGCGAAGCAGCGGCCCGAGACGATCCCGACCGTCGGCACCAGGCCGCTCAGGCGGCCGAAGAGCTCGAAGGCGCGGGTCTCGAGGCCCGTCACCGTGGCGCCGTCGGTGTCACCGGGCCGGCCGCCGCCCCCCTCGCAGAACAGGACGACGGGGAGCCGCAGCCGTTCGACCAGCTCGAAGAGCCGATCCTTCTTGCGGTGGTTCATGTGGCCCTGGGTCCCGGCCAGGACCATGTAGTCGTAGGCCATCGCCGCACAGCGGCCGTCGTCGCCGAAGGCCTCGCCGTTCACCCGCCCGATCCCGCCCACCAGCCCGTCGCCAGGCGTGCGCTCGATGAGATCGCGCAGCTCCCGACGCGCCCGCTGCGCGGCGATGACCAGCCCCCCGTACTCGACGAAGGTGTCGTCGTCGAAGAGGTCGGCGACGTTCTCCCGGGCCGTCCGGTGGCCGGTGCCGTGCCGGCGGGCGACGGCCTCCGTGCGGTTGGCGTCGGCCAGGAAGGCCTTGGCGGCGGCCAGCTCGATCAGCTCGGGGCGCGCCGCCCCGTCGACCTCGGGGACGACGGCCGGCCCCGCCGCGCCGGCCACCGCACCCTCGACGATCGTGAGCAGCCCGGCGCTCTCCTCGACGGTGTCGCCGGCGGCCACCAGCAGGCGCTCGACGGTCCCGGCCGACGGGGCCAGCACGGGGTGCTCCATCTTCATCGACTCGAGGAGCGCCACGGTCGCCCCGGCGACCACCTGGTCGCCCTCGGCCACCAGCAGCTTGGTCACGGTGGCCTGCATCGGGGCCAAAGCGCGCACGACGTCGCCTGAGGCCATGGGCGAAAGATATCGGGGGAGCCACCCGGCGGCCCGAACGGGCGCCGAGCGGGCCCGGCCGGGGGGCCGGCCAAAAGAAAGGGTCGACACCTGGCCACGGTCGTGCGGGGGGTTGCAACGGCCGCAGCCAGGTGTCGACCGCCAAATCCTACCGGCCGGTAAGCAGAATCGGCGCGCCACTTTGTGACATTCCTGTTTCGAACCCGGACCCGTTTCGAGCCTGGGAGGGTGTCCCCGACGGTCAGACCACGGGCGCGAGACCCCCGTCGAAGTTCACGGCGATCCCGGTCAGGTACGAGGCGCGGGCCGACAGGAGAAAGCTCACGAGGTCCGCGAACTCCTCACCCCGGCCGACCCGGCCGAGCGGGATGCCGGCGTCGCGGGCCATCCTCAGGTAGAGGTCGGCCACGTCCATGTCCGAGGCGGCCGCCAGGCGGTCCCACTGGCCGCTCTCGGCCAGCCCGATCAGCACAGCATTGACCCGGATGCCGTCGGGGCCGAGCTCCTTCGAGAGGGCCTTGGTCAGCGCCATGCCGGCCGCGCGCGACACCGAACTCGGCGCGGACCCCGCGCCGGGGGCCTTCGCCGCCAGCGCCAGCACGTTGACGATGGCGCCGCGCGTCTGGCGCAGGTGCGGGATGGTGAGGCGCGCGAGGCGCGCCGCCGCGAACAGCTTCAACGCGAGGTCGGCCTCCCAGGCGGCGTCGTCGAGGTCCTCCACCCGCTGCGCGGCGCTGCGGCCCGCGTTGTTGACGAGGCCGTCGATGCGGCCCCACCGCTCGAGCGCGGTGGAGACGAATCGCTCGAGATCGGCGGGCTCGCTCACGTCGGCGCCCACGGCCAGCACTTGCTCGGACGGGCCGAGCGCCGCCGCGGCCGCCGCCAATCGGTCGGCGTCGCGCCCGCAGAGCGCGACGTTGGCCCCCTCGGCCACCAGCCCGCGACACAGCGCGTGGCCGAGACCGCTCGAACCGCCGGTGACGAGCACGACGCGCCCGGTGAGGTCGAGGTTCATCAGCGCTCCTGCTCGGTCGGGCGGATGAGGACCTCGTTCACCGCGGCGTGGCGCGGCTGGGTGACTGCGAAGAGCACCGCCGCCGCGATGTCCCCGGCCTCCAACCGGGTCACACCGGCGAAGTTGCCGGCGATCATGTCGCGGACCTCGGGCCGGTTGTGCGAGGACAGCTCGGTCGCCACGGCACCCGGCTCGACCAGCGTGACCCGCACGTGGCGCGTCGTCACCTCCTGGCGGAGTGACTCACTGAAGGCGCCGACCCCCCACTTGGTGGCGCTGTAGACGCCGTTGTTGAGACGGGCCACCCGGCCGGCCACCGAGCTCACGTTCACGACGTCGGCCACGCCCCGCGGCCCCTCGGCCGCGGCCAACAGGTGGGGCAGCGCGGCGTGCGTGCAGTAGAGGAGGCCGAGGAGGTTGAGCTCGACCATCCGCCGCCACTCCTCGGTCGGCGCGCCCTCGATCGGACCGAGCAGCATCACGCCGGCGTTGTTGATCAGCACGTCGAGGCCGCCCAGCTCGGCCACCGTTCGGCCGACCATGTCGACGACCTGCGCCTCGTCGGTCACGTCCGTCTCGAGGACGAGTGCCCGGCCGTCGATCCGCGCGGCCAGGGCCGCCAGGCGGTCCCGGCGGCGGGCGGCGACCGCCACCGACGCGCCCTCGGCCGCCAGCGCCAGCGCGGTCGCCTCCCCGATCCCGCTCGAGGCTCCCGTCACCAGTGCCACCGATCCCTCAAGTCTCCCGGTCACGCCGACCTCCTCTCTCCGATGTGCGATCGCCCTAGGGAAGCACGAGGGTGGTCAGCCGGCGAGACGTCACGATCAGCCCGACGAACCCCATCGCCCCCAGGTACAGCGCGTGCCCGAGCAGCGGCCACCCGAACAGGCCCAGATCGAGCCCTCGCAGGAGCGCCACCCCCTGGTAGAGCGGGGTGCCGCGGACGACCAGCTGCAGCCAGCCGGGGTAGACGGCGAGCGGGTAGAAGATGCCCGAGAACAAGAACATGGGCAAGATCGCCAGCGAGACCATGTCGAAGTCCTGCCACGAGCGCATGTAGGTGGTCCCCGCCATCCCGGCGCCGGCGAAGGCGAAGGCGATGAGCACGGCCGCCGGATAGCAGAGCACCACCCAGTTCGAAAAGACGTCGCCCAGGCCGGCCATGACGCAGAGGAAGGCGCCGGAGTACAGGGCCCCGCGCGAGACGGCCCAGCCCATCTGTCCGAGGGCCAGGTCGGCCGGGCTGAGCGGCGTCGCCAGCACGGCCTCGTAGGTCTTGGCGATCTTCAGCTGGAAGTACATCTGGAACGTGGAGTCGAAGATGGCGCCGTTCATGGCCGAGGCGGCCAGCAACCCGGGTGCGGCGAACATCGGGTAGGAGATCGGGTGGCCGGCCACGTGCAGGAGGCCGACGAGCTTGCTCAGGCCGACGCCGATCGAGAGCAGGTAGAAGAACGGCTCGAAGAAGCCCGAGACGATGAAGGCCCAGCCGCGCCGGTAGACGACGACGTTGCGCTCGAGCACCCGCAGGGCGCGGCGGCCGCCGATGAGTGCCGTCGGGCCGAGGCGCAGGGAGAAGCCCGCCAACCGCGGCGGCCGGGAAACCGAGGTCCCGACGGTGCCGCTCATACGACCAGCCGCCGACGGTAGGTGACCCGGGCGACCAGCGTGCCGACCACCGCCAGCACGGTCAGGTAGGCGACATCGCCCAGCAACGGCCAGAGCTGGGCCTGGCCGAGGACGAGGGCCCGCCCCAGGTGAACGCCGTGATAGAGCGGGGTGCAGTAGGCGACCACCTGCAGCCAGCCCGGCAGTTGGCCGACCGGGAAGAACGTGCCCGAGAACAAGAACAACGGGATCAGGCCGAGTCGGTAGGTCAAGATGAAGGAGCGCTCGTTCTCCTGGGTGGCCGAAAAGGCCGAGGTGGGGGCGGCGAAGGCGAGCCCGATCAGCACGGTGACCGGCAGCGCGACGATGGCCAGCAACGAGTGCACGACCCCGAAGGCCGCCATGACGCCGAGATAGATCGTCGCCATCATCGTCAGGCGGACGGCGATCCAGGCCAGGTGGCCGATCAGGACGTCGTCGACCGTGAGCGGCGTGGCCAGCATCGCGAAGTACGTTCGGATCCACTTGATCGCCGCCATGACCGGAAACATCGAGTCGTTGGTGGCGATCTGCATGGCGGTGGCGGCCAAGAGGCCCGGAGCGATGAAGTCCAGGTACTTCACATGATCGACCAGATGGACGTGGTGGTTGATGAGCGTCCCGAGGCCGAGGCCCATCGCCGTCAGGTACATGACCGGGTAGAGAAAGCTCACGGTGACCGAACTGCGCCACAACCGCCGATAGGCGTGCGCGTAGTACCGCAGCACGCGCAGCGTGGGCGGCGCGTGGGCGCCCTGGGCGATCGCCCACCCCTGCCGTTCGTTGTCGACTACCACGATCGTCCCTCGCCCCCGCCCTCAGTCGATCAGCGTGCGGCCCGTCAGCCGGAGGAAGACGTCTTCCAGCGTCGAGCGCCGAACGAGGCTGTTGCGCGCCTCGAGACCCAGGCCTTCGACCTGGTGGAGGACGTGGTCGCCGTCGTCTGTGTAGAGGAGGATCCGGTCGGGCAGGACCTCGATCCGCTCGGTCAGCCCGTGGAGCCGGGCCGCCATGGTCTCGTTCTCGTCCGGATCGAAACGGAGCTCGAGCACCTCGCGCGTCGAGTGCTGGGCGATGAGCGAACGGGGCGTGCCCGAAGCCGCAATGCGGCCGTGGTCCATCACCACCAGCCGGTCGCAGAGCTGCTCTGCCTCGTCCATGTAGTGGGTGGTGACGATCAGCGTCACCCCCTGCTGCTTCAGGCGGTACAGCCGGTCCCAGAGGAGGTGACGCGCCTGGGGGTCGAGCCCCGTGGTGGGCTCGTCGAGGATCAGCAGATCGGGCTCGGACACGAGCGCCCGCGCGATGGTCAGGCGCCGCTTCAGGCCGCCCGACAGCGGTTCCACCCGCTCATCCCGGCGGTCCCAGAGCTGCGCGAAATGGAGCAGCCGCTCGGCTCGCTCGCGGATCACCTTGCGGGGCAGGTCGAAGTAGCGCCCGTAGATCACCAGGTTGTCGAGGACGGTGAGCTCGAGATCGAGCGTGTCCTCCTGGGGCACCAGCCCGATACGCGACCGGATCTCGGGGCCGTCGGTCACCGGATCCATGCCGAGGACCCGCAACGTCCCACCGCCGAGCGGCGACATGCAGGCGATCATCCGCATCGTGGACGTCTTGCCCGCTCCGTTGGGGCCGAGGAACCCGAAGCACTCGCCGCGGGTGATCTCGAAGCCGACGCGGTCGACCGCCACCAGGTCACCGAAGCGCTTCTCGAGGTCGCGCGCCCAGACCACCGGCTCCACCGGTGCGTCGGGGCGCGTCTCGAGCGCGCCGGTGGAATGTCCGGGGAGGGGGGGCATCGCCGGCCAACGCTATCGGCGGAGAATGGCGACCCGCGACGGGCGGTGGGTCGTGTCGGCTGACGGTTCGGTGCCCGCTCGAGCCTGGATCATCGGGCTCCCCAAGGCCGAGGTGCACCTCCACTTGGAGGGCTCCATCCCGGCCGAGATCTTGGCGGCCGCGGCCGCGCGCCACGGGTCGGCGGCGCCGGCAGGGGTCCGCGACGGCCACGCCCGGGTGACGAGCCTCGCCGACCTCCTCTCCTACCTCGACTGGTCGTGCGCGCTGGTCGACCGGGCAGAGGATCTCAGCCTGATCGCCCACGCACTGAGCGTCCGCGCCGGAGAGTCCGGGACCCGCCACCTGGACATCATCGTGAACCCCACCCACTGGGGACGGTGGCGCCACGACCTGGCCGGGATGATCGACGCCCTCGACGCGGGCTTCGCCCGGGCCGAGGCAGAGGGCCACGCCACTGCCGGGCTCTGCGTGAGCCTGGCGCGCCGCCAGAGCGCCGCCCAGGCCGACGAGCTGGTCGACGAGCTGCTCGGCCTGGCCCGGCCGCGGGTGGTGGCCCTCTCGATCGACGGCGACGAGGGGGGCGGGTCCCACAACGACCGGTTCGCCGGCGCCTTCGCGCGGGCCGGCGCAGCGGGGCTGCGTCGGTGCGCCCACGCCGGCGAGTCGAGCGGGCCGGTCGGGGTGCGCGAGGCGCTCGACCTGCTGGGCGCCGAACGGATCGACCACGGCATCCGCTGCGTCGAGGAGCCGGCGCTGGTCGACGACCTGGCCCGGCGCGGCATCCCCCTCGACATCTGCCCCACCTCCAACGTCGTCCTCGGCGTGGCGGCCGACCTCGCGACCCACCCGCTCGAGCACCTGCGCCGCCGCGGCGTACGCCTCTCGCTCAACACCGACGACCCGCTGCTCTACGGGATCGACCTGGCCGGGGAGTACGAGCGCTGCGCGGCCGCCTTCGGCTGGGACGCCGACGTGCTGGCCACGCTGGCCCGCACGTCGATCGAGAGCTGCTTCGCGCCGCCCGCCCGCCGGGCCGCCCTGCTCGACGAGTGGCGGGCCTTCACCGGCGGCTGAACGGGAGCGGCGCGAGCCGGGGCCCGGCCGAGAAACCGGGTGCCCGGATTCCGGCTTGACGTCGCCCCCCATCTGCACCCATCGTGTGCACCGCAGGTCGGTGGCGCCGTCAGGGAGTCGCCCCGAGCAGTGCGGGGTATCGGGGCACTTGAGCTCAGGAGGGGACGATGGCCACCATCGCGGTTGACGAGCCCGTCGGCATGCCCGAAGCCGACCAGGCGTTCAGGATCGAGACCCACGGCATCGACCACATACCGCTCAGCGAGCGCTGGGCGACCCCGCGCAACGTGGGCGGCATGTGGGCGGGCGCCAGCGTCCAGGTCGAGTACTTCATCTACGGCGCCATCCTCATGACCTTCGGGTTCAGCTTCGCCCAGGCCGTGAGCGTGATCGTCATCGGCAACCTCTCCTACTTCCTCCTCGGGCTGTGCAGCCTGCAGGCCAAGCAGACCGGGACCACCGTCTTCGCCATCAACCGGGCCAGCTACGGGCCCAACGGCAACCGGCTGATCGCCTTCTTCAACTGGCTCACCCAGATCGGCTTCGAGGTCGAGGGGCTGATCCTGATCGTCGGCGCGGCCCTCGTCTTGGACATCAAGGCGGGCTTCGCGCCGGGCGACTCGGCCAAGGTGATCTTCGTCCTGGTGGCGGTCCTCATCCAGGGTCTCCTCCCCTTCTTGGGGCACGCCACCATCGTGAAGACGCTCCGCACCCTGGTCATCCCCTTCGTGGTGCTCTTCGCGGTCCTGCTGGGCTTCGCCGTGCGCCATGCCACCGTGCACGGGGTGGCGCACGGCGCCGGCTGGAAGACCTACTTCGCCGGCCTGGCCTTCACCATCGCCCTCTCGGGACTCGGCTGGACCGAGTGCGGGAACGACTACACCCGCTACTGCAAGCCGGACGCCTCCTCCAGGTCGATCATCGGCTGGATCTTCCTCGGCACGGCGGTGCCCGAGATCCTGGTCATGACGCTCGGCGCGGTGGTCGGCACGTTCCTCGCCACGGTCGGCACCAACGCCAACGCCTTCTTGCCCTTCGTCCACCAGTCGGCGATCCCGGCCTGGTTCGTGGTCGTCTTCTTGATCTTCAGCATCGTCCAGTTGTTCGCCATCAACAGCCTCGACCTGTACTCCTCGGGGGTGACCCTCCAGGCGCTGGGGGTGCCGGTGAAGCGGTATGTCGCCGTCGTGATCGACTCTTTGCTTTGCCTCGGCGTCACCATGGTCGCAATCTTCAACACGTCGTTCAGCACCTACCTGAAGGACTTCGTCGACGTCGTCATCGTCTGGATCGCGCCCTGGGCGGCGATCTTCCTCGTCGACTGGGTGATGCGGCGCTACCGCTACGTGCCCGAAGAGCTGCTCCGCACCGACAAGGGGAGCCTCTACTACCGCAACGGCGGCGTGTTCTGGCCGGCGATCATCGCGCAGGTGGTCGGCATGTTCGCCGCCATCTCGGGGTTGTCGGCCACCTTCCACCTTCCCCAGTGGCTCAACGAGGTCACCTACACGACCAGCCCGTCGGGCTTCGGCGCCGACTTCAGCGTCTTCATGGGCATGGGCGTCGGCGCCCTCGTCTACCTGGTGCTCGCCTGGAAAGGGGTGCGCACCCAGGCCGATGAGCAGGACCGCCGGCTGGCCGAGGCGACCGCCGGCTAGGCCGGAGCCCCTCGGCGGACGGATCCGAGGCCACCGGTGACCGTCGCGCCCGCCGCACCCGGACCCGCGCCGCTGACGGGTTGGAGGACCGAGGCGCGCACGGCGAACGTGGCGCACCTGCGAGCCACCGACAGTTTGAACTGGAGGAACTTCTCCCTCGGGGCGACCGCCGTGATGCTGGCCACCGCCACCGGCACCAGCGTCTTTGCCACTCTGCAGCACAACGTCACGCTGTGGGTGCGCGTGGTGGTCGCCACCCTCATCGTGCTGTCGGCCGTTCTCACGGCCCTCCAGACATACATGCGGTACGGCTCGCGGGCCGAATCCCACCAACGGGCCAGCCGGGACTACGGCAACGCCGTCCGCGAGATCACCGAGGTGCTGGAAGCGCAGCTCGACCCGGGGGGGCTGGCGGCGCGGACTGACGCGATCCGCCTCGAGCTCAACAAGATCGACGGCGCGGCGCCCAACGTCTCCCCCTACCTCTGGTCCTGGGCCGTGCACGCGGTCGAGGTCAGCCAGCGAACGGGGCGGGACGCCTCCACCGTCGCCCGGGGGCTGGGGCCGCGGTTGCGCTGGATGTGGCGCCACTCGTTCCGCGACTGAGGGGTCGCCGCGGCCGGCCCGAGTGGCGCGGCACCCCGCCCGGTCAGCTGCCCGGCGCGACGGCGGCGTCGGCCGGGGTCGAGCCGCCGCCGCCCTCCCAGTCCTCCACCAGCGAGCCGTCGGGGCCGTGCCGGAAGAGCGGGATGGCGCCCAGGGCCTGCACCAGCTCGGCGTCGGCCCCGAGGAAGGAGCGCCAATGGGACCCCTCGGTCACGAGCGTCCCGATGACGACCGGCGTGGCGGGCACCTGCCGGAGCAGGTTCAACGCGGCGTTGGTCGACCCCCCGGTCGAGATCACGTCGTCGACCACCGCCACGCGCCGACCGCGCACCGCGTCGAGGCGGGCCCGGTCGAACAGCAGGCGCTGGACGCTGGCCGTCGTGATGGACCGCACCGGCTCGGCGATGGCGTCGAGGAGGTGGATCTTGGGCGTCTTGTGCAGGATCACGTAGTCGTCGAGGCCGAGCGCCCGGGTCACCTCGATGGCGATCGGGATGCCCATGGTCGCCACCGAGACCACGATCTCGGGCTCGAAGGGGGCCAGCTTGGCGGCCAGCTCGGCCCCCGCCTTCTGGGCGAAGGAGACGCCGAGATCGACCGAGATGAGGAGCGCGATGGTCAGGTCGTCTGCGATGGCGACGAGCGGGATGTCGAGCTCCTGGGAGCCGACGTGGACCCTGTAGGTACCATCGGGGCCCGCCATGTCCCGACTTTGACCGGAGGGCGACCGTGACCGCAAATGGCCGTGCGGGCCTCGACGAGGGGCTGTGCAGGCGGATGCTCGAGACGGCCCTCGCCGAGGCGCGGGCCGGGCTGGCCGAGGGGGGCATCCCGATCGGTGCGGCGCTCTTCTCGCGCGACGGGACCCTCCTCGGCTCGGGGCACAACCGGCGGGTGCAGGACGACGACGCCTCCACCCACGCGGAGACCGACGCCTTCCGACGGGCGGGGCGCCGGCGCGACTACCCCGACACCGTGATGGTGACGACGCTCTCGCCCTGCTGGTACTGCACCGGACTCGTCCGGCAGTTCGGGATCGGGGCTGTCGTGGTGGGCGAGGCCACCAACTTCGTCGGGGGGCACGGGTCGCTGGCCGAGCTGGGGGTGGAGGTGGTCGTCCTCGACGACCCGGACTGCACGGCGCTGCTCGGTGACTTCATCGCCGGTCACCCCGAGCTCTGGGACGAAGACATCGGCCGCTGAGGGCGTTCGGTGCGACGGCCCGGCCGGCGTCGAGTACGGCGGCCGACCGATCCACACCCGGTCGATCGCCGGCGCCGTCCGGCGGGCTATGTCCCTCGCGCCGAGTCCCTTCAGGACCAGAGGCGTCGGCCTTGGCCAAGTTGGCCGTCGACGCGGCTATGCGCGCTGACACAGCCACGCCCGGGATCTCGACCGCATCGCGAACACCTTGTACTCGCAGCGCGCAACAAGGGGGACTGGCGGGGATGATGCGCTGTCAGTCGCCGGTCGGGCCGTGGTCCGCCTCGCTACGTCTACGGACACCTCGACGACACGACGGCACGTGCAGGCACACCACCATGGGCGACCCCCTTCGGGCCGGGAGAACACGGTGCCACAGCCCGGACAAGTGACGGCGCTCACGGCTCACCACGGTCGTGGCTGTTACGCCATCATCCTCTCGCGATACCGCGTGAGTGACACTTGCATCACGGGGGCTCTTCGGTGTCCGATTGCCGCGTGGAAGACGCCCGAGTGAGCCGGTTCCCCCTGACTGGTGTCCGATCGGCGACGACGGCACCGCAGGAGGCGTTTATCGAACGGGCCCGTGAGGCGCTCTCGAGCGACGAACGGGTGCTGGCGGCCTACCTGGTTGGAGGCTTTGCCGTTGGAACGGCGGACGCCTGGAGTGACGTCGACCTCCAGGTGATCGTGGCCGACGAGGCAGCGGACGATATCAAGGCCTCCTGGCCCACCCTGGTCGGACAGATGGCCGAGACAGCCGACATTCGACCATTCGATTTCGGCATCGGCGGGATCTGCATCACCCCCGAGTGGCTCCACTTCGACGTGGTCTTTCACTCTGCCTCAAGCATCGATGCCAAGAACATCGAAGGGATGGTGCCGCTCGTCGACAAGGCGGGACTCCTGCCGGATCACCCGGTACCCCGACCGATTCGGCACGGAGATCCATTCTTTCCCCAAGCCTCCGTGGACATGTTCCTGTACATGCTCGGCAACATGGTCACCGTGGTCGGACGCAACGATCCGATCCCGGCCACGAACGGCGTCATCATGGTCCGCGACATCGCGCTCGTTGGCCTGCTCCTCGCCGAACGTGGTTGGGCGACTACCCGAGAGCACGCCTCGGGCAACCCGTTCCCGTTCACCAAGCGCCTCTGTTCCTATCTCACCGAGGAACAGAACATGCTCTTAGCCTCGTTGCCGCCATTGGAACCAACGGTCGACTCAGCCATCGAGGGATACCTGGCGTTGGCCCGTATCTTCCTGCCACGAGCAAGGCGGTTGGCCGCCCGGACCGTTCACCCATGGCCCGAGGCGTACGAACGGGCCAGCGTGAGCTACTTCGAGCGAAGCCTCGGTGTGGTTATCGGCGTCTGAGCAAACCCAGTCACCGCGCGCACCGCGCGCCCGGGCCGAACACCCATGGTTCGGAGAGCTCGCTCAGCCGCTCGCCGCGATTCCCTTCAGGAACGGCACGAGGTGGTCGAAGAAGACGTTGTCGGGGTACGCACCGGCGGGGTCGTTGTGCGAGTACGTGCTCTGCCGGTTGACGAGCGTCAGGTTCTTCATGGGGAGGTGCGACTGGCCGGCCAGGACCTGCGCGTCCTCGAGTACGCTCGCCCCGCCGAGGCGCGCCCCGAACACGTAGATCCGCAGGTCCTTGGGGAGGCTGTGCCCCATGGTTGCATCGACATCGAGCACGCTCTGGGCCGGGTTGGCGTTCCCGTCGTCCACGGCGCCGGTGTCGAGGGTCAGGCGTTGGGGGAAGTACCACTCGGTGCCGTCGACGCTCTTCATCGGGTAGCCCGAGAACATCGTGGCGAAGCGTTTGATCGGGGTGAGCGCGCCGGCCCCGTTCCAGCCGCCGGACGCCGAGAGCCCGCTGCCGAGGTGGGCCTGCGCCGCCAACAGGCTGAGCGGCGAGGTCGCGGCGTTGAGCGCGTACCCGTACTGACCGACGTTGGTGACCGGTACCGACGGCACGATGTCGGCCGGGAGCAGCCCGGAGGTCTGGCCGAGCGACGGCGCGTTCGGGTCGAGGAGGGCGGACGCCGACCCCGTGGCGCTGAAGATGCCGGCATAGGGCGCGGGGATGCCGCCGAAGGCCAACCAGGGACTCTGGCTCGGCGCGAGGAAGGTCTGCAGCGCCGCGGTCGCCTCCGGCACGCTGATCGGCGTGGGGCGGCTCCCCCCGTCGATGTACACCAGGCCGGCCAGTGCATCGGCGCCGGCGTGACCCTGGAAGTCCCAGGTGGCATAGGCGGTGACCACCGACCCGCCGAGGGAGTGGCCGCCGAGCACGACCTTGCCGCCAAGCCTCTTGGCGTCCGTGATCACCCGGTGCAGGTCCTGCACGGCGACGTTCAGTCCCCACTGCTTGGCGAACTCGACCGCCGAGTTCGGGATGCTCTGGATGTGGCGGGTGATGCTCGGGTCCTTCAGGTAGCCGAGGTAGTAGTCATACAGCTGCGTGGCGGTGGCCTTCCCCTCCTTGAACAGGTTCAGCTCCGACTGGTCCTCGAGCAGGTTCTCCCGGCGCTCGACCGACCAGACCTGCCAGCCCTTGGCCTTCGACACGATCCAGCGCGCCAGCGGCACGAAGTAGGCACTGCCGGCCGAGGTGCCCGGCTCCAGCACCAGCACGTTTCTGGCGGAGCTCGAGCCGATCTTGATCACACCGACCCGGTCGAACTTGGCCGGAGTGCCCGGCGCGGCGTATCCCGGCAGCCAGGTGACACCGAGCGGCCGCACCGACGCGCTCGCCGAGCTGGCGGCGCTCGACAGCGGGGCCAGCCCGAACGCGACGGCGATCGCCGCCAGGATGCCGGTTCTCCCGCGTGTCCGTCTCATGGCCCCCGTTTGCGGTGTGGAACCCGAGCGGCACGACGTCCCGGGTGGCGGCGTTCCCCGCCGCCACCCACGATAGGACGCGACGGCGGCCGTCAAAGCTCGGGGGGTGGTCCGAAGAGCCGGTCGCCCGCGTCCCCGAGTCCGGGCAGGATGTAGCCGCGACCGTCGAGCTCGGCGTCGACGGCAGCGCAGACGACCCGCACGCCGCTCGGATGGGCGGCCCCGAGGCGTTCGAGGCCCGGCACCGAGGCGATGAGGCAGAGCACGACGATCTCGCCGGACCCGCGGGCGACCAGGAGATCACACACCGCTACCAGGGTGCCGCCGGTCGCCAGCATCGGGTCGCAGACGACCACCCGGCGCCCCGCCAGGGCCCTGGGCACGGCGTCGAGGTAGAGGGTCGGCTGCAGCGTCTCCTCGTTGCGCCGCAGGCCGAGATGCGAGACGTCGGCCATGGGCAACAGAGCCCCGACCGCCGGCACCATGCCCAGGCCGGCCCGCAGCACGGGGACGAGGAGCGGCGACTCGGCGACCCGTGGACTCGCCACGTCGGCCACCACCGGCGTCGACACGCGGCCGACCACCGTGCCAAGGTCGCGCAGGGCCTCGTAGGCGAGCAGGGCGGAGAGCTCGCTCGTCAGGCGGCCGAAGGTCGCGTTGTCGGTGGCCCGGTCGCGCAGGCGGGTCAGTCGGTCGGCGACCAGCGGGTGGTCGACCACCACCACGTTCATCGGGGGTCCCTCGGGCTCTGGCGGCCGGTGGCTCAGGTCACGCCGGCCCGGCGCCGCCCGATGACGGTGGAGACCACCACCGCGATGAAGAGGGCCGCGCCGTAGAAGACGTTGTTCACCCAGGACTGCACGCCGGCGATGGCCAGGCCGCTGATGGAGAAGGCGATGAAGTAGATGGCCAGCATGGCGCCCAGCACGTTGAAGCGCCCCGGTCGGATGGAGGTCGCCCCGAGGTAGGCGGCGGCCAGCGCCGTCAGGGTGTCGAGCACCGAGCCCGCCTGCGGGCTGGCGCTGCCGTTCTTGGCGACGAGCAGCACGCCGGCCAGCCCGGCCAGCGCGCCCGAGATCACGAAGGCCGACAGCTTCAGCCGTTCGACCCGCAGACCCACCAGACGGGCGGCGCGGGCGTTGGATCCGATGCTCGTGAGATAGCGCCCGTAGGGGGTGTGTTCCAGCACGTAGTAGGCGACCACCGCCGCCCCGAGCAGGAGGTAGCAGACGTCGGGGATGCCGAGGAAGTTGGCGGAGCCGAACGTGACCAGCTTCGACGAGATGCCCTCGCTGATGGACTGGCTCGCCGTGTACCAGTTCACGACCCCGAGCAGGATGCCCGAAGTCCCGAGCGTCACGATCAGCGAATTGACCCCCACCCGGGCCACGACGTTGCCGTTGTTGAGCCCGACGATCGCCCCGAAGAGGACGGCCAGGACGATGGCGAAGGGCAGCGGGACATGGAACCGCGCCATGGCGGTCGCCACCACGATCTGGGAGAACCCCGCCACCTGGCCGACCGAGAAGTCGAACTCGCCGCACACGAGCGGGAACAAGGAGGCCAGCGCCAGGACACCGATGTAGGCCTGGTTGCTCCCGACCTCGCGCAGGTCGGTGACGGAGCGGAAGGTGGCGCCCGTCTTCGACCACAGGCTGAAGAAGAGGAGCACCACGATGAGCAGCCCCGGCAGTGCGAAGCGCTCGATGTTGAGCAGCACCCTCGACTCCGCCTCGAGGCGCGGCGGACTCGACGGTAGTGGCTGGCCTTCGGGGACCGCACCCTCAACGACGGTCACGGGTGGTTGACCTCCAGTGGCGCTCCGGCGCCTGCGGTGGACAGGACCAGCTGGGTGATGCGGGACACCTCGACGTCGGGCGGTCGCAGGACGGCGGTGACCCGGCCCTGCGTGAGGATGAGGACGCGGTCCGACACCCGGGCCAGTTCCTCGAAGTCCGAGGTGACGACGATGACCGAGCTGCCGGCGGCCACCGCCTGGCGGACCAGTCGGTAGATCTCGCCCCGGGCCTCGATGTCGACCCCCTGGGTGGGCTCGTCCAACAGCAGGACCTTCGGCTGGCGGCGCAGCCAGCGCGCCACGATGGCCTTCTGCTGGTTCCCCCCCGACAAGGTGGAGAACGGCTGCCGCTCGGAGGTGGCCTTGATCGAGAACTGCGCGATCGTCTGGCGCGCGTCTTGGGCCTCGGCGCGCTGGTGGAGCCGGAATCCGTGCCAGTACTCGGACACATTGGCCGCCGAGAGGTTCTCGCGCAGGCTCATGCCGACGAACGCCGACTCGCTGCGGTCCTCTGGCACGAAGGCGATTCCCCGGTCCATCGCGTCGTCGACCGAGGCGAACCGCACCTCCTCGCCGTCCAACCGGATCGTGCCGTGGGCGACGGGGTAGGCGCCGAAGAGCATGCTCAGCAACTTGGTCCGGCCCGAGCCCAGCAGGCCGGCCACGCCCAGCACCTCGCCCCGGCGCAGGCCGAAGGTCACGCTGCGCAGCGGGCCGCCGCTCACGTCGAAGGCGGACAGGACGACGTCGTCGTCGTCCGCGGTGTCGCGCGCGACCGCGTCCCGATCGAGGGTCCGGCCCACGATCAGCTCCACCAACTGCTCCTCGGTGATGCCGGGTGCCTCGAGGGTGGCGGCCAGCTTGCCGTCGCGCAGCACGGTCACCCGGTCGGCGATGCGGACCACCTCCTCCAAGCGGTGGGTGACCAAGAGGATGGTCTGGCCGGCGTCGGCGTAGCGCCGCAGGGCCGAGAGCAGCAGATCGACCTCGTGGGCCGGCAGAGCCACGGTCGGTTCGTCGAGCACGAGGATCCCCTCGGACGCCGACGACTGGTCCTGCAGCGCGCGCGCGATGGCCACCATCGTCCGGTCGGCCGGCCGCAGGTCTCGCAGGAGGCGGCTCGGATCGACGCTGACCGAGAACCGCTCGAGGACGGTCTTGGCCTGGGCTCGGAGCTCCCGCCAGCGGATCGCCTTGGCGGGGGTGGCGACCGGGAAGCCCCTCCCGATCGCCAGGTTCTCGGCCACGCTCAACATCGGGAAGACGGCCAGGTCCTGGTGGACGAAGTGGAGCCCGGCCGAGCGGGCCCACTCCGGCGACGTGCGCGTCGCGTCCTCGCTCGATTGGTCGACGGTGATGGTGCCGCCCGGATCGCCCTGGGAGACGCCCGCCAGGATCTTGATCAGGCTGCTCTTGCCCGAGCCGTTCCCCCCGACCAGGCAGTGGACGGTGCCGCGCTCGATCTCGATCGAGACGTCGTTGAGCGCGACGGTGCCCGGGAAGGTCTTGGAGAGGTGCTCGATCCGCAGGACGGTGCGGCCAACGCCGGCGGCGTGCGGACCCGGATCGGCCGGCGCGCCGGGCGGGCCGACGGAGGCCGACCCTGGGGCTCCCTGGGCCCCGGGCCGGTCTCCCCCGTCCGCGCTGGCGTTCGTGTCCTGCCCCTGCTCGGCCATCGCCGGCGCAGTCCGCTGCGGGGCCGAACTACTTCTTGACCCCCCAGGCCTTCTCGAAGGCGGCGATGAAGTTCTGCTTCGGCACGATGTTCCCGCTGGCCGGCAGGTTGTGGGTGGCGTCCACCAGCTCCCAGCCGATCCCCGACGGGACGGTCTTCTTGTGGTTGAAGGCGCTGTTCATGGCGTCGATCGCCGCCCAGCCGGTCCACTCCGAGCTGATGGCCATGGCCGCCGTGACGGTCCCCTGCTGGATCTCTTGGAGCTCCGGCGAGAAGCCCTCGCCGCCCATCACGTCGTACTTGCCCGGCGATGCCGCGATGGCCGGCACGACGCCGAGCTCGGTCGCGTAGGTGTACGGGCTCTTGATCCAGTTGATGCTCGGGTTCTGGAGCAGCGCGGACTGGATCATCGCCTGCAGCTTCGAGCCGAGGTCAGAGGCGAGGAAATTGACGGTGGCGACCACCTTGGAGCCCCCGGAGTGGGCGATCTGGTCGTCGAACCCGGCCGCCGTGTACTTGAGGACGGTGAACTCCGGGTCGTTCAGCACCAGCACCCGCGCCTTGTTGTTCGACTTGGCGATCACGGCGTCGGCCTGGCCCCGGCCGTAGGACTCGGCGAAGGCACCCAGGTTCTTGTCCGGGATGTTGTCGAAGTTGACGACGTCGGAGAACAGCGGCGGTCCCGCGTTCTCGGTCGGGTCGTTGCAGTCATAGGCGTAGATCGGCACCACGACGATGTGCTTCGCCTTCGCCTGCTGCAGCGGGCCCTTCGCCACGTTGCAGTCGACCGCGTCGAGGATGATCCCCTGGGCGCCCTGGGCGATCGCCTGGCTGATCAGCCCGCCGTAGGTGGACGGGTTCAGTGCACCGTCGAGCAGCGTGACGTTCCAGCCGATCGCCTTGGCTGCGGCCACCGCCGCGTTGGACGGGATCGAGCTCGAGATGGACGCCTGGCCGGCACTGATCACCACGACGGTCTTGTTCTTGGCGGCCGGTCGGGACGTCGGGTTCACGGCGGCGTTGGTACCCGCGTAGAGCTTCGCCAGTTCCGCCTTGGCCGCGGCCAACCCGTACTTGTACCCGTAGATGTTGCTGATCGGAACGCTGCTGGCGGCGCCCGCACCGGTCGTGCCGACCGACGTGACGCCAACCGTCACCATCCCGGCCGCAACGGCGAGCAGCACCCGAGGCAGCACCAAGCGAACACGATGCCTTGCGATCATTCCGTCACTCCCCCTGTTGGCGCCCCTACCCACACGACACCGGGGTCGCGCTCATCTCCCCCGGTGCTACTCCCCCGCTGGACCCGTCGAAACTGCCGACTCGATCCCACCCAGTGCCGCCGCCCGGCGATCGTCGCCCACACGTCAGGCACTGCGCTTCGGAGACGGTAGCAAGAACGACGGGTCCGAGGCGCCCCCGCGCGGGGTGGACAGCCGACCCACCCCGGGCTCCCGGCCGGGAGGGATCCCTACCCCTGCCGGGGTCAGGAGGTCGTCAAGCCGGCATCGGCCGGCAGCGCCGCCCCGGTGATCGCACTCGAGGCCTCGGTGCACAGCCAGGCGATCAAGGCCGCCGGCTCGTCTGGGGAGAGGAGGCGCTCGAGCAGCTGCTGGGAGGCGAACTCCTCGGCCGACCCCAGGTCGTAGAGGCGGGCGGACTCGTCGAGCAGCGCGGTGCGGGTGGACCCCGGGCACACGCTGTTGGCCGTCACGCCGGTGCCGGCCAGGTCCGCCGCCAGCGCCTTCATCAGGCCGATGACGGCGTGCTTGGAGGCGCTGTAGCCCGCGAGACGGCGCAGGCCGAGGAGGCCCGCGGCCGACGAGACGGCCACGAGTCGGCCCTGCCGGGGCTCTGGTCGCGCCAAGAGCGCGGGGACGGCCGCACTGACGAGGTTGCGGACGCCTCCCACGTTCACGTCGAACAGGGCCGACCACTGCTCGTCGCGCAGCTCCCACAGCGGCGTCCCGCCGGCGATGACCCCCGCCACGGCGACCGCCGCGTCGAGGCGACCGAACCGGTCGGTCGCGGTGGCGACGGCCACCGCCATCGCCGACCGGTCGCGCACGTCGGCTTCGATCGGCACCACGGCAGCGCCGTGGCGTTCGGCCAGCGCGGAGAGGTCGGCCGGCGTCGAGAGCGGGTAGCCGAGCGCCGGCGAGTCCGCGCAGACGTCCACCGCCACCACGCGCCAGCCGTCCGCCACCAGACGGTCGACGGTGGCCGCGCCGATGCCCCGGGCCGCGCCGGTCACCACGGCGACGCCGCTCACGGCACGGCTCGCGCGACGGGTGGCGGCTCGCCCGGGATCACCGCCGTCGCCGACCGCTCCGCCAGCTCTTCGGAGAATTGCTGGACCGCCGCGGCCAGGTCGTCTCCGAGGACCGAGAGCAGCCGCTCGCCCTCGGCCGCCGTCGCCCCGGTCGGGTCGCCCAGGATCCCGTTGGGCGACACGGCGCCGACGCCGTCGCGGCGGAGCGCAGCCAGCAGCTTCGACAGGTCGTCCGGGCGGCCGGGCTCGACGCGGTCGCGGCGGACCTGACCGGGATCGATCGCTAGCAAGAGGGCCGTCTCGGTGCGTCCGGCGTGCGCGTCGCCGCCGACCACCCGGGGGGCCCACCACAGGACCGGGTCGCCCTCCACGCGGGCGCGCTTCGTCGCCCGGGTCAGCGCCTCGGCGTTGCCGCCGTGACCGGACACGAACACCACGCCCCGGAAGGCCCCCCGCGCGGAGCGGACGATCTCGACCAGCAGGTCGGCCAGGACGTCGTGGCCGACCGAGAGGGTACCCGGGAACCCCGCGTGCTCCCCGCTGGCGCCGTACGCGATCGCCGGCGCCACCACGACGTCGGCCCTCGCCGACAGCGAGGCGGCCAGGGCGACCGCCACCTGGGTGTCCGTGTCGAGCGGCAGGTGCGGCCCGTGCTGCTCGTAGGAGCCGACCGGCACCACCAGCAGCGCGTCGCCGCGGGCGGCCGCCACCTCCGTCCAGGTGGGTGCCTCAGGCATGCACCGGTCGCCGTGTCGGCGAGGCCAGACGCACCGGCCCGGCGCGGGAAGTTTTCGAGTGGTCGGCGCCGGGCCGGGGGATGGTCGCCGGCGCCGATACGCTCAGAGCGGTCTCCCCGTGTCCGAAGACGCACTCGGGGTCGGGGCCGTCGAGCGGGAGGCCGGTGAAGAACTTGGCGGCCATGCACCCACCCCGGCAGGCGTCGTAGGAGCCGCAGGAGGCGCAGGCGCCGGCGCTGTGGGGTTCGCGCAGCGCCGCGAAGAGCGGGGACCCGCGCCACACGCCGGCAAAGCCGCCGACGTCGCGCACGTTGCCGGCCAGGAACTCGGAATGGATCACGAACGGGCAGGCGTACACGTCGCCCACCGGGTCGATGAGGCAGACCACCCGGCCGGCGCCGCACAAGTTGAGGCCCTCCAGGGGCTCCCCCAGCGCCGAGAGGTGGAAGAAGGAGTCGCCGGTCAGCACGTCGGGCCGGTCCAGCAGCCAGCGGTACAGCGCTCGCTGCTGGTCGGCGGTCGGGTGCAGCTCCTCCCAGGTGTCCGCACCGCGGCCCGACGGGCGCAGGCGGGTGAGGCGCAGCTGGGCGCCATAGCGGTCGGCCAGCGCGGCCAGCCCGTCGAGCTGGCCCAGGTTGTGCCTCGTCACCACGACGCTCACCTTGAAGCGCCCGAACCCGGCGTCGGCCAGGTGGCCCATGGCGGCCGTCGCCGCGGCGAAGCTCCCCGGCCCGCGCACCGCGTCGTTCACGGCCGCGGTGGCGCCGTCGACGCTCACCTGCACGTCGACGTAGTCCAGGGCACTCAGCTGCACCGCGCGCGCGCGCGTGAGCCGGGTCCCGTTGGTCGAGAACTTGACCCCGACGCCGTTGGCCACCGAGTACGCCAGCAGGTCGAAGAAGTCCGAGCGCAGCATCGGTTCGCCCCCGCCGATGTTCACGTAGAACACCTGCATGGCCGACAGCTCGTCGACGACGGCCCGCGCCTCGGCGGCGGTCAGCTCGTCGGGGTCGCGCCGGCCCGAGGAGCTGAGGCAGTGTCGGCAGGCCAGGTTGCAGGCGTACGTCAGCTCCCAGGTGAGACAGATCGGCGCGGCCAGCCCGCGTTCGAGGTCGTCCCGCAGGGCGGGCGCACCGGACCGGCGGTCAGCGGACACGGATCACCTGGGAGGCGGCGAGGCGCGCCAGGGCCGCCGCGTACCGGCCGCGCTCGCCGGGATCGACGAGCGCCTGCAGCGCCGACTCCGCGCTGTCGTACCGGTCCAGCGAAGCGACCAGCGACACCAGCCTCTCGGATTTCAAGAACACGAGCCGGCGGTTGCCGTAGTGGTAGGCGAGCGCGCCGAACCCCTCGGGGCGCAGCGCCACCTGGGGGTGGAGCGACCAGCCCGCCGCCGCGTCGAACTCAGTCTCTCCGGGGGCCGTGACGGTCACGGATCAGTAGACGCCACACATGCCGTCGATGGAGATCTCCTCGACGAGCAGCTCATCGAGCTCGTCCTCGAGCTCTTCCTCGCGGCGCAGCACGCTGTCCGGCGTCCGCGCCGCACGCGCCGCGGTGTCGGTCGGCTGGCTCATGGGTCACCTCGGCTTTCTGACCGCTCGGGGCCGCGATCGTGCCCCCGGACGGGTCCGGTCCCGACCAGCGTAGAGCCGGGGACGCGGGAGCGAGGAGCCCGCCGAGGGGCCGGTTCTATGGTGATCGGGTGGAAGCGCACGACGCGAGCGCGCGCCGAGCGATCGCCGCGCCGGACGGGCCCCTCTTCTTCCCCGCCGGCGTCGCCCTCGTCGCCGACGTCGACCTCGACCTCCTGGCGAACGGCCGGCGGGTGTTGGGCGGCAGCCCGACCCGGCTGCTGCGGCTCGGCCCGCGGGCGGCGGCCGTGCTGGCCCGTTGGCTCGACGGCGGCGCGGTGTCGGCCGATCCCGCCGAGCGCCGGCTGGCCCGACGCCTGGTGTCGGCCGGCCTACTCCACCCCGATCCCGCGGGGGCCGATCCCCCCGATCTCACGCTCGTGACCGTGGTCGTCCCGGTGCGCGACCGGCCCGAGTCGCTCCGGCGCACGCTCGGGGGACTGGACGGGGTCGCCGTCATCGTGGTCGACGATGCGTCGCGGTGCGCCGCCGAGATCGAGCGCGTCGCAGACGGCGCCGGCGCGCGCTACCACCGGCTGGCCCGTAACGTCGGGCCGGCCGCCGCCCGCAATGCGGGTGTGGCCTTGGTCTCCACCCCGTTCGTCGCCTTCGTGGACTCCGACTGTGTGCCGTCCCGCGGCTGGCTCGCGCCGCTCCTCGCGCACTTCGTCGACCCCGCCGTGGGGGCGGCCGCACCGCGGGTGATGGCGACGGGTCCGGGGTGGTTGGCCCGTTACGAGGCGGCCCGCTCCCCGCTCGACCTGGGCGACCGACCGAGCCTGGTCCGGCCACGCACGCGCGTCGCCTACGTCCCGACCGCCGCGCTGGTCGTCCGCCGTTCGCTGGCCGGCGAGCCCTGCTTCGACGAGTCCCTCCGCGGCGGGGAGGACGTCGACTTCGTGTGGCGGATGGTCGCGGCGGGTTGGAACGTCCGCTACGAGCCGGCCAGCACCGTGCTGCACGACACCGACCGCGGCCCGCTCGGCTGGGCCGCCCGCCGCGCCTTCTACGGCGCCACCGCCGGACCGCTGGCGCGCCGGCACCCCGGCCAGGTGGCGGCCGTCAGCCTGCCCGGGTGGCTGGCCCTCGGGGGCGGACTGCTCCTCGCCCGTCGTCGGGGCGCGGCCGTCGCGGTCTGCCTCTCGGCCGGCGGACTGCTGACACGCCGCCTGCGCGGCGTCGTGGCAGATCCGGGCTGGGCCGCGGCCCGCCTGACCGGGCGCGGGCTCGTCCGCGGCGCGCCGCCGGTCGTCGCGAGCGCGGTGCGGGCCTGGGCCCCGGCCCTGCTCGTCGCCGGCTGGTTCGGGCCCCTCCGCCGGCGGGCCTGGGGCGCGTTCTGCGTGGCTGCGCTGGCCGACTGGCTCCGTCGGCGGCCCCGGCTCGACCCCGCTCGCTACCTGGCGGCACACGTGGCGGACGACCTTTCCTATGGCGTCGGGCTGTGGTGGGGCTGCTGGCGGGCCCGGACGGTTCGCCCGCTCCTCCCCCAGATCACGTTCGGGCCCGGTCGTGCCCCCGGACGGCGCCGCGGGGCAGGTCAGGCCGGGGCGGACAGCCCGTCGAGGTAACCGCGCGCGACGAGGAAGGCCAGCAGCTCGTCGACCGCTTCCTCGCTGCCGGCGCGCACCACCCGGGGCGCACGGTGCGGCGCGTCGATCCCCGAGAGCGCGGCGACGCGCGCCGAGGCCGCCAGGTGCGGGTCTGGACCGAGCAGCACGCGGGCGCGGGGCCGGTAGGGGCGCCGGCGCGCCGGGGGCGGCTCGGGCAGCGCCGCGTCGCGCCGCTCGATCGGGGCGGTGCCGGCGCCGATGGCCGCGCGCAGGGGGGCCCGGCGCAACGCGGCGACGCCCGCCTCCACCGAGACCACCGCGGGGGCGTGGACGCGCAGCACCTCGCGCCGGCCCCCGTCGAGCCGGCGCTCGACGACCAGCTCGTCGGTGCCGTCGTGGACCACCGCGGCCACCCCGAGCGCCTGGGCCGCGCCGAGCTCCCCGGCCAGGAACGCCGGCACCGAGCCGCTGCCGCGGTCGAGGCTGTGGTCGCCGCACCACACCCACGCGCACTGCCGGACCTCGGCGGCGAGCGCCGAGGCCACCGCCGCGCTCGGCGTCTCGGGCGGCACCTCGACCAGCACCGCGCGGGTCGCCCCGGCCTCGAGGGCCTGGCGCAGCACCCACGCGGCGGCCGCGCCCCCGGCGCACACCGCCAGGACGCCCCCGCCCGACGCGTCCGCCTGGCGCAGGGCCAGCTCGAGCGCGCACTCGTCGGCGGCCGACAGCCCGCCGTGCTCGTCCGCCGTGATGGTGCCCGTCAGCGGGTCAACCAGGGGCCGCAGGTCCACCCGCTTCAGCAAGGCCGCGACGGCCGGCGCGCCGGTCGCCATGTCAGGCCCGCCGGAAGACGACCCCGAAGCCCCCGACGGGGTAGCTCCAGCTGAGCGCCCCCTCGTGGTTGCAGACGAGGTAGCAGGTCCCGCACTCGAAGCACTCCTCGTAGTTGAAGAGCACGCCCCCCTCCGCGGTCGGGACGAACAGGTTGGCCGGGCAGGCGACGACGCAGGCCTGGGTGGTGCAGCTCCGGCAGACGTCACTGTCGACGACGATGTGCGGCCGCTCGGCGACCCGGAACTCGACCGTCGCCATGCGCTCGTCGAAGGAACGCTCCGGCAGGCGCTCGTCGGGGACGCTCATCCGAAGGTCCGCCAGGTGGTGACCGCGTCGCGGACGAGCGCCGCGTAGCCGACCTTGGCCCGCCGGCGGTGCTTCCGCAGCAGCCGGACGAGACCGGGCTTGGGCGCCGGGTTGGCGACCGTGAACAGGTCCTGGGCGATCCCGCAGAGGAGCGCCGGGTAGCGCTGCTGGGTGCGCTCGGACAGCAAGAGGCGCGGCGCCCGGCGCATCTTGCGGTGGTCGGCGAGCAGGAACGATCCGCGCAGCCGCCGTCGGTAACCGCCCAATCCCCGGGTCGAGGTGTCCCCGCGCGCGATGGCCTCCAGGGCGGTCTCCCCGGCGGCCTGCCCCGAGCCGATGGCGAAGTTGACCCCCTCCAAGAACAGCCCGGTCGCGAGGCAGAACCCGCCCGCGTCCCCGGCCACGAGCAGCCCGTCGGTCACGAGCTCGGGCATGGCGTCGTAGCCGCCCTCGGGGATCAGGTGCGCGCTGTACTCCAGGAGCTCGCCGCCGCGCAGCAGCGGCGCGACGGCCGGGTGGGCCTTCACCCCGTCGATGAGCGCCTCGGGTCGCAGGCCGGCGCCGGCCAGCGCCTCGACCGGGACGACGACCCCGACCGCCACCGATTCGAGGTTGGTGTAGAGGAACCCGCCACCGGGCAGGCCCTGGGTGACCCCGACCATCTCGATGTCGACGCCCTCTCGGTCGACCAGGCCGAAGCGCCGGTCGATCTCGTCCTTGTCGAGGGCCAGCACCTCCTTCGCCCCGAGCGTGAAGTGCTCGGCGGAGAAGTTCCGGTAGAGGCCCGCCTCCTTGGCGAGGAAGGAGTTGACGCCGTCGCAGGCGATCACCACCGCGGCCGTGATGTCCCCGTCGGGCCGGTCGGTGCGGACGCCGCTCACCCGGCCGCCCGGCCCGCGCACCAGCCCGGTGGCGGTGGTCGAGGTCACGAGGACGGCCCCGGCGTCGACCGCCTTGCCGGCCAGCCAGGGGTCGAGCTCGGACCGCAAGGTGGTGGCGCCGTTGTAGGGGGGCGCCCCCCAGTCCGTGGCCTGCACGTCGACGGTCACGCTCTGGGTCTCGGTCGCCATCATGGTCGAACGCCGCGTGATCCAGCGCTGGACCGGGAGTTCGTCGCGCCACCCCGGAACCAGCTGGTTCAGGACCGACGGATAGGTGACGCCCCCGTACATGTTCTTCGCGCCCGGGAACGGGCCGCGCTCGAGGAGGCAGACCGAACGCCCGCCGCGGGCGACGGTCAAGGCGGCGGCCGACCCGGCCGGACCGGCGCCCACGACCACCACGTCGAAGGACTCAGCCATCGGCCGCCCCCGCGCCGAGCCGCCGCTCCAGGGCCGCCACGAACCCGGGCGCGTCGGTCACGATGGCCAGATCGGCCAGCGCCATCATCGGGCAGCTCGGGTCGAGGTTGACCGACACGACGTCGCGCGGCTGACCGAGGCCGCTCACGTGCTGGAGCGCCCCCGAGATCCCGACGGCCAGGTAGAGGTCGGGGTCGACCACGGCGCCGGTCGTCCCGATCTGACGCTCGACGTCGACCCAGCCGGCGTCGGTCACGACGCGGGTCGCGCCCAGCGCGCAGCCGAGGCGTCGCGCCACCCGGCCCAGTGCCGCCATGGCGGCGGAGGTCCCCAGCCCCGCGCCGCCCGCCAGGATCCGCCGGGCCTCGGCCAGCTCGACCGTGGCGGGGTCGGGCAGGCGGAGCGACACCGGCTCAGCGTCGTTCGGCCCGTCGGGGACCGGCGCCGAGTGCACGCGCACAGTGGCGGCGCCCGGCCGGGGCGCGTCGGTGCCCCGGCTGGCCGGCTGCAGGGTGGCGACGAACGGCTCGTCGACGTCCACGTCCTCCAGCACCAGCCCGCCGCCCCGCACGACCGTCACCCGAGCAGGCGTGACGGCGATGGCCGGGGCGAAGAGCGGCCGGGAGAGCACCTGGGCCAGGCGGGGCGCCAGGTCGCGGCCGTCGGCCGAGGCCGGGAGCAGCACCACGTCCTCGTCGGAAAGGAGGGGTGCCAGCGCCCGGGCCCAGGCCCCCGGCCGGTAGGGGCCGGCCTCCCAGCAGACGAGCTCGGTGGCCGCGTGCGACAGCGCCAGGGCCGCCTCCTCGGTGCCCGTGCCGACCAACCACGCCCGACCGTCCGCCTCGTCGATCGCCTCGGGTCCGCCGAACGGGAGGTCGGCGTCGCGCACGACCACCACGGCGATCACAGGGACGCCCCGACCCGGTCGCCCTCGATCACCGCGGCGTGGGCGCGGCGCGGGGCGACGCAGTCGCCGACGCGCTCGAGCGCGATGCCCGGTGCCAGGCGGTCGCGCAGCTCCCGCCACAGCCCGTCGTCGGGGCGCGGCGGGCTCGCGCACACCACCCAGTCCACGACGCGCTCGGACGCCAGGCCCGTGGTGTGCTGCTGCAGCTCGACCGACAACGCGCCGTCTTCGCGCTCGACCAGGCCGGTCACGATCGTGTCGGTCGTCTCGGAGATCCCCTTGGCCGCCGCCTTCATCCACCACGTCTCCTGGTCGAGGGTGACCCCGAGGTCCTGGCCGACGACCATGGCAGGCGTGACGACCTCCAGCGCGCATCCCCGGTCGGCCAGCAGCTCGGCCACGCTCGTCGCTTGGTGGAACCCGAGCTCGTCGACGACCAGCACCCGCCCGGCCGGAGACGCCCGCGCCTCGAGCACCTCGCGCACGTCGAGCACCCGGGCCGCGGTGCCCGCCCACCACGGCCGTTCGGGGAGCGCGCCCGTGGCCACCACCACCGCGTCGGCGCCGGCCGCGACCACGAGGTCGGCGTCGGCCCGTTGCCCGAAGTGGAAGCGCACCCCGAGGCGCGAGGCCTCGGCCAGCTGATTGCGTACGAGGTCCCCCAGCTCCGCGCGCGAGGGGACCGACGCCGCCACCCGGACCTGCCCCCCCGGCTGGTCTTGGGCCTCGTAGAGGTCCACCTGGTGCCCTCGGCGCGCCGCCGCGATCGCCGCCTGCATCCCGCCCGCCCCCGCCCCCACGACCACCACCCGCCGGCGGGCGCTCGGTGGGGCGGCGAGGGCGATCGCCTCGCGCCCCGCCCTCGGGTTCTCGATGCAGCCGAGCCAGCGGTTGAGGCCCATCCGCCCGACGCACTCCTGGTTGCACGAGAGACAGGCGCGGATCCACGAGGCGTGCCCGGCGCGCGCCTTGGCGGCGAAGTCTGGGTCCGCGATCTGGCCGCGCACCACGCCGATGAGGTCGGCGTGGCCGTCGCGCAGGGCGCGGTCCGCCTGCAGCGGGTCCTTGAACCGTCCGACCCCGATCACCGGCAGCGACACCGCCTTGCGCAGCGCGCTGGCGATCCACAGCGCGTAGGCGGGCGGCACCTGCATGGACGCCTCGATCATGTAGAGGGTGGCGGTGGCCACCCCGATCGAGGTGTTGAGGTAGTCGACGGCGCCGGTCGCCTCGAGCGCCCGGGCCACCCAGAGCGCGTCCTCGAGCGTGGTCCCGCCCTCGATCAGCTCGTCCCCGCAGAGCCGGACGCCGAGGGCGACGTCTCCCCCGACGGTGCGACGGACCGCCGCGACCAGACGCAGCAGCAGGCGGCTCCGGTTCTCGAGGCTCCCCCCGTAGTCGTCGGTGCGGCGGTTGGTGGCCGGGGACAGGAAGCCACGCACGATAGAGGAGTGCGAGCACTGCAGCTCGATGCCGTCGAAGCCTCCCTCGACGCAGTGGCCGGCCACCCGCGCGTAGCCGTCCACGATCTCGTCGATCTCGGCGGCGTCGACAGCCTTGGGCACCTCGCGGAACAACGGGTCGGCCACCGGAGAGGGCGCCCAGAGCGGGAGCCGGCTGTACATGGAGGAGCCCTGCCCGCCGTTGTGGTTGATCTGGGCGAAGATCGGCGTGCCGTGGCGGTGCACGGCGTCGGTGATCCGCCGGTAGCCGGGGATGACGGCGGGGTCGAAGCCGTGGATCATCTTCTCGTACGGCCAGTCCGTCGGATGCGTCGAGTGCTCCTCGGTGACGATGAGCCCGGCGCCGCCGGCCGCGCGCGCCTCGTAGTAGGCGGTGTGCTGCTCGCTCGGCGCGCCGTCCTGCGCGTAGTTGGTGAGGTGCGCGGAGAAGACGATCCGGTTGCGCACGACGACCGGGCCGAGCGCGAGCGGCGTGAAGAGCAGCCGGTACCGGCCGGTGGCGCTCACGGGTCCGCCAGAGAGTCGCGGCCGCCGATCGCCAGCGCGGCGCGGCGCCCCTCGAGCACCGCCTCGTACACCGTGCGCGGCGCCACGGCGTCCCCGGCGCGCCGGGCGCCGGCCGGCGCCGAGTCCCACAACGCGTCGTCGGGCAGCGCGGGCGCCGCGCGCACGAGGACGGCCGCGGCGACCGGGGCCTCCTTGCCCGTGTAGCGGTCCTGGAGCCGGACGACCCCGCCACCCACGTCGACCACGAGACTCCGCTTCACGATCCGCACCCCGGCGCGCGCCAGTCGGGTGTTGGCGGGCGCCAGGTCCCCGGTGCGCGACAGCTGGGTCCCGGCCACCGCGTCCCCGGTGATCAGCGTCACCGGGCGTCCCGCCGCGGCCAGGAGCTCCGCCACGCTGATGCCGACCGCATCCCCGACCGGATCGTCCACCACGACCGGGCCCGGCGCGAGCTCCCCCAACCGCCCGGACTGCGCCAGCTCGAGCACCTCGAGGGCGGTGCGCAGCTCCACCGAGCCATCGGCGTCTGGGAGGGGCCCGGGCACCGATCCCGTGCACACGAGCACGTGACCCCCGGACGCGGCCCGGCTCGAGAGATCCCCCGGATCGACCGAGGTGGAGAGCTCGATGGCGACGCCGAGTCGTCGGCACTCTGCCTCCAGCCAGTCGGCCAGGAGCTCGAGCCGGTGGCGCCCGGCACCGGCGGCGGCCGCTCGCAGCACGCCCCCGGCGCGGGGCCGACGGTCGACCACCCGCACCCGCCAACCGGTCAGCGCGGCCACCCGGGCCGCCTCGAGGCCGGCGGGTCCGGCGCCGACGACCAGCACCTCGCCCTCGGCCGCGGCGCCAGCCTGTTCGTCGATCGCCGCGCCCTCGCCCTGCCACTCGAAACCCGAGGAGGGTTCGCCGATGCAGCTGACCAGCGGGTTGCGGGGGTCGCGGACGAGGCATCGTTGGTTGCACAGGACGCACGGCCGGATCTCTTCACCGGCCCCGCGCGCGAGCTTGGCGCCGAGCTCGGGGTCCGCGATCTGGGCCCGGGTCATCTCGACCAGGTCCGCCGTCCCGTCGGTGAGCGCCTGCTCGGCCATCGTGACCTCGACGATCGAACCCTGCGCCACGACCGCCACCGGCGCCGGCAGGGCCCGGCGCAGCGCCCCGGCCAGCGGCAGCGCGAAGCCGGGGGGCGTGTGGCCGTCGGGCCGGGCACCGAACTGGTCGTAGGCCGGGGCTCGCACCGCCACGACGTAGTCGGCCAAGGGCCCGAGGGCGAGGGCGATCTGCTCCCCGGACTCGGGCGTGATGCCGGCCCAGGGCGCGAGCTCGTCGCAGCCGAGCCGCAGCCCGAGTACCGGGCCCTCACCGAGGGCGGCGCGCGTCGCCTCGAGTACCTCGCGGGCGAAGCGCAGGCGGTCGACCCCATAGGCGTCGATCCGCGTGTTGGTCAGGCCCGAGAGGAAATGGCGCAGGAGGCTGAACGAGGCGGCGTTCACCTCGACGCCGTCGAGCCCGCTGGCCGCGGCCAGCGCCGCGGCGGTGGCGAACCCCTCGGTCACCGCCGCGATCTCCCGCTCCTCCATCTCCTGGGGCACCTCCCGGGTGACGGGGTCGGCCACGCGCGAGGGCGCCCAGAGCACGCGCTGGCTGTAGGCGCTCGACCCCTGTCCGCCGCAGTGGCCGAGGGCGGCCAGCGCCAGCCCGCCGTGCGCGTGGACGGCGTCGGCCACGGCCGACCAGCCGGCGAAGCACTCGGCCGCCAGCGGGGCCCGCTCGTAGGGCCAGTCACCGGGGTGGACGGAGGCCGTCTCGGTGACCACCGTGCCGCAGCCGCCGGCCGCCCGCCGCTCGTAGTAGGCGACGTGGCGCGCCGAGAGCGCCCGGCCGATGCCCAAGTTGGTCTCGTGCGGCCCGAAGAGCAGCCGGTTGGGCGCCCGCTTGGAGCCGAGGTCGACGGGTTCGAGGAGCCGCACGCGCACCTTTCCACGAGGGCCGCCCAACGGGCGGCGCCCGGCGCGGCTAGTGCCGCGACCGGTAACGTTTGCACTGTTACAGCCGCCGGGCACGATGGGACCGTGCCCCGAAAGCGACCGGTTGCTGCGCCCCCGATCGTTCACCGCACGACGCGGGTGGCCCTACGCACCACTCCGGGGCAAAGCCGGCGCTGCTTCGGCCTGCTTCGCTCAGGAGGAGACGTCTGGGCCTGCGTTCTCGAACTGAGCGCCCTGCGCCGCCAGCGGGGCGTTCCGGCGCTCGTCACCTACCAGGAGCTGTGTCGAGAACTGTCGGCCGCGGGGCCCGGGACCTTCGGCGAGCTGTCGAGCACCGGTGCCCGGTCCATCCTGCGGCGCTACTCGGACGCCTGGATGTCCACGGCCAAGCGGCGCCAGGCTGGAGACCGGTCGGCCCGCTATCCGCGGCGCAAGAAGGGGCTCGTGCCCTCTCGTTACTACGCCGGCACCTTCTGGATCGAGGGACGGCGCTTGCGGATCCCGACGGCAAAGGGGGCGGCACCGCTCGCGGTGCGCCTCACCCGTGAGGTCCCCTACCCGGCCCCCTCGATCCGATCGGTGACCCTGCTCGCCGATGGTCCCCGGCTCTGCGTCGACGTCACCGCGAAAATCGAGGTGGAGCACTACCTCCCAGGGGCAGCGCCGGACCCGGACCGGATCGCCGGGGTGGACCTGGGCATCATCTTCCCCTTCGCGGTCGTCGCCGACGAGGGGTCGCTGCTGGTGTCGGGCCGGGCCCTGCGGGCCGAGTCCCGGCTGCAGCTGGCCGAGGCCAAGGCCCGGCGTCGGGCGGTCGCCCGACGGGCCCCGGGAAAGGGCCAGCGGGGCTCGCGCCGATGGAGGAAGTACCGGGTCCGGACCAAGGTCCTCCAAGGTCGCCACCGCCGGCGCCTGGCCCAGGCCCGTCACGAGGCGGCCAAGACGGTCGTCGATTTCGCCCGCCAGAACGGCATCGGCCTCCTCGTGGTGGGCGATCCGCGCGGCGTGCTCGATCGAGACGCCGGGGTCCGCCAGAACCTGGCCACCCGCAACTGGCGGGTGGGACAGCTCATGGGTGTCCTAGAAGACAAAGCGAGGGCGGCGGGCATCGAGGTCACCACCGTCGACGAACGCGCGACCTCGTCGACCTGCCCTCGCTGTGGGAACCAGGTTCGAAAGCCTCGGGGTCGGAACTTCTCCTGTCCCCACTGCGCGCTGGCCGCTCATCGCGACCTGGTGGGTGCCATCAACATCGCTTCGAGGTCGCCTCAGGGCGGAATCAACGTCGACCCGGCCGGGTTGGCGATCACGCACCGTCGAGCTGGCCGGCATCTGCCCGGCCGGACCCGGCGTGACCCGAGACGGGTGGCTCTAGAGCAACGCGGCCGCCTGGTGGGTCTGTGGCCGGCCGTGGCCCGCCCCGGAGCCGTCGAGCATGACGGTTCTGGGGAGTCGCTCGCCCGGGGTGCTTCGGTGGCCTGAGCGAGGAACCGCCAGTCGTTGCCCGAAGTGGGTAAAGGTTGGCGGTTGCGGCACTAGGAGGCTGTCCCGAAGTTGACCACGCCCCGGACGTTGATCCCGGCCGCCAGGTCCTCGTAACCCTGCTGCACCTGGTCCAAGGTGTACTCCCGCGTGATCAGCTCGTCGATCTCAAGCTGGCCGTTCTCGTACAGCTTGAGCAGGCGCGGTACCTGGACGCGCGGGCTCACGGACCCGAACACGGTGCCCATGATCGTCTGGTTGTACATCGCCAGGTTGAAGATGTTGAGCTGCACGTCCATCTGGGAGATGGGGGCGATGGCGGTGCACACGATCCGCGCGTCCTTGGAGCCGAGCATCGCCGCGGGCGCGAGCAGGTCGCCCGTGAGCACGCCCGGCGTCAGCACGACGACGTCCGCCATCCGGCCCTCGGACAGCTCGGACACGATCGGCATTGCCTCGGCGAGCGACGCCGCGCTGTGGGTGGCCCCGATCTTCTTGGCCTGTTCGGTCTTGAACGGCAGCGGGTCGACGGCGATGATCCAGCGGGCGCCGACCAGGCGCGCGCCTTGGATGGCCCCCGAGCCCACCCCGCCGCAGCCGGCCACGACCACGATCTCCCCGGGCCTGGCCTTGGCGCGGTCGACGACCGAGCCGAAGCCCGTGGCGATGCCGCAGCTGATGAGCGCGGCCGCCCGCAGCGGGGCGTTGCCGGGGATCTTCACGACCGACGCCTCGTTCGCCACCAGCGTCTCGGCGAACGTGCCGAGCTGGGTCATCCGGTTCATGTGCTGGCCGTTCAGGTGGTAGCGCCAGGTGCCGTCACTGATCATCGGGCCGGCCAGCGTGCTGATGCCGAGGTCACACAGGTGCTGGCGACCCGACGCGCACCAAAAGCAGGTGCCGCAGGCCGGGATGAAGGCGGCGGTGACCCGGTCACCGACCGCCACCTGGCTCACCTCGGGGCCGACGGCCACCACGACGCCCGCGCCCTCGTGGCCGCCGACCACCGGGAACATGGAGTCAACGCCCATGAGCTCGAGGATCTCGGGCGGCGCCCCGATGTCGCCGGTGCGCAGGTGCTCGTCGGAGTGGCACATGCCCGCGTAGGCCATCTCGACCTGCACCTCGTGGACGTGGGGGGGATCGATGTCGATCTCCTCGACCGTCCAAGGCTCACCCAGACCGGTGCACACTGCGGCTCGCGTTCTCATCGGAACCTCCCCTCGAGTACCGCCCAGTATCGCGGCGGCGGGGGTCCCGGACAACCGGGGGTGCCTGGGCTCTGGGGCCTCCGTCGGCCGGGTGCTGGGCGTCCGGAAATAGGGTGACCAGGCAGCGATCGGAGGGTGACGACGCGAACCGCTCGCCGACACGCCAGGCGCGCGACTCCGGACAAGATTAGATAGTCTAACAATTATGACTCTCGAAGAGCTTGCGCACGCCAAGGGCCTGAGAAGCGTCGGCCGCACCGCGGCCTGGCTGGCCAAGCAGGTCGAGTTGAGCCTGGCCGAGGTCGACCTCTCCCTGTCCCAGTACCGCATGCTCGGCCTGCTCGACGAGGGCTCCGCCGTGTCCTCGGCCCTGGCGGAGCGCCTGGCGGTCCGCCCCCCGAGCGTGACCGCCGTCATCGACGGGCTGGTGACCCGCGGGCTGGTCGCCCGCCGCCACGCGGAAGATGACCGGCGACGGGTCTCCCATGAGCTCACCGATCTCGGGCACCGCCTGCTGGCCGACGCCGACGCGGCCGTCGACACCCGTCTGGAAATGCTGGCCAACCGCCTGCCGAGCGCCCGCGCCCGCGATCGGGCGATCGAGGACCTGGCGCTGTGGCAGAAGGCGATGACGGCGCACCGAGAGGCACTGGCGGCGGCCCGTCGATGAGGACGGCGTCCCGACCCGGGGCCGAGGCGGCCGGCGCGTCGCCCTTCGAGCCGATGGCCACCACCGCCCGCTATCGGGCCCCGGCGGCGAACATCGACCCGGATCGCGACAAGACCTGGCTACGCCGGGCGCTGCCGATCTTGCTGTCGCACAAGCGGATCTTCCTCACCTCGCTCTTGATGTCATTCCTGGCGCTCTTGCTCCAGGTGCAGATCCCCAAGCTCCTCCAGGACGCCATCGACAACTCGCTGGTGGCGCGCGACGTGCCGCTCAGCCACTACTTCAAGCTGGTCTTCGTCCTGGCGGTGGTCGCCGGCATCGCCGGCTACATCTCGCGGTACTTCTTGATGCGGACCGCCTACGAGATCGAGTTCGATCTCCGTAACATCATCTACAGCCACCTGACGAAGATGTCGTTTCCCTTCTACGACCGGGTGCAGTCCGGGCAGTTGATCTCCCGAGCCAACTCGGACATCCGCTCGGTGCAGATGTACCTGACCTTCGCCCCGTCGATCCTCGTCCAGTGCAGCGTCGCCGTGGTCGCCTTCGGCTACATGCTCTCGATCAACGTCCCATTGGCCCTCGTGGCGATGATCCCGATGCCGTTCGTGTACCTGCTCGGCGTTCAGATGCGGAAGTCGATCTTCCCGGTGTCCTGGCTGATCCAGTCGCGTCTGGCCGAGGTCGCCACGATCGTCGACGAGAACATCAACGGGGTTCGGGTGGTCAAGTCCTTCGCCGCCGAACAGCGCGAGCTGACGACACTGGGCCGAGCGGCCGACCGGTTGCAGTGGTCCTACATCAAGGACGCCTACATCCGGGCGAAGTTCACGCCAACCGTCCAGAACCTCCCCCAGATCGGCCTGGCGCTGGTGGTGCTCTTCGGCGGCTGGCTGGTCGTGCACAACGAGCTGCAGGTCGGGGCCATCGTCTCGTTCAGCCTGTACATCGTGATGCTCCAAGCGCCCTTCCAGATGCTCGGCATGATCATCATGATGGGCCAGCGGGCGTCGGCCTCATCGCAGCGCATCTACGAGATCCTCGACGAAGCACCGACGATCGTCGACCGGCCCGGCGCAGTGGACCTGATCGACTGCCAGGGCGACGTGCGCTTCGAGGCGGCCCAGTTCTCGTACGCCCCCGACAACCCGCTGATCCTGGACGGCTTCGATCTGCACATTCCCCCGGGGCAGACCGTTGCCTTGGTCGGGCGGACCGGGGTGGGCAAGTCAACCGTGGCGCGGCTGCTCCCCCGCTTCTACGACGTGACCGGCGGCCGGGTGCTGATCGACGGGCACGACGTGCGGGACCTGACCCTGCTGAGCCTGCGGGCCAACATCGGCATCGTGCTCGACGAGCCGTTCCTCTTCTCGACGTCGATCCGGGAGAACATCGCCTACGGACTCCCGAACGCCGACTTCGCCGACATCGAGGCCGCCGCCAAGGCGGCCGGGGCGGACGAGTTCATCCGCGAGCTCTCCAACGGCTACGAGACGGTTGTCGGCGAACGGGGCTACACCCTGTCCGGCGGACAGCGCCAGCGGATCGCCATCGCGAGAACGCTGCTCGTCAACCCGCCGATCCTCGTGCTCGACGACGCCACCAGCGCCATCGACGTGCAGGTGGAGCTCACGATCCACGGCTCGCTGCGCAAGCTGATGGAGGGCCGGACGACGCTCATCATCGCCCACCGCCTGTCGACGATCAGCCTCGCCGACCGGGTGCTCCTCATGGACGCCGGCCGCATCGTGGCCGACGGGACCCACGCCGAGCTGATGGACACGGTGCCGCTCTACGCCGACGTCCTGGCCCAGGGCGAGCAGGAGCTGGCGCTCCGCGCCGAGGAGGAGGCACGGGCCGACGCCGCGAGGGCGGCCGAAGCTCGGGGTGACGCCGGCGGCCGGTCGGACGGTCCCGACGATCGTGCCTACGAACCGCGGCTCGGGCCCGACGTGGACGGCCTCGCCCCAGGGGGGCTCGTCTGATGGCCTGGGGAGCCGGCGGCGGCATGTTCGGGGGCGGGGGCGGGCTCGGCGGACGCCCGGGCGGGCCATCGGCCGGCAACCCGGGGAATGGGCTGCCCTTCGCGGGCATCCCGCCCGAGCTCCAAGACGGGGTCGACCGGCTCTTGAAGACCGAGCCCAAGCACCCCACGCCGACCGCCCGCTTCAGCTACCAGATGACCGCGGCCGAGCGAAAGAAGATGACGCTCCGTCAGCTGGTCGTCCAGCACTGGCGGCTCGCCGTCCTGGCCGGGGTGCTCGTGTCGATAGTCAGCCTGGCCAACCAGGCCGGCCCGGCCCTCATCGACCGGGCCATCACCGACGGGATGGGCTCGCCCGTGCTGGTCCACGGCCACCTGGAGGCCGGCCACAAGGACTTCAAGACGATCATCGTCTGCGCCGCCCTGTTCTTCGGCGCCATCCTCGTCAGCTCGATCGCACAACGCAATCAGGTGCGGACCACCGGTCGGCTGGCCGCCCGGGTCATGAACGACCTGCGGATCAAGATCTTCACCCACCTCCAGCGGATGTCGCTCGACTTCTACACCGGTGAGAAGGCGGGCGTGATCATGACCCGCATGACGAGCGACATCGAGAACCTCCAACAGCTGCTCCAAGACGGCCTGGCCAGCTTCGCCGTGCAGGGCCTCACCATGATCGTCATCACGGCCATCCTCTTCACGCTCAACGTGCGGCTGGCGATCGTCACGGTGCTGGTCGTCGTCCCGGTGCTCACCGCTCTCTCGATGTGGTTCCGCATCGCCTCCGAGCGCGGCTACAACCGCGTGCGCGACGGGATCGCGGGCGTCCTCGCCGATCTGTCGGAGAGCCTGCACGGCGTGCGCATCGTCACCGCCCACAACCGCCAGCGGCACAACGTGCTCCACCACCGCAACGTGGTCGGGGAGTACCGCGACGCCAACCTGTACACGGCGCAGATCAACGCGTTGTACGGGCCGGCCACCCAGATGCTGGCCTACGTCGGCCAGGCGATCGTCCTGACGGTCGGCGGGACGATGGTGCTGCACAACCAGCTCTCGATCGGCGCGCTCGGCGCCTTCTTCTTGTACGTGAACCGCTTCTTCGCCCCGATCACCCTCCTCGTCCAGCAGTACAACACCTACCAGCAGGGCCAGTCCTCGATCATCAAGCTCAACACGCTGCTCGCCCTCTCCCCGAGCGTCCCCGAGGACCCCGACGCCATCGAGATGCCCCCCATCGACGGCGACATCCGCTTCGAGCATGTGACGTTCGCCTACGACCCTGGCACGCCGGTGCTCCACGACGTCGACCTGCGCATCCAGGTGGGCGAGACGGTGGCCTTCGTGGGGCCCACCGGGGCCGGGAAGTCGACGATGGCCAAGCTGGTCACCCGCTTCTACGACCCGACGGAGGGCCGGGTCCTGATCGACGGCCACGACATCTCGCACGTCTCGCTCGAATCCCTGCGCCGCCAGCTCGGCGTGGTGCCCCAGGAACCCTTCCTCTTCGCCGGCACCGTCCGGGAAAACATCGCCTTCGCCCGTCCCGACGCGACCGATGCCGAGGTATGGGAGGCCGTGCGGACGGTCGGCCTCATGGAGGTCATCGAGCGCCTGCCGGACCAGCTGGACACGATCGTCCACGAGCGGGGCCAGTCTCTCTCCTCCGGTGAGCGTCAGCTGATCGCGCTGGGCCGGGCGTTCCTGGCCCACCCGCGGGTGATCGTCCTCGACGAGGCGACGTCCAACCTGGACCTGCTGTCGGAGAGCAAGATCGAGCGCGCCCTCGACGTGCTGCTGGAGGGCCGCACCGCGATCCTCATCGCGCACCGCCTGACCACCGCCATGAAGGCCGACCGCATCGTCGTGGTCGACGAGGGCGGGATCGTCGAGATCGGCTCCCACAACCAGCTGATCGAGGCGGGTGGCCGCTACGCCGAGATGTACGAGACCTGGATCTCCCACGCCGGCGGAGAGCCCGAACGGGTCGATCACTAGCGCCGGTTGCCGGGCGCCGCTCGGTCGAACGGCCGCCCCCACCCGAGGACGGTACGCTCGCCCCCCATTCGGGTCGGTCGGGCGCCGATGCGCCAGCGCACCCGGGCGCCGCCGACCACCGCCGCGCCAGACGACCACCAGGCGAGGAGCGAAACGTGGGACTGCTCGATGGGAAGGCGGCCGTCGTCACCGGCGCCGCGCAGGGGATCGGCCTCGAGATCGCCCGGACCTTCGTCCGCGAGGGGGCGTCGGTCGCGCTCGGCGACATCAACGAGGCGGCGGCCGAAAAGTCGGCGAGCGAGCTCGCGGCCGAGGGGGCGACGGTCATCGCCGTCCGCTGCGACGTAACCGAGGAGGCCGAGGTCGAGGCGCTGGTGGCGCGCTGCGTCGAGGAGCTGGGTTCGCTCGACGTCATGGTCAACAACGCCGGCATCACCCGCGACGCCACCATCCGGAACATGACGCTCGCCGACTTCCGCGCCGTGATCGACGTGCACCTCCAGGGCGCCTGGCTCGGCACGCGCTTCGCGGCGGCGGTCATGCGCGAGCAGCAGCGCGGGTCGATCATCAACATGTCGTCCATCTCGGGCAAGGTGGGCAACATCGGGCAGACCAACTACAGCGCCGCCAAGGCGGGGCTGGTCGGGCTGACCAAGGCCTCGGCCAAGGAGCTGGCCCATCTCGGGATCCGGGTCAACGCCATCCAGCCCGGCCTGGTCCGCACGGCGATGACCGAGGCCATGCGCCAGGACATCTGGGAGCAGCGGCTGACCGAGATCCCGATGGGCCGGGCCGGCGAGGTCCAAGACATCGCCAACGTGGCGCTGTTCTTGGCCTCCGAGCTCGCCGGCTACATGACGGGCACGGTGCTCGAGGTGACCGGCGGCCGCTACATGTGAGACCGGCCTGAGGGTCGACGAGGAGGCACGATGCGAGAAGCCGTGATCTGTGAGCCCCTGCGCACGCCGGTCGGCCGCTACGGGGGCGCGCTGAAGGACGTGAGCGTCCAGGAGCTGGCGGCCGCGGTCATCACCGAGCTGCTGGCGCGCACCGGGCTCGACAAAGCGGCCGTGGACGAGGTCATCTTGGGCCAGGGATACCCGAACGGCGAGGCGCCGGCCATCGGGCGGGTGGCCGCCCTCGACGCCGGGTTCCCGGTGACCACGGCAGGGGCCCAGGTCGACCGGCGCTGCGGCTCGGGCCTCCAGGCCGTCCTCTACGCGGCCATGCAGGTGCAGACCGGCGTGAGCGACGTCGTGCTGGCGGGCGGCGCCGAGAGCATGACCCAGACCGAGTACTACACGACCGCCATGCGCTGGGGCTCGCGCTCGGAGCACGTGACGATGTTCGACCGGCTGGCCCGGGGACGGGTGACCGCCGGCGGGATCAACTTCCCGGTGCCCGGCGGCATGATCGAGACGGCGGAGAACCTGCGCCGCCAGTACGGGATCGGGCGCCAGGAGCAGGACGAGCTGGCGCTCCTCTCCCACCGGCGGGCGGTCGCCGCCCAGCAGGCGGGCCGGTTCAAGGAGGAGATGGTCCCGGTCACCGTGAAGGGTCGCCAAGGGGACACGGTCGTCGACGTCGACGAACACCCCCGGGCCGACACGACCCTCGAATCGTTGAGCGCGCTGCGCGCCGTCATGGGCCGCGAGGACCCCGACGCCACGGTCACGGCCGGCAACGCCAGCGGGCAGAACGACGGCGCGGCCGTCTGCGTGGTCACCTTCCCCGAGAAGGCGGCCGAGCTCGGCCTGCGTCCGCTGGCCCGGCTCCGCTCCTGGGCGGTGGCCGGCGTGGCGCCCCAGACCATGGGCATCGGCCCGGTGCCGGCCACCGCCAGGGCGCTCGAGCGGGCGGGCCTCGCGTTGGCCGACATGGAGCTGATCGAGCTGAACGAGGCGTTCGCCGCGCAGGTCCTGGCCGTGACCCGGGAGTGGGGGTTGGCGGAGTCGGACTTCGAGCGCCTCAACGTGAACGGCTCGGGCATCTCGCTCGGCCATCCGATCGGGGCCACCGGGGGACGGATCCTCGCCACCTTGCTCCGCGAGATGGACCGCCGGGGGGCCGCACTCGGGCTGGAGACCATGTGCATCGGTGGCGGCCAGGGGCTGGCCGCGGTCTTCGAGGCGGTGGGCTGAGCGCGCCTTGGGCGAGCCGCCCTCAGGGGCGGGCGGGCCCGATGGCCCGCCAGAGCGAGGCCAGCACCAGGTCGACCGCCTCCTCCACCGTCATGACATGGGTCGGCAGCGTCACCTCCGGGTCCGTCGGGGCCTCGTAGGGGGACTGGACGCCCGTCAGGTTGTCGACCTCCCCCAGGCGGGCGCGCCGGTAGAGACCCTTGGGGTCGCGCTGCTCGCAGACCGAGAGGGGGGTCGAGAGCCAGACCTCGAGGAACCCGATTCCGGCGGACTCGTGGAGGCGACGGACGCGCCGGCGAGCCGGCGCGGACGGGCTCACCAACGCCGCGATGGCGATGCTCCCGCCCAGGGCGGCAATCAGGGCCGCCTCGCCGGCGCGGCGCACCGCCTCGGCCCGGCCCGCCGCCGAGAAATCGAGGTCGCGGCTCAGGCCCGCCCGCAGGACGTCGCCGTCGAGCACCACGACCGGGCGGGAGTGCCCACCGAGCGATGCCGCCAGCCCGGTGGCCACGGTCGTCTTCCCCGACGCGGGCAGCCCGGTCAACCAGACCGTCAGCCCGCCGGGCGCGCCGCTCGCCATCGCAGGGGTCAGCCGGCGGCCGATCCGAGGACGTGGCGGGCGATGATGACCTGCTGGATCTGGCTCGTCCCCTCGAAGATGCGGAAGAGGCGCGCGTCCCGGTAGAAGCGCTCGACGGCCACGCCGCGCATGTAGCCCGCCCCGCCGTGGATCTGCACGGCCCGGTCGGCCACCCGGTTCACCATCTCGCTGCAGAAGTACTTGGCGCTGGACGGACCAACCTTGCGGTCCGTGCCGGCGTCGAAGGCGCGCGCCACCTCGAGGGTCAGGCTGCGGCCGGCCAGGTGGTCGGTGACCGAGTCGGCGATCATCCCCTGGATCAGCTGGAAGCTGGCGATGGCGCGGCCGGACTGGTGCCGGCTCTGCGCGTAGGCGACGGACTCGTCGACCAGCCGGCCGGCCAGCCCCACGCACATGGCGGCCATGTGAATCCGACCGTGGGTCAGGCACTGCATCGCCGTGGCGTAACCGGTGTTCTCTCCGGTCTTCCCACCGACGAGTGCGTCGGCGCCGACGTGCACATCGTCGAAGTAGACATCGGAGGTCCACGCGCCGAACTGGCCCATCTTGCGGTCCTTCGGTCCGACGCTCAGCCCGGGGGTGTCGCGCGGGACGAGGAAGGTGGAGATCCCCCGGGTCGCCTTCGCCTCGGGATCGGTCCGCACGAACACCATGAACACGTCGGCGATCGGCGCGTTGGTGATGTAGCGCTTGGAGCCGTTGATCACCCACTCGTCACCGTCGCGATGGGCGTTGGTGGTGAGGCCCGACGGATCGGACCCGGCCTCGGTCTCGGTCAGGGCGAACGAGGAGGTGAGCTCGCCGCTCGCCAGGCGGGGCAGCCACTCGTGCTTCTGCGCTTCTGTGCCGCCCTCCATGAGCACGTGGCCGGCAATTCCGTTGTTGGTGCCGAACATCGATCGCAACGCCGGCACCGTGTAGCCGAGCTCGAAGACGAGCTGGCACTCCTCTTCCATCGACAGGCCGAGGCCGCCGTACTGCTCGGGAATGGCGAAGCCGAACAGGCCCATCTCGCGGCAGGCCTGGCGGATTGCCTCCGGCACCTCGTCCTCGTCATCGATCTGGGTCTCGAGGGGTACTACCCGCTGGCGGACGAAGTCGCG
>Ga0209415_10000834_pt1 | contig 58138 bp, 53 predicted proteins | sample PeaSoiSIISIP2007_FD_187696 | JGI IMG/M metagenome (GOLD analysis project Ga0209415, IMG submission 187696) | Peat soil microbial communities from Weissenstadt, Germany - SII-SIP-2007 (SPAdes) (version 2) | ecosystem: Environmental > Terrestrial > Soil > Wetlands > Peat | place: Germany... | reverse complement strand
GAGCCGGTGCGCGACTGCGCCCGCGAGGGCCCGGGCGTGCTCGACGAGGTCCTCGGGCCGCGAATCCCAGGCCTCGATGACAGACTCGAGCACCTGCCGGAACGACGGCATCCCGTGACGTGGGCGGTCGGGGAAGTACGTGCCAGCGAGAAAGGGGAGGCCGTCGGGTGTCGCGAACACGCTCATGGGCCAGCCACCCCTGCCGGTGGCCGCTTGCACCGCCTCCATGTACACCGCGTCGACGTCGGGTCGCTCCTCCCGGTCGACCTTCACACTCACGAAATGCCGGTTCATCACCTCGGCGGTGGCAGGATCCGCGAAGGACTCGTGACCCATGACGTGGCACCAGTGACACGAGGAGTACCCGATCGAGAGAAACAGCGGCCGGTTCAGCTCTTTCGCGCTCGCGAGTGCCTCGTCTCCCCACGGGTACCAGTCGACGGGATCGGCGGCATGTTGACGCAGGTAAGGGCTTGTTTGGTCGCCGAGCCGGTTCACCTGAGCCCTCCTCTAGGGAGGGATCGGAAGGCTTCCACGCTCCGGAATCTAAGGTCTCTTGCCATGGAGGTCGGTCTCGAAGGCAAAGTCGCTCTCGTGACGGGTGGATCGCGGGGCATCGGCAAGGCGATCGCCACTCGCTTCGCGGAGGCTGGAGCGCGGGTGATGATCTCGTCGCGCAAGGCCGATGCGCTCGCAGAGGCAGCGGACTCGATCGAGGGCGATGTCGCGTGGTTCGTCGCGAACGCCGGCGACCGGGACCAGGCCGCTCAATGTGTCGCCGCGACGATCGAGCGCCTCGGCAGCCTCGACATCTTGGTCAACAACGCCGGCACGAACCCGTACTTCGGTCCGCTCATGCAGCTGGACGAGCCTCGCGCCGCCAAGACGATGCAGGTCAACCTTGACGCGGTGCTTGTCTGGACCCAACTGGCATGGCGAGCGGCGATGGCTGAGGGTGGGGGAAGCGTCATCAACATGGCCTCGGTCGGCGGGCTCTCGGTGGAACCGGCGATCGGGTGGTACAACGTCACGAAGGCCGCGGTCATCCACCTGACGCGCCATCTCGCTCTCGAGCTTGGTCCGAAGGTCAGAGTGAATGCGCTCGCTCCCGGTCTCGTGAAGACAGATCTCGCCCGCGCATATTGGGAGGCCGGCGAGCAGCAGATTTCAGCCCGCCTGCCCCTGAGACGCCTCGGTGAGCCCGACGACGTCGCCAAGGCAGCCCTGTTTCTCGCGTCCGAAGCGGCCAGTTGGATCACCGGCCAGACGCTCGTAGTGGACGGTGGTGCCACGGTCAACCCCTCGGGGGGTGTGAGCGCCTGAACCGGATCCTCGTTTGGCTTCCGCACCATCGTGCATCGGCCTACGGGCGGGTGTGTGGTCGGGCCGCAAGGTCCGAACGGTGATCCAAGAGGCGGCCAAAGCTCCTGGGTATACTCCCGTTCGATCGCGGTCCGGTGCCCTTCCCCGGGCCTATGGAAGCCGGAGGCGCGCCCGATGTCGAGCAACGCGACGGAGTTGAACAGGTCCTTGACACGGTCCGAGGCGGTGTCCCCGCCTGTGACCCACTTTTTCGGCGGTGCCTCGGCCGGCGACCTCGGCAGTGCCTCGGCCGGCGACCTCGGCAGTGCCTCGGCCGGCGACCTCGGCGGCGGCCCGCCGGGCGACCTCGGCGGTGACCTCGGCGGTGACCTCGGCGGTGACCTCGGCGGCGGCCCGCCGGGCGACTTTGTCGGGGTCGGGCTCGTGGAGGACGAGATCCTCGTCGAGGACGAGATCCTCGTCGAGGACGAGATCCTCGTCGAGGAGATCTCCATCGACGGCATGTGCGGGGTCTACTGAGCCCCGCGGTGGCCGACCCCGACACCGCGACACCGCTTGCGCCCTCGAAGGGGTTCGCTCGCGAGCTTGCCTACGAGCTCCATCCCCAGGTGGCGCTGCGACGGGAGCCGTTCGGAGCCCTTGCGTACCACTTCGGAAACCGCCGGTTGACGTTCGTACGCTCCGTCGAGCTCGTCGAGCTCCTCGAGCAGCTCGCCGGCCACCCTTCTGTCGACGCCGCCCTCGACGCCTGCGGCATCCGCGAGCAACGGCGGCCGGGGATCGAGCGGGCTCTCGCGGATCTCGAGCGAAACGAGGTCATCCGTGCGAGATGACCGGCGCACGCCGCGAGCGGGCCGCCTTGCGGACGAGCTAGGCCGAGGCCTCGATGCTCCCATCTGTCTCACCTGGGAAGTGACGTACGGCTGCAACCTGGCCTGCACCCATTGCCTGTCGAGCTCCGGGCGCCGCGATCCACGCGAGCTGTCGACGACCGAGGCCGTTGCGTTCGTCGACGAGCTTTCGGTGATGCGGGTCTTCTACATCAACGTCGGCGGTGGCGAGCCCATGCTGCGGCCCGACTTCTTCGAGGTGCTCGAGCACGCGAGCAGCGCGAGGATCGGCGTCAAATTCTCCACCAACGGGACGCTGGTCACCGACGCGAAAGCAAGGCGTCTCGCGTCGATGGACTACATCGACGTCCAAGTGAGTCTCGACGGGGCACGCGCCGACACGAATGACCCGGTTCGGGGCGGCGGTTCGTTCGACGCCGCGCTGCGTGCGATGGAACGGTTGGCGGGGGCTGGCTTTGGGGGTTTCAAGCTGAGCGCGGTCGTGACGCGTCTCAACGTTGGCGAGCTCGACGAGCTTCTCGCCCTCGCGTCCCGTTACGGCGCCCAGCTTCGGCTCGCTCGCTTGCGGCCTGCCGGAAGGGGCGCGACGACGTGGCACGAGCTGCGCCCGAGCGCCGGGCAGCTGGTCCAGCTCCACCGCTTCCTCGTCGAGCACCCCGACGTGCTCACGGGCGACTCGTTCTTCCATCTCGGGGCGCTCGGCGAGCCGCTCGCCGGTCTGAACATGTGCGGAGCCGGGCGGGTCGTCTGCCTCGTCGACCCGATCGGCGACGTCTACGCGTGCCCGTTTGTCATGCACCCGCAGTTTCGGGCCGGCAGCGTGCGAGACCCGGGAGGCTTCGAGCACGTCTGGAGGCGATCGGAGCTGTTCGCCGGGTTGCGGGAGCCGACCATCGGTGGGGCATGCAACGCGTGCGGTGCGTTTGACGCATGTCATGGAGGTTGCATGGCCGCCAAGTTCTTCACGGGGCTGCCACTGGCTGGCCCCGACCCAGAGTGCGTGCTCGGTCACGGAGAGGCGGCGCTTGCCCTCGTCGGGGCGGGGACGGCGCCGAGACCGGGCGTCGGTCACTCGCGGCCGGTCGGAGCGGGTACGGCGCCGAGACCGGGCGTCGGTCACTCGCGGCCGGGAGGCGTCCGCGTCGCGCTTGGCGCACGGCGGCGGTGACCTCACTCGTCGACCCGGTCCGGCTGGGTTGCCGGGAAGCCCGGACCCGCCTCATGTTCGGTCCGCACGAGACCAACCTTGCAACGCGACGAGCCCTCTCGGATCGGCACGTCGCGTACTACCGGGCACGGGCGTCCGGCGGGGCGGGCGTCATCGTTGTCGAGGAGGCGTCGGTCGACGATTCGGACTGGCCCTACGAGCGGGCGCCACTTGCCGCGCACGCCGCCGAGGGCTGGTCGCGGATCTCCTCTGCGTGCCGGGAAGAGGGCGCGTTGGTGATCGCAGCCCTCGGCCACGCAGGCGGCCAAGGCTCGAGCGCCTACCACCAGCGCGCCCTGTTCGGGCCCTCGCGAGTGCCGGACGTGGAGACTCGCGAAGTCCCGGCCGCCATGGAACCCGAGGACGTCGAGAAGCTGGTTTCGGCGTTCGCGTCAGCGTCCGCTGCTGCGATCGCGGCCGGGTGTGACGGTGTCGAGCTCAACGGGGGCCAACACAGCCTCCTCCGCCAGTTCTGCTCGGGGCTTACGAATCTCCGGGACGACGAGCTTGGCCGCGATCGCGCCGAGTTTGCGCGGCGGGTCCTTCTCGCCACGCGGGGCGCCGTCGATCACGTGGCAAGCGGCGCCATTGTGGGCCTCAGGCTGTCCTGCGACGAGCTCGCGCCTTGGGCCGGCATCACGCCACAGGACGCCACCGGGCTGGTGACTTCCCTTGTGCAGCTGGGACTCGACTACCTCTGCGTGGTACGGGGCTCTGCGTTCGGCACCTCGGCCACCCGACCCGACGGTCACGTCGAGCCGGGCTTCAACCGTGGGTCGGCGACAATGGTTCGAGCTGTCCTGCCCCAAGGGGTCGCGCTCGTCGCACAGGGATCCATCGTCGACGTCGCCCTCGCCGAGGAGCTCATCGTCAGCGGCGAGGCCGATCTCGTGGAGATGACCCGCGCTCAGATCGCCGACCCTGTGCTCGGCAAGAAGGTGGCGAGTGGAGCGGTCGATCACATCCGCCCCTGTGTTCTTTGCAATCAGACCTGTCGCGTCCGCGACGTCCGCAATCCGCTCGTGACCTGCATTGGTGAGCCACGGTCGGGCCACGAGACCTCCGAGGAGATCCCCGAGCGTGCGTTGGTGGCTCGCGGTAAAGCCGGCTCGCCGGGAGGCCGGACCAGCGTGCTCGTCATCGGCGGAGGGCCGGCCGGTCTCGAGTGCGCGCGTGTTGCCGCCGCGGTCGGCCATCAGGTCACGCTGCTCGAACGCGATCAGAGCCTCGGTGGGATGGTACGGGTCGCAGCACGCGCGCCGGGGCGGGAGCGCCTCGGAGCGCTCGCCGATTGGCTGGAGTACGAGTGCCGCCATGCGGGAGTCCGGATCGTGACCGGTCATGAGGTCACGCTCGAGGAGATCGACGATCACGAGGGGCCGATCGTGCATTGCACCGGTTCGCGGCCTGGCCGCCGCACCTTCGAGGTGACAAGCGGAGCCGCCATCGCGACCGCTGCGGAGGTTCTCGCTGCCGAGCGCCGGGTGGCGGAGCCACCTCCGAGCCCCGTCGTCGTGTGGGACCCGATCGGCGGGCCGGTCGGTGTCGGAGTCGCCGAGCTGCTCGCGACCCATGGTGCGGCGGTCGCTCTTGTCACCCCCGATCATGTGGTGGGCGAGCAGCTGGCGCGGACGGGAGACCTCGCGCCGGCGAACGTCCGACTCCAGCAGCGAGGCGTCGACCTCGTGCGGCGCAGCGTCCTGCTGCAGTTCGGTCCCTTGGGCGCGACGGTCGAGCATCGTTACAGCGGCGAGCGCCGCTTGCTCGACGCCGTGCTCTGCGTCGACGCCGGCTACTTGTTGCCCGAGGACACGCTGTGGCGCGCGTCGGGAGCACGCCAACCCCGCGTCGGCGACGCGGTCGCCCCACGAACGATCCACGAGGCGATCCTCGAAGGCCGCCGCGTCGCGCTGGCACTCGGCCACGAGGGATCATCCGGCGTCCCGGCAGCCTCACCATGACCAGGAGTCAGCGGTACCCACTGCTGTTCTCACCGTTGCGCGTCGGACCGGTCACCCTGGAGAACCGGATTGTCTTCGCGGCCCACCTCACCAACTATGCCGAGGATGGCCTGCCAACCGACCAGCACGCCGCCTACTACGAGGCTCGGGCTGCGGGCGGGGCTGGGCTCGTGATCACCGAGGAGCACTCGGTGCACCCCACGGATTGGCCCTACGAGAAGCTCGTGCACGGCTTCAACCCTGAGGTGATCCCTGGCTACCGCAAGATCACCGACAGCGTGCATCGCCACGGCAAGCCGATCTTCGCCCAGATCAACCACAACGGCGGCCAGGGGACGGGGATGTACTCACGACTACCCCTGTGGGCAGCCTCGGCGGTCGCGGACCCGCTGTTTCGCGAGGTGCCCCAGGCGGTTGACGAACCCGAGATCACCGAGATCATCGCCGGTTACGCGACCGTCGCCGCGCACTGCAAGGCCGGGGGCTTCGATGGTGTCGAGCTGCAGTGCTCTCACTCATCGATCGTCCGCGGGTTCCTGTCGCCTGCGACGAACCTGCGCACGGATGGCTACGGCGGCTCGCTGGATCACCGGGCCCGCCTGCTCCTCGAGATCTTGCGCGAGGTCCGCGACACGGTCGGGCCGAAGGTCGCGGTCGGCGTGCGGCTATGTGGCGACGAGCTCATCGACGGGGGGACGACGGTTGCCGAGGCCGTCGCAGTGGCACGGATGGTTGAGGCCCAGGGCTGTGCCGACTACGTGAACACCTCGATCGGCGTGGCGACCGCGACGCTGTACATGATCGAGGCCTCGATGCACGTTCCACCGGGCTACGCGAGCTTCATTCCCTCGGCCTTTCGCGACGCGATATCGCTTCCCGTTGTCGGATCGGGCCGCTACAAGGACCCGGGCCAGGCCGAACGGGCGCTGCGCGCAGGACATTGCGACCTCGTCGGAGTGGTGCGCGGCCAGATCGCCGACCCGGAGTTCGCCTCGAAGGCTCGCTCTGGTCATGCCGAGTCGATCCGGCTCTGCCTTTCCTGCAACCAGGAGTGCGTCGGGCGCATGGGTCTCAACCGCTGGCTCGGATGCATCGAGAACCCTCGCACGGGACGCGAGGCCGAGATCCGGCTGCGCCCGAGGATCAAGGGCGGGCGGCGCCGAAAGGTAGTGGTCGTGGGCGCCGGCCCGGCCGGCCTGCAGGCCGCGATCGCGGCGGCGACCGGTGGTCACGAGGTACTCGTCCTGGAGCGAGCCTCGGACGCCGGCGGGCAGGTTCGCCTCGCCGCCACGGTGCCCAACCGTGCAGAGCTCGGCGATCTCGTGCGGAACCAAGTGGCTCAATGCAACGAGCTCGACGTCGACCTCCGGCTCTCGGTCGAGGCGACGGTTCTCAGCGTTCTCCGGGAGCGGCCCGATGTCGTGATCGTCGCCACCGGCTCGCGTCCCGAGCGCCCTTGGTGGGCATCCGACCTCCAGCTCGACGCGCCAAGCCTTGCCGATGTCACCGAGGTGCTCGAGGGCTCGGCTTCTCCGTCCGGCAGGGTGCTCGTCATCGACGAGCTCGGGTTTCACCAGGCGACGAGCGTCGCCGAGCTGCTCGCCGATCGGGACTGCGCGGTTGAGATCGCCACGCCGGCCATGGTCGTGGGGCAGGATCTCGGCATCACCTTGGACCTCGAAGGATTCAACATGCGTGCGGCGGCACGACAGATCGTCCAGTCGACCGACCGCGTCGTCACGGCGCTCGAGCCCGGGGGCGTCCAGCTGCTCCATCACCCGACGGGTACGACCGAGCGCCGGTTCGTCGACTGGGTGGTGCTGGCGGTCCCGCCAGCCCCCGAGGACCGTCTGTACCGACGGCTTCGTGTCGAGGTGCCCACGCTCGAGGTGACACGAGTGGGGGACTGCGTGGCGCCCCGGCGGGCTCACGCCGCCGTCGTCGAGGGCGATCGAGCCGGGTCGAGCTTGTGATCGCGGTCGTGCCGGTCCGGCGCGGGGAGCTCCCCGCCGGTGGCGAAGAAGCAGTGGCTGAGGCGGGTGGCCGTGCCCTCGTGGTGGGCGAGCGAGCGCGAGAAGCTGCCTCGTCCCTGTGGTCCGTATCCGGCCCTCGCCCAACGCCTTCTGCGCCGCACGCGAGCCAGGATGAGCCCTTCGGGGACGGGGCGGACGTGCGCTACATCGAGCTCGGCGCGTTCCAGCCGGGGCGCTGGGCCTCGGGGCTCGCCGGCGTCGTCGCCGGCGAGGACGTCGTGCTGCTTCCGGCGTCCCCCGACGGGAGGGACCTTGCTCCGCGGCTGTCGGCGGTGCTCGATCGGCCACTGTTCGCGGGCGCGCTCGGCGTGAGCCCCGAGCGCGTGGTGCTAGTCCGGCTCGATGGCAGGCTGATCGAGGAGCACGAGCCCGCGGGGCCGTTCGTCGCCACGCTGCTTCCCGGCTCGCGTTCGGTTCCGGCGCGAGCGGACCTCGTCGGTTCGGCGGAGGATCTCGACGCAGCCGAGCTCTTCATCGAAGTCGGGAACGAGCCCGACCCGGTCCTCGTCGAGGTCGTCGACGCCGATCCCGCGACGCTCGACCTGGCCGAGGCACCGCGCATCGTGGCTGCGGGAGCGGGGCTGCAGGGCGACGGCGCCATTCACCTGCTGGAGGAGCTCGGGAAGCGCCTTCACGCATCCGTCGGCGCCACGCGCGTGGTCACCGACGCCGGACTGGTGCCGCACGACCGCCAGATCGGGACCACCGGAGTCTCAGTCAGCCCGCGCTTGTACGTCGCGTTCGGGATCTCCGGTGCGGCCCAGCACATCGGTGGCATCGGGGACCCCGAGCACATCGTCGCCGCGAACCTCGATGCCGGCTGCCCGATGATGGCGATGGCGGACCTCGCGCTCGTGACCGAGGCTCGCGAGCTCCTCGAGGCGCTCGTCCACCGACTCGAAGCCGGTCATGGCTGAACGTTTTGACGCCGTCGTCGTCGGCGCCGGCCCGGCGGGCGCGGCGGCCGCGCTGGTCCTGGCACGCGCCGGGAGATCAGTGTGCCTCCTCGAGCGCGGTCCGTTCCCGGGATCGAAGAATCTCTACGGCGGCGTGATCTACCCACGCGTCCTCGACGCGCTGCTCCCGCGATGGTGGGAGGACCTGCCGGTGGAACGGTGGGTGACGCGGCGGACGACGATGGCCCTGACCCGCACGCAGGCCGTCTCGGTCGACTTCAGGACGACCGCCTGGGGCTCCGCGCCGTACAACGGGGCCACCGCGCTGCGGCCGCGGCTCGACGCGTGGCTTGCCGCCAAGGCCGAGGCCGCGGGAGCGATCTTGGTGTGCTCCACGACGGCCACCGGATTGCTCACCGACGAGCGGACCGGGGCCGTCCGCGGGGTGCGCGTGGACCGGCCCGGTGGCGACATCGAGGCTGGGGTTGTGATCGCGTGCGACGGCGTGAACGCGCTCCTGGCCAAGGAGGCAGGTTGTGCCGGCGCACCCGACCCCGCCAACTTCACACTCGGTGTCAAGGAAGTCCTCGCGATGGATCCAGGCGAGATCGACCGCAGGTTTGCGGTTGCACGCGAGGAAGGAGCGGACCTCGAGATCCTCGGCTGCACCGGGGACGTGCCTGGAGGCGGTTTCCTCTACACCAATCGCGACTCGCTGGCGATCGGGCTCGTCCTGCGGCTCCCCGAGCTGGCGGCCTCGGGCTGCCGGCCGGAGGAGCTCCTCGCGGACCTGAAGGCGCACCCCGGGATCCGACCGCTGGTAGCCGGCGGCGAGCTGGTCGAGTACGGGGCGCACCTCATTCCCGAGGCTGGCTGGGACATGATGCCGAAGCTCGCGACTGCGGGGATGATGATCGCCGGCGACGCCGCCGCCATGTGCTTCGCGACGGGGATCTGGCTCGAGGGTGTGAACTTCGCGATCGGCTCGGGTGCCGCAGCGGGCGAAACGGCTGTCGAAGCACTCGCCTCCAGCGACACGAGCGAGAGCGGTCTCGCCGGGTATCGGCGACGCCTCGAGGCGAGCTTCGTGCTCCGCGACCACAAGAAGTTCCGCAAAGCGCACCGACTCTTGCTCTCCGAACGGGTACAGCGGCGCTATCCCGAGTTTGCTTGCAACCTCGTCGAGCAGCTGTTCACGGTCGACAACCCCGAGCCGAAGCCAGGTCTCATCAGCCTCGCCCGTCGCGAGGCGCGCAGGTCAGGTCTGCGCCTGCGCCATCTGGTCCGCGACGCCGCAGATGGGCTCAGGTCTTTCGGATGACGCGCTCGGCGGGCGCGGCGGGCTCGACGGGCTCGACGGAGATCTCCTTCGAGGACCGGATGGCCACGACAGAGTTCCGGGTGGCACCGGAGGCACACATCACCGTCAGCGGCGACGCCTGCCGAGGCTGCACGACCAAGGCCTGCGTCAGTGTGTGTCCCGCCGGGCTGTTCGTCACGACCTCCGACAAGGGGGTGCTGTTCAACTACGAGCAGTGCTTCGAGTGCGGCGCCTGCTACCTCGTCTGCAACACGGCAGGCGCGATCATCTGGAACTACCCCGAAGGCGGCGCGGGCGTCGTGTTCCGGCGAAGCTGAGCCGGTGACACGGACCGCGCAGGCGCCTGTGATCGCGGCGTGTTGCAAGCTCGTCGACCTCCGGTGCGACGTCGATCCGGTCAGCGGGGCGGTACACGTCGAGCCGAATTCGGCGGGAATGTCGCCGGCGGACGAAGCCGCTCTCGAGTGGGCGCTGCGGATCGCTGAGCGCCACGGCGGTTCGGTGGTCGCCGTGACTGCCGGGCCGTTCGAGGCCGAGCGGCTGCTTCGAGACGCCCTAGGCCTAGGCGCAGCTCGCGCTGTGCGTGTGGAAATGGAGCGCCAGGCGACGAGCGCCGCGACCGCAGCTGGGCTCGCCCAAGTGCTTCGTGACGCGGCCGTGATCTGCTGTGGAGACGCAAGCCTGGACCGGGGCACCGGCGCAGTCCCCTCGTTTCTTGCGGCCGAGCTCGGCGCCGAGCAGGCACTCGGACTTGTCGGGCTTCACCTGCCCGAACCTGCTGAGGCTGCCTTGAGCTCGTTCCGGGTCGAACGTCGCCTCGACCGCGGCCGGCGCGAGCATCTGTCGGTCTCGCCTCGGTGCGTGCTCTCCGTCGAGGCTCACACCGCCCGGCTCCGCCGAGCACCGTTCGAAGCGCTGCTCGCCGCCCAGTGCGTGACAGTCGAGGTCTTGGCGGCACCCGGCCAAACGACCCCGACCACCGCCGAAGCGTCGTTGGTGCGGACCGCTCCCTTTCGGCCACGGGCCCGGGTCGTGCCGCCGCCGCCCGCCTCGCTCCCCGCACGGGACCGCGTGCTCGCCCTCTCCCGCTCGCTGGGCGCCCGCCAGCCGGCTCGCACCTTGCGATTGGCGCCTGCGGAGGCTGCCGTGGCGCTGCTCGAAACCCTCGAGGCCTGGGGGGAGCTTCCGGTCATGCCACGATGACCACCGTGAAGCCTCCCGTCGCGGTCGTGACCGGAGCCGCCCGCGGCATCGGGGCGGCTACCGCGATCTCGCTCGCGTCCGAGGGCTGGAAGATCGTGCTCGTCGACTCCTGCGCGGATGATCCCGCGGTCGCGTACCCCATGGCGACTCGCGCGGAGCTGGACACGACGGTCGCGTCGTGTGGGGAGGCGATCGGCGTGATCTCCGACGTGCGCGACCAGGTCGGGCTCGACATGGCGGTCGCCGAAGCCGTGGACCGCTACGGCGGCCTCGACGCCGCGATCGCCTGCGCCGGCGTCGTCGCCGGCGGTCCGAATACGTGGGACCTGGACGAGGCGACCTGGGACACCATGCTCTCGGTCAACTTGACGGGCGTGTGGCGCCTTGCGCGGGCAGCGGTCCCCGAGCTGCTGCGCAGGCCGCTTCCGCGGAGGGGGCGGTTCGTCGCGGTGGCCTCGGCTGCGGGATCCGTGGGCCTGCCGCGGCTTGCCGGTTACGCCGCCGCCAAGCACGGCGTACTCGGCCTCATCCGGAGCCTCGCCGCCGAGCTGGCGCCCGAGGGCGTCACGGCCAATGTCGTCGCCCCGGGCTCGACCCGGACGGCCGCGCTCAATGCCAGCGCGGCGCTCTATGGGCTGTCGGACCCCGAGGAGCTCCGCCTCCACCATCTCGACCAGCGGCTGCTCGACCCTCCAGAGATCGCGGCTGCAATTTGTTTCCTGTGCAGTGAGGCCGCCAGCGGCATCACCGGTGCGGTGCTGCCGGTGGACGCCGGTATGACGGCCCGCTGACCGACCGTGCCGAATTCTTCCGGTGGTACCGTCTGGCCGACGCCCGTTCCGAAAGGGGAGGAAGACACGTGAAGATCCATGCAGCCGTCCTGCACGAGCTGGGTGCACCCTGGCAGATCGAAGAGGTCGAGCTCAAGGATCCGGGCCCTGAAGAGGTTCTCGTCCGGATGGCGGCTGCGGGCCTCTGCCACTCCGAGGAGCATGTGGTCACGGGCGATCTGCCCGTCCCGCTGCCGTTCGTCGGCGGCCACGAAGGAGCGGGCGTCGTGGAGCGCGTCGGCGAGCGCGTGACGAGCGTCGGGCCGGGCGATCACGTCGTGATGAGCTTCATTCCGAGCTGCGGCAAGTGCCGCTGGTGCGCGAGCGGGCATCAGAATCTCTGTGACCTCGGTGCGTACCTCATGATGGGCACCCCGATCGGCGGCGGCGAGCCGTACATGCGCCTCAACGGTGCGCCGATCGCGCCGATGTCGCTCATCGGGTGCTTCGCCGAGCGCCAGGTGCTGCACGAGGCGTCCGTGATCAAGATCGATCCCGACCTCCCGATGGACAAGGCAGCGCTCGTCAGCTGCGGCGTCACGACGGGATGGGGCTCGGCGGTGTACGTGGCGAGGGTCGGGCCCGGCGACGTGGTCGTGGTCGTGGGTGTCGGCGGCATCGGCGCCAACGCCCTCCAGGGCGCTCGCATCGCGGGTGCGAAGTGGATCATCGCGGTCGACCCGGTCGAGTGGAAGCGCGACCAGGCCAAGACGTTCGGTGCCACGCATGTGGCGACCGATGTCTACTCCGCCTTCGCCCTCGTCAACGACCTGACGATGGGCCAGTTCGCCGACTCGGCCATCATCACGACCGGTGTGGCACGCGGCGATCTCATCGCGCCGACGATGAGTCTCGTGCGAAAGGGTGGGGCCGTGGTCGTCACGGCCATCGCGCCCTTCACCCAGTCGGACGTCAAGCTGAGTCTGTTCGAGCTCACGCTCTGGCAGAAGGAGCTCCGCGGCGCCCTCTTCGGAGGAGGCAACCCCCGCGCGGACATCCCCAAGCTGCTCTCGCTCTACAAGAGCGGCCAGCTGCTGCTCGACGAGCTCATCACTCGCACGTACCCGCTCGAGGGGATCAACGAGGGATACCAGGACATGCGCGACGGGCGCAACGTTCGGGGCGTGCTCCTCTTCGACTGATTGGCCGTGCCTGATTGGCGGTGCTCGAATCCTGGTGCCCGGGCCACGCGGAGGCGTGAGCGTCCACGGTACGGGGACGGAAGGTTGGCTGGGATTAGCCTGCAGTGATGGCCGCCACGGAGTGGACGCGACACGGGGACTTCGAGGACATCTCCTACGAGACCGCAGAAGGCGTCGCGAAGCTCACCATCTGCCGGCCGGAGGTTCGCAACGCGTTCCGTCCCCAGACGCTCTTCGAGCTCTCGCGCGCGTTCGAGATGGCACGTGACCATCCGGAGGTCGGCGCCGTCATCTTGACGGGCGAGGGTCCGGATGCATTCTGCTCAGGGGGCGACCAGCGGATACGTGGTGATGACGGCTACCTGGGCGACGACGAGGTGGCCAGGCGAGGCATCGGCCGCCTGAACGTCCTCGACCTCCAGATCCAGATACGCCGGCTCCCCAAGCCCGTCGTCGCGATGGTTGCGGGCTACGCCATCGGCGGTGGGCACGTTCTCCACCTGGTGTGCGATCTCACGATCGCAGCGGAGAACGCGCGTTTCGGCCAGACGGGGCCCAAGGTCGGCAGCTTCGACGGTGGCTACGGGGCCGGGCTGCTTGCGCGCACGATCGGGCTCAAGCGCGCGAAGGAGGTCTGGTTCCTCTGCCGCCAGTACGACGCCGCCCAGGCCCTCGACTGGGGCCTCGTGAACGCGGTCGTGCCGCTCGACCGCCTCGAGGCCGAGACCCTCGAATGGTGCCGCGGAATGCTCGCGCTCTCGCCGATCGCGCTTCGCATGTTGAAGGCGAGCTTCAACGCCGCCGACGACGGCCTCGCCGGCATCCAGCAGCTCGCAGGTGACGCGACGATGCTCTTCTACATGTCCGAGGAGGGCCAGGAGGGACGAAACGCGTATGTCGAGAAACGCCGCCCCGACTTCTCACGGTTCCCGCGACGCCCCTGAGACCGGCCACGCCCGACCGGTGACGACCGCTCGCGAATGGGTGGCCGGCGCCCGGCCCCGCACCCTGCCGGCCGCCGTCGTGCCGGTCGCCGTCGGGACAGCCGTGGCGGCCGCCGACGGCTATGTGATCTGGTGGCGGTCGCTGTACGCCCTGATCGTCGCGCTCTCGATCCAGATCGGCACGAACTATGCGAACGACTACTCCGACGGCGTTCGGGGGACCGACGCGGAGCGGGTCGGGCCGGTGCGGCTCGTCGCGGGCGGCCTGGCGCATCCCCGGGAGGTCAGGATGGCGTCGTTTTGGGCCTTCGGCGTCGCGGCCGTGGCCGGTCTCGTGCTGGCCCTCGCCACGACGCCCTGGCTACTGGTCGTGGGCGCCGTGTGTGTCGCTGCGGGTTGGTTCTACACGGGCGGTCCTCGCCCCTACGGGTATGCGGGCTTTGGCGAGATCTTTGTCTTCGTCTTCTTCGGCCTCGTCGCGGTGATCGGGACGGCCTATCTCAGCCTCGGTCGCATCACCGTGCTCGCCGTGGTGGCGGCGGTCCCTGTCGGGCTCCTCGCCACCGCGCTGCTCGTGGTCAACAACCTCCGCGACCTCCAGAGCGACCGGCGGGCGGGCAAGCACACCTTGGCAGTGCGCATCGGAGCGGGGGCGACCCGCCGCTTCTACGGCACCTGCGTGATCGGTGCGCTCGCGCTGGTGGTCGTCATCTCGTTCTGGCGGCCCGCCGCCCTGATAGCCCTGCTCGCCGTCATTCCCGCCCTCCCACCCCTGCGCAGGGTGCTCCAAGGTGCGGAGGGCCGCGACCTCGTCACGGCGCTCGTCGGGACCGGCACGCTTCAGCTGGCGTTCGGCGCCCTGCTGGCCGCGGGAATCGCGCTGTGACCGCGGCTGCTGGACTGCGGTCAAGCCCCTTGTCTGAGGAACTCCCTCACGAGATCGACGAAAGCCCGTGGGCGCTCGAAGGGAACAGCGTGGCCGGCTTCGGCGACGACCGCCAGCCGGGCATTCGGGCCGATGGCGGCGACCGTGGCCTCCGCGAGCGCCCGGAATTTGTCGTCGAGGGCCCCGGCGACGACGAGGACAGGCATCTCGAGCTCGGCGAGATGCTCCCACATCGGCAGCTGGGTGCCGGTCCCGACGGTTCGCAGCGAGGCGCTCAGGCCAGCGGCGGAGTTCCCGAGGCGCGACGATCGCCCGGTTTGCTCCTCGGTCAGGTGCGCGAACAGCGGCCCGGCGAGCCACGACTCTACGAAGTCCGGCACCGCAGCGTCGCCGCCCCGCTCGAGCTCGGCCGCGCGCACGTCGTCGGACTCCCGTCGGAGCCGCCGGCTCGGCTCGTCGGCGATTCCCGGGTGCGCTCCAACGACGATGAGGCTCTCGACGAGGAGCGGTGCCTGGAGGGCCAATTGCAGGCAACAGCGACCACCGAGCGAGTAGCCGACGTAGGCCGCCTTGCCGCATGCTTCGCCGAGCGCATGTGCGGTCGCTTCGAGCCCCGAGCCGAGGTCGGGGATCGGAGAGCGGCCGTGCCCGGGCAGGTCCGCCACGACGACTTCGAAGTCGCGCGCGAGGTCGCTCGCGACGGGCCCCCACGAAGCGCTCGTCTGGGTGAACCCGTGGACGAGCACGATCGTGGGCCCGTCGCCCCGTCTCGTCGCGTGGAGCGCAAGGACGCGCTTGCCCGGCGAGCCGGGGTTCGCGGAGGACATCGCTGGTGACGGTAGCGGCTAGTTTCTCGGCCGCGCTCGTCGACGAGTGGGTGCGCGCCGGGTTGACCGATGCCGTCGTGGCTCCCGGATCGCGCTCGACCCCGCTCGCGATCGCGCTGGTACGCGACGGGCGGATCGCGCTGCACGTGCGGCTCGACGAGCGGTCAGCGGCGTTCTTCGCCGTCGGCATCGGGCTCGCAACCGGTCGGCCGGCGGTCCTCGTGACGACGAGCGGGACCGCCGCGATCGGGGTCCACGCGGCCGTTGTGGAGGCACATCTGTCCCGAGTCCCACTCATCGTCTGCACCGCGGACCGCCCACCCGAGCTCCATCACGTCGGGGCGCCACAGACCGTCGAGCAGGCCGGGCTGTTCGCCGGCTCACTCCGGTGGGCGGTCGATCCCGGCGTTCCCGACGAAGCAGCCCGATCGAGCTGGCGATCACTCGGCAGCCGCCTCGTCGCCGAGGCGATGGCCGGTCCGCTGGGGCCTGGCCCGGTGCACGCGAACCTCGCCTTTCGAGACCCCCTGCTCGCGAACGCGGATCACGTGCCGCCGGGCCGCGGCAATGGCCGGCCGTGGCACCGGGTCGATCCCGTCCGGAGGGTTCCCAATCCGGCGTCGCTCGACGCGCTGGTCGCCCTGGCGCGTCCCGCGGCGAGGGGCGTCATCGTCGCGGGCTCTGGTGCGGGGCGCCCCGAGACCATCCGCCATCTCGCCGCCACGCTCGGCTGGCCGGTCCTCGCCGACCCGAGGTCGGGGGCCCGGATCCCCGGCGCGCCGGGCGCGCCCACGGTCGCCGCGGCCGATGCACTGCTACGCGTCGACAGCTTTGCGAGCGAGCACGTGCCGGAGATCGTCTTGCGCCTCGGTGAGCCGTGGGCGTCGAAGGTCGTAGCCGGATGGCTGGCATCGAGTGCGAGGGCCGGCGCCGTCCACGTGCTCGTCGACCCGCACTGGGCCTGGAGAGATCCAGGTCGCGACGCTGACGTGGTCGTGCCGGCTGATCCCGACCTCCTCATGGAGTCCCTCATCCTGCGAGCGCCCGAGGGCGGCGGGCCGGGGCGGTCTGCGTTCCCGGCGCCTCCGGCTTGGTCAGCGGGGTGGGCGGAGGCAGAGGCGGCGGCACAACGTGCCATCGACCGCGCCCTTGAGCGGCACCTCGAGCCGACTGAGCCTGGCGTCGCCCGGACGTTGTTCTCCTGGTCGCCACCGGGGTCGACGGTTGTCGCCTCGTCGTCGATGCCCGTGCGGGATCTCGAATGGTTTGCCGCTCCGCGCTCGGATCCACCGCGCGTGCTGGCGAACCGGGGTGCCAACGGGATCGACGGCGTGACGTCGACGACGCTCGGCGTGGCTGCTGCGGCGGCGGGCACCGGTGGACCCGTCGTCGGGCTGCTGGGCGATCTCGCTTTCCTCCACGATTCGACGGCGCTCGTCCGTGGCCGGCGCGAGCCGACGGTGCCAGCCGTGCTCATCGTCCTCGACAACGGTGGAGGCGGGATCTTCTCGTTTCTCCCGCAGGCCTCCGAGCTCGACGACGTGAGCTTTGAGCGGCTCTTCGGCACCCCGCAGAGGATCGACGTCGCCGACCTTGCCCGGGCAGCCGGCTGCGACACGGTCGAGGTCGGATCTCGGCACGAGGCTCGGACGCAGCTCGACGTGGCGCTCTCGCACGCCGCCCGCCGAGGTCCCGCGGTCGTTGTCGTACGCACGGACCGGAAGGCGAACGTTGCGCTCCATGCCGAGCTCGAGGCCGAAGTCGCCCTCGCCCTAGGCTGATGCGTATGCCGGCCCTATCGGAGGATCTCGCCTTTCGCGGCCTCGTCCACCAAGTGAGCGACGAAGCGCTCTGGGCGCTGCTCGACACCGGTGCGATGACGGCCTACGCCGGGTTCGACCCGAGCTCCGACAGCCTGCATGTCGGCAATCTCCTCGGGATCCTTTCGCTTCGCCGGCTCCAGCAGGCAGGTCACCGCCCCATCCTTCTCGCGGGCGGCGGAACCGGCATGATCGGCGACCCCGGCGGCAAGTCGGACGAGCGGCCTCTGATCTCCCGTGAGCAACTCGCGGCCAATGTCGCGGGAATCCGTGCTCAGCTGGGACGCTTCCTCGATCTCTCGCCGGCGGCGGGGGAGGCCCAGGGGCTCCTGCTCGACAACTCCGAGTGGTTGTGCGCGTATGGCTTCATCGACTTCCTCCGTGACGTCGGCAAGCACTTCACCGTCAACCAGATGATCGCCAAGGAGTCCGTGAAGGCCCGGCTCGAGCGTCCCGATCAGGGCATCTCGTACACCGAGTTCAGCTACATGCTGCTCCAGGCCTACGACTACCTCTACCTGCACGACTCCTACGGGTGCCGTCTTCAGCTCGGCGGCAGCGACCAGTGGGGCAACATCACGATGGGACTCGACCTCATCCGTAAGGTGCGAGGCGCCGAGGCGTTCGCCCTGACTTTGCCGTTGCTGTTGCGTGCCGATGGCACGAAGTACGGCAAGAGCGAGTCCGGGTCCGTCTGGCTCGACGCCGCCAGGTCTTCGCCGTACGAGCTGTACCAGTTCTTCGTGCGGACTCCCGATGACGAGGTGGGCCGGCTCCTGCGCTTCTTCACGTTCCTCTCCCACGAGGAGATCTCTGCGCTCGACCTCGAGACTGCGACCACGCCCGAGCGCAGACACGCACAGCGTGCCCTGGCGCGGGCGGTTTGCACCCTCGTCCACGGCGAGACCGCGACCGACCGCGCCGAAACTGCCTCCCGCGCCCTGTTCTCCGAGGACGTCGCCGAGCTCGACGAGGAGCTCCTGCTCGAGGTGTTCGCGTTCGCCCCGTCCTCGACGGCTGCGCGCGTGGCGCTCGACGACGGAGGGCTCGAGCTCGTCGACGTGCTCGTGTCGACCGGCCTGGTCGCCTCGAAGAGCGCGGCACGCAGGGACTTCGGTCAAGGGGGCGTCTACGTGAACAACCGCCGCCGAGGCGACAACGAGGCGCGCCTTGATCGGGACGACCTCCTCCACGACCGCTACGTGCTCCTGAGGAGGGGACGTCACGACTACCACCTGCTGCGTTTCGAGTGAGGGTGGGTCTACGGCGCCCGCTCGTCGATGCGGCGGCTCTCCTGGCCGGCTTCGCGGCGTTGGTGGCGCTTGCCGGGTGCACGTCGTACACCGGTTCGAAGGCCCACCAGGTGTCCGAATGGGCCTCGATCGCCACGGTGGTCTCCAATGACCAGCTCGTGGTTCAGGACATTGCCGCAATTCGGCGTTCAGTGCAGGTGAATGCGCTCAAGGATGTCACGAGCAACTGCGCGGGCCTCGTGTTCGACAGCGGCACGGCCTACGGGAACCTGCCGACGCCCGACAACACCTTGACCAACGAGCTCAACGTCGCATACGTGGACTTCACGAGCGGCGGTAGCTCATGCGCTGCAGTTTCGAGCATCCACTCCGCCAAGTTTGCAGCAGCGCTGCGGACCATCGCCGCGGGAATGACGGCGCTCGACAAGGCAACCCGCCTCCTCGCTGCCGACGGCGTGCATTGAGCGTGCAACGGGCGCCGCTTGCGAGCCGGGGCGATGTTTGCTGGTTTGTTGCGAAAGGGTATTGGTCGGGCCACCGTCAGGGCTACGGTTCGACCGTGAGCACCCGCGGTCTCCCGATCGGTCCATTCCCCGATGAGGCCGACCCGGCCGAGTACGACCGGCTCCGCCGCCGCGTGCTCTGGGACCTGCCGACGGGCCTGTACGTGCTCGGAAGCCGCGCCGGTGAGCGCCGGAACCTGATGACCTTGAACTGGGCTATGCAGGTGTCCGTCGATCCGAAACTTCTCGCCGTCGCAGTCGAGAGCTCCGCCCTCACCCACGGTCTCATCGCCGAAGGGGGCTGTTTCTCGCTCGCGCTCGTCGCACGAGAGGACAGGGCCGTAGTGCGCAAGTTCGTCAAGCCCGCCGAGCACGACCCGGACGCGCACACCCTGGCAGGCGTCGCATATCGAAACGGAGTCAGTGGAGCCCCGATCCCCGAGCTCGCGGTCGCCTACCTGGACTGCGGCCTTCGCCAGCGGTTGGATGTGGGCTCGCACTCGCTGTTCATCGGGGAGGTCCTCGACGCGGGGTTCGGCGCGGGTGGTGAAGGTACTCCGGTTCTTCGCATGGAGGACACGCGAATGAGCTACGGCGGCTAGAGCCTTGGCACGTACGAGCGGTATGGGGGACCGGACGCCCCGGGCCTCGCGCGCCACCTTCCGGCGTTCGGAGGGAAGCGACGGTTCCGGCGCCGAAGCGCTCGAGCGTGGCCGGGTCCGGGACCCTGTGACCGGCTCCGACACGGTCGTGACGCGTCCCGCGGGCGTGGGTGACTACCGGTGGATCGGCGACGCCACGGCCTTCGAGGACCTCGTGGCCGAGCTCGCCGCCTGCGACGTCTACGGCCTCGACACCGAGTTCCACCGGGAGAAGACGTACTTCCCGCATCTCGCCCTTCTCCAGCTCGCCTGGGAGGGCGGCATCGCGCTTGTCGATCCGCTGGCTGTCGACGTGTCTCCACTCGCGCGGGTGCTGGACGGTCCGGGGCTGGCGGTGCTCCACGCAGCCGAGCAGGATCTCGAAGTCCTCGAACGGGCTTGCGGCACCGTGCCGAGCAGCCTGTTCGACACGCAGGTCGCGGCCGGGTTCCTTGGTCAGGTGTCCCCTTCGCTTGTCAACCTCGTCGAGCGGGTCCTCGGCATCCGGCTGCTCAAGGGTGACCAGCTGACCGACTGGACACGAAGGCCACTCTCGGCCGGCCAGCTCTCCTATGCGGCCGGCGACGTCGCCCACCTCCTCGAGCTGCGGGAGGTCATAGGTGCTCGCCTCGCGGACATGGGGAGGAGCGCATGGGCGACGGAGGAGTTCGCCATCTTGCTCGCCAGGGACCGTTCCCCTACCGAGCCGGATGAGGCCTGGTGGCGGCTGCCTCGCTCGCGACAACTTCGAGGGGCAGCGCGCGGGGTGGCTCAGTGCGTCGCCGCGTGGCGCGAGAGGCGGGCACAGCGTATGGATCTGCCGGTGCGTTTCGTCGTGCCGGACCTGGCCTTGTTGTCGATCGCGCAGCACCCGCCTCGCAACCGCGAGGATCTTCGGCGCACGCGGAGCCTCGACGGTCGTCATCTCGGTGGCGGTGCCGCCGACGAGCTGCTCGATGCGGTTGCCCAGGGCCTCGACCTCCCGCCGTCAGGGCTGCGCGTGCCTCCAGCCCACGACCTCGATCAGCCCAACCGGGCTGTCACCACCCTCGCCACCGCGTACGTGGCCCAGCGGGCGGGCGACCTCGACCTCGACCCGGCGATCCTCGCGACGCGCGCTGATCTGGTGGACTTCCTGCAAGACCCTCCCCAGGGCCGGCTCGCCGGTGGCTGGCGCAGCGACCTCGTCGGAGAAGGGCTGCGGCGCCTCACCGAGGGGAATGCGTCCTTGTCCTTCGACGGGCACGGCTCGCTGGTTCTGGAGGAGCGTTCCTTCCGCTCCCTCGACCACGAGACGGACGCTAGCGGCCTGGCTTGAGGAGCAGCGCCTCTTCGGGACCGATGCGTCCGAGGTACGCGGTGCCCTCGCCGGCAAGCCCCTCCTCGCCGCCGGTAGCGACTTCGACGACCCAACCGCCCTGTGGCGCCTCCAGCTCGACCGCGCACTCCTCCTTCCCGAAACCGACCACCACGACCCGCACATCGCCCTCCCACTCGCGTCGGAACGCGACCACCGACTCAGGTGTCGCGAGGAGCTCGAGGTCGCCGAGGGTCAGCGCCGGGGATGCCTTGCGGGCCGCGAGCAACCGGCGGTAGAGCGCAAGGATCGAGGCGGGGTCGTGCGACAAGGTCTCGGCGTTGCGGACGCTGGCTTGGGGCGGCCACGGGAGCCAGGCAGGTTGGCTGTCGAGCTCCCAACCGTGGTTCGGGGTCGGGTCCCACGGGATGGGTGCGCGGCATCCGTCCCTCCCTCCGGGGTCAACGGTCTGCTCGGGCGGAATTTCAGCGTCCTCCGTGCCCAGCTCCTCGCCGGCGTAGAGGAACGCCGTCCCGCGCCAGCCGAGGAGCAGGAACGCAGCCGCCCGGGCACGGCGTTCCGAGCCTCCATACCGGGTGCGCAGGCGCGGCTGGTCGTGGTTCGAGAGCACCCAGGCAGGCCACGCGTTCACCTCGCCGAACACACGGGTGGCCTCGTCGGTTCTTCTCCGGATACAGGCTGCGTCGAAGTCGCAGCCCATCGCAGGGAAATTGAACGCGAGGTGGAGCTCGTCGTCGGCTCCGTAGTAGGCGGCGATCTGCCTGGCCGTGAGGAGGAACACCTCGCCGACGAGGACGGGGTGATGGGGATAGGCGTCGACCACCTTGCGCAGCTCGCGGAGGATGCCGTGGGTCGAGGGATGATCGTTCTGCACGCAGTAGGGCAGCGCGGCACGTTCAGCTGGGACGTCAGGAAGCTCCGGGTCCTTGCCGAGGCCGTGGACCACGTCGAGGCGGAAACCGTCCACTCCCCGATCCAGCCAGAAGCGGATCACAGCGGTCATCGCCTCCACCACCTCCGGGTTGGACCAGTTGAGATCCGGCTGTTCAGGCATGAACAGATGGAGATACCACTGTTTCGTGGCCTCGTCGTAGGTCCATGCCGGGCCTTTACCGAACGCCCGGGTCCAATTGTTGGGCGGTGTCGCCCGGTCGGGCCCGCGGCCGTCGCGCCAGATGTACCAGTTTCGAAGCGCGGCGGTTCGTGACGAGCGGGCGTCGACGAACCACGGATGCTGATCGCTCGTGTGGTTCGCTACCAAGTCGATAATCACGCGCAGATTCCGGGCATGAGCGTCCGCGAGCAGGCAGTCGAAGTCGTCAAGCGTCCCAAAAAGGGGATCGACATCACAAAAGTCGGCGATGTCGTAGCCGAAGTCGACCATCGGCGAAGGTTGAAACGGCGAAAGCCAGATCGCGTCGATCCCGACCCAAGCCAGGTAGTCGAGCCGCTGCCGGATCCCTTCGAGGTCACCTGCGCTGTCTCGTACGGCGCCGGGTGCGGCGCCGGCAAGGCCGCCGAGCTGGTCGAGCCTTGCCCGACGAGCACCGAGATCGGCGAGGGCGAATGAGCGTGGGTAGACCTGATAGAAGACCGCCGTCTTCCACCAAGGCGCGGCGTCGCCATCGGGCACCGCCTCTCGTCCTTCCCTAGTCCTGCTCAGAGGTCGAGCCGTTCCTGCTCTCGGGCCTGCTATCGGGCGGCGGCTCGGGCCTGCTATCGGGCGGCGGCTCGGGCCTGCTATCGGGCGGCGGCTCGGCCGGGCGCAGGTCGATCCGTAGCGTCAGGATCCCGTCTTCGAGTGAGGCGGTGGCGTCGCCGAGCATGGCGAAGTCCTGAAAGTCGAGCTGCATCTGGCGCAGGATCAACTGTCGTTCGGCGCCTTCGACCGGCGGAAGGCCGCGGCGGCGGACGGCGGCAGCACGCTCACGGAACCGAAGGATCATCTCGGCGGCGTCGAATCCTTCCGGCATCGCCGCCACCATAACGGTCGCGATCGGCAGCGAGCTCGGACGCGTTCCCCGATGATGAATTCTGGAATCGGCGACTTGCCTCCCGCCAGCTAGGACGTCTTCTCCGATAATGAATTTTGGACCGCGTCTTGCCTCCGGAAAACATAGCGAGTGCTCGCTATGTTTTTGGGAGGCAAGCTGAAGCGACTTTTCGACTCTCGGCCCGCCCGGCCCGCCCCGGCTCGGCCCGCCCCGGCTCGGCCCGCCCCGGCTCGGCGCGCCCGGCTCCGCCGTGCCCGGCACTATGCCCCGACGCAAGAGCCGAGCGACTCGCCCGAGTCGAGACCTGGATGGATATGCTGTAGCAAGGTGGTAGGCGATCTTGAGGGGGCGCCTGGCGGCCAGTCCGGCAGCGGCTCTGTTGGGCAATCATCGTCGCTGACCTGAGGCGGCATCCGCGAAATCTGGGAGCGGCTCGTGAAGAAGGGACGTCATCGGCGTTTCGAAGAGGCGCGCAGCCTAAAGCGCGCCATCGAGGTCACTGTGGAGCCGTGCCCCGAGTGCGGGGCCGACCCCGAGGAGGAGCACGCTTCTTGGTGCCTCTACGAATCGGAGGAGTTGGACGAGCTCGAGGAAGGCGACGGGCTCGGTGCGTCACACCTGGCGACTCCGGAAGCTGAGCACAACGGCGCACACGACCGGATGGACGGGGGTACGCCCGGCTAAACGGCGTCGCCCCACGCGCCCGAGGTGACCTCGCGCTTGCGGACGGTGGGGTGAGGAAGCAGCGCGGCACCTCGCCGAGCAGAGCGGCTCTCCAGGTACGAGGCGAGCCGGTCATATACCTCCTGCCCGGCCATCTCGACAATCTCGTCTCGCATCGATCGATAGACGGGGTTGCGTCCCGAGAATGCCTCGGGCGCTTCCGTGCACCACCAGTGGAATTCCGAGCCGCCCTCGCCCCAGTGTCGCCGTCCCCATTCCCCCAGCGCGCTCGTCACGTGCCCGTCTGATGCGACCGTGTCCTCACGTCGAAGTGGGAGCTGCCAGCACACATCAGGCTTGAGCTCCAGGGGCGGCACACCGCGATCGAGAGCAGCGCGGTGAAGCGCGCAACCGGCGCCGCCCGGATGCCCCGGGCGATTCAAGAAAATGCACGCTCCGGCAACCAGTCGGGTTGTCATTGCACCGCTCGAGTCCCGCTTCAAGACACCCGTTTTCTGCCGACCCTTCGAGCGGAATTGCCATTGCTCATTGGAAAGCGTCTCGGCGGCTGCAGCGACGCGCTGAGCATCCGCTTCGTCGGTGAAGTGAGCGCCGTACGAGCAGCAGCCCTCCATCCGTTCGGGCGTTGGCCCAGTCAGCACGCCCTGGCATCCTCTGCCGTAGATGCACTGCCAAGAGCTGGCGAGAAACGTGACGTCGACAAGCCACGTCCTGTCCTCAACAGGATCGTCGAAGCTCACCCACTCGTGGGCGTCTGAGGGTGCCTCGGGCACGGCGGGCATCCGGCCACGGTAGCCTCCTCCCTCGCGTGAAAAGGCAGGACGCGTTGTTGTACGCCGACACCTGCGGGCGTTCAACAGCGCCCGGGCTCACGTCGGCCGAGAGACTGACGGACGAGGTGACCGCACAGACCGAGGGCCAGGTCGCGGACCCCGTGGACAGGGTGATCCAGGTCACGCCCGCGGCACTGGTCGCGGTCGAGGGCTCGACTGCGTATGTCGAGATGTCGGGAGGCTGCCAGGGGTGCGGCATGGCAAGGGCACACTGGGCCAGGGCATACTGGTCGCCATAACCGAGGGCGTCGCGGAGATCAGCGAGGTCCTGGACGTCACCGACACTCTTCCGGCGTGAACCCCTGCTACAACTCGAAACGGGGCTGAGCGGAGACGGCACGGACCTTTTGTGTTCGCGAACTGCTCACCGTGCTCATGCGTGCTCATGGCAGATAAGCGTCGAACCATTCGAGTGAGCGGCGCCAAGCATCACGTGCTGACGGCTCATGGTACGCGGGGCGCTGGTCACAATTGAACCCGTGGCCGGCGTCGGGGTATCGAACGATGTCCCAGTCGACGGTCGCCTCCTCTGCGAGCAGGGATCGCAGCTTCTCGACGTCCTCGACCGGGATGCCTTCGTCGAGGTCTCCGAAGACGCCGAGCCAGGGCGCAGCCAGGTTCGGGATGTCGCCGGTGAGGGCCGGTGTGGCCTCGAACCTGGTCCTCACGATCCCACCCCCGTAGAAGCTGACGGCCGCGGCCAGCCGCCGCCTCACCGCGACGAGAAAGCTGACCCGCCCTCCCATGCAGAACCCGATGATCCCAGTGCGCTCGTCTTCGAGCCCGGCGCCATGCAGGTGGTGGCGGACGGCGTCGACATCCTGGAGGATTCCCGCGTCGGTCAGCGCCGCCACGTGCTTGATGACCTCGTCGAAGCGGTCGTACGGGTAGGTCAGGTTGTCCCCGGTCCGGTGGAACAAGGGCGGTGCCACGGCGTAGTAGCCCTGGTCGGCGAGCCGGCGGGTGATCTCCTTGATATGGCCGTTCACGCCGAAGGCTTCCTGGATCACGATCATTCCGCGACGGTTGCCGCTGCCGTCGGGGAACGCCTCGTAACAGGGCATCGGGCCATCAGGGGTCTCCAACTCGATGGTGCGTGTGATGACAGGTGCAGTCTCGGCGGTCATCGTGGCTCCTTTGTCGCAGTTCGGCAGTTCGGCAGTTCGGCAGTTCGGCAGTTCGGCAGTTCGGCAGTTCGGCAGTTCGGCACTTCGTCAGTTCGGCACTTCGGCAACGCTCCTCGTCGACGCTACCGGTGCCGTGCGTCAGGCGTCAGGCCACGCCGTGGGTGGCCCCCACTACGGTGGTGGCGTGACGCTGGCGTCGGTGACCCGGTAACCACAGATGGGTGAGCACGTGCTGTTGGTCGGGATGATGGGGGCGGGGAAGTCGACCGTCGGGCGCATCGTCGCGCAACGGATGCGCCGTCCCTTCCGCGACAGCGACACAGACGTGGAGTCGCGGACGGGCCAGAGCGTTCCAGCGATCTTCGCGGCAAGAGGTGAACCTGCCTTTCGCGCTGAGGAGCGCTCGGCACTCTGTAGCGCGCTCGCGTCCGGAGTTCCGTCAGTGATCGCCGTCGCAGGGGGAGCCGTGATCGATCCGGAAGCGCGCCGTCGACTCCGTTCCGCCGGGGTCGTCGTTTGGCTCGACGTGCTGCCCCATGACCTGGCTGGCCGTGTCGGTTCTGGCTCCGGGCGGCCGCTCCTCGACAAAGACCCAGCAGGCACGCTCCAACGTCTCGACGCAGTTCGACGGCCCGTCTATCGCAATCTCTCGGACGTCGTCGTGCAGGTGGGCCGACGGCGTCCCGAGGCACTGGCCGAAGACGTGGTTCGCTCGACGCAGTCGCTGTTCGGAGCACGCTGCCGATCGTGGGCCGTCAAACCGAAGGACGCCCTGGCTGGCATCGCCGGTGCAGCCACAACGAGACCGAGCACACCCAGGCTGGCTGGCATGGCGGCGCCGGCGGGCGGGTCGTCGTCGTGGTGAGTGGTCACGCACCTGGTCAGGCACCGGGCGCCGCCCCCGGCACTGAGCCCGGCACCGCGCCTGGCGCCGCCCGGGCGGCGGAGGACTCTGGCCGGTATGAGGGGCCGTTCCGGGTCAGGGTCGAGCTCGGCGAGCGCGGGTACGACGTTCTCGTGGGCCCGGGTGTGCGTGCCGAGCTCTCCCGTTGCCTACCTCTCGGCGCCCGCCGTGCGACCGTCGTGACGCAGCGCGGCATCGGGATCGAAGTCGATCCGGGCGTGCCGTTCGAGGTCGTGACGATCCCGGACGGCGAGCAAGCTAAGTCGCTCGCCACCGTCGAAGAGATCTGCCGCCGCATGGCTCGCGGCGACATGCACCGGGAGGACGTCGTCGTGGCTGTCGGCGGCGGCGTCGTGACCGACGTGGCCGGCTTCTCGGCGTCGACGTACGACCGCGGGATCGCGGTCATCCACGTCCCGACCACGCTCCTCGGTCAAGTCGACGCGGCGATAGGTGGAAAGACCGGAGTCAATCTCCCGGAAGGCAAGAACCTGATCGGTTCGTTCTGGCAGCCGGTCGCAGTGCTCTGCGACACCGAGACCCTCGAGACCCTTCCCCCTCGCGAGTGGCGGTCGGGTCACGGCGAGATGGCGAAGTATGCCCTTCTCGGGGTGGAGGATCTCGACCACTTGGAGCTTGCTGAGCAGGTGGCTCGCTGCGTGGCGTGCAAGGCCGAGGTCGTCGCCGGCGACGAGCGGGAGAGCGGTCGCCGGATGATCCTCAACTACGGGCACACTCTGGCCCATGCCCTGGAGGCGGCCGGCCTTGCGAGCGACGACTCGAGTGATTCCGAGAGCTTGCTTCGCCACGGCGAAGCAGTCGGGATCGGCCTCGTGTTCGCTGCCGAGCTAGCTCATCTCATGGGCAGGATCAGCCGGTCTCGTGCCGACCGGCACCGTCAATTGGTCGCCGGCTACGACCTGCCCGTCAACGTTCCGCCCGGGGCAGATCTTTCCGAGCTCGTCCAGTTCATGAGCCGCGACAAGAAATCGAGTGGCGGCCTCACGTTCGTGCTCGACGGTGCGGAGGGCGTCGAACCCGTCCACGGCGTATCACGTGAGCTAGTGCACGAGGTATTGCAGGGCCTTCGAGGCGGCCAATGAGCACTCCGGCTGCCGAACGCGACAAACCGCGCACGATCCTTCTTCTTTCCGGCCCCAATCTCGGCCTGCTCGGCGAACGCCAGCCGGAGATCTACGGCACCGCGACGCTTGCCGACCACGCCGAACGGGCTTCGACTGCGGCCAGCCGTTACGGCTTCGAGTTGAAACACCTGCAGAGCGAGCACGAAGCTGACCTGATCGCCGCGGTCCACGGCTCGCGGGGCAGCGTCGATGCAATCGTGGTGAACGCGGGCGCCCTGTCGCATTCGAGCTGGGCGCTGCACGACGCGCTGGCGGCGTTTGAGGGCGTCGTGGTCGAGCTCCACCTGTCCAACCCGGACGCCCGAGAACCCTGGCGCCGCACATCGGTGGTGGCGCCGGTTGCCGACGGAACGGTGGCCGGTTTCGGCGGGCTCGGCTATGAGCTGGCCGTCGAGGCCGCCGCGCGCCTCGTCAGCGGGCGCAGCGGGACCGTCCCCGGCGCCTAGCATCTCCGCCGATGCCGACCGACCGCCACCGCCAAGGACTCGTCGCGATGGACACTGCCGGGCGGTTGCCCCGGCTGGCGGCGCGGCTCGACGATCTCAGCTGTGACGCACTGCTCGTCACGAAACTGACCAACATCCACTACCTGACCGGTTTCACGGGTTCGGCAGGGTTGCTCCTCGTCCTGCCCGACGATGCACTCCTCGTGTCCGATGGTCGTTACCGGGATCAGGCCGTTGAGCAGGTCAAGGCGGCCGGCGCATCGGTGCGGATCGAGATCGGTCGGCCCGCGGCCCAGGCGGTGGCCGTCAAGCGGCTGGCGAAGGGCGTGAAGCGCCTCGGGTTGGAGGCCGACGACATCAGCTGGGGAGCCCAGCAGCGATTACGCGCCTCTCTCTCGCACGCGACGGAGCTCGTCGCAGTACGTAACGCTGTCGAGACGCTTCGCGCCGTCAAGGACGAAGGGGAGCTGGCGCGGATCGAACGTGCCGCGGACATCGCCGACGTGGCCCTCGCGCAGGTCAAGGAGCTCCTCTGCGAGGGCCCGACCGAGCAGGAGTTCGCTATTGCCCTCGATTTCGAGATGCGCCGGCGAGGAGCGGACGCGGTCGCGTTCGAGACGATCGTGGCGAGCGGGCCGAACGGAGCACTGCCGCACGCTCGACCGTCCGCCCGGCGTGTCGAGCCCGGTGAGCTCGTTGTCATCGATTTCGGAGCGATGGTCGACGGATACCGGTCGGACATGACACGAACCGTGAGCGTTGGCACTCCTCGGTCCAATGAGCTCCGGGAACTGCTCGAGGCCGTCATCGCCGCCCAGCGTGCAGGCGTGCGGGCGCTTCGCGCCGGCGTGTCCGGGGGCCAAGTCGACGCGGCATGTCGCGAATCGCTCGCCTCGGCCGGATTGGAGGAGGCATTCCTGCACGGAACCGGCCATGGTGTCGGGCTCGAGATCCATGAGGCCCCGTCGGTCTCACCGGAGTCGGCTGATATCCTCCAGGCGGGTGCCGTCGTGACCGTTGAGCCCGGCGCCTACCTCCACCCGAGCGGCGGCGCACGCATCGAGGACACGTTGGTCGTCACAGCCAACGGCGCCCGCTCGCTCACCAAGTCGACCAAGGACTACGCCCTCTGATGGCCTTTTCCACCAACGACGTCCGCAACGGCATGACCCTCGATCTTCCCGAAGGGCTGTTCACCGTCGTCGAGTTCCAGCACGTCAAGCCCGGCAAGGGCGGTGCCTTCGTCCGCACCAAGCTGCGCAACGTCCGCACCAAGGCCGTAATCGAGCGCACCTTCAGGGCAGCAGAGCAGGTCGAGCAGGCGATGATCGACAAGAGGGAGATGCAGTACCTCTACCGCGATGGGCAGGAGTACGTCTTCATGGACAACGCCTCGTACGAGCAGATTCACGTGCCCGAAACGTCACTCGGTGATGCGGCGTCGTACCTCAAGGAAGGCGACTCCGCCGTCATGCAGATGTACGACAACGAAATCGTCGACGTCGACCTGCCTGCTGCCGTTGAGCTCACGGTCAGCGAGACCGAGCCAGGCTTGCAAGGTGACCGTGTCTCGGGTGCCCGCAAGCCGGCGACGCTGGAGACAGGTCTCGTGGTCCAGGTGCCGCTGTTCGTCAACCCTGGCGAGCGCATCAAAGTCGACACCCGGACCGGTGAGTACCTCACCAGGGCCTGAGGCCTCGTCACGCCGCACGCTCCCTGGAGCCAGGCGCCGGGCACGCGAGCGGGCACTCGAACTGCTCTACGAAGCCGAGACCAAGGAGCTGACTCCGACGCAGCTCCTCGGCGAGCTGCCGGTTGCTCCTGAGACCTATGCATCGCAGCTCGTGTTGGGCGTCGAGCGCCGTGCCGGCGAGGTGAACCGCCTGCTCGGAAGTCACGCAGCCGGCTGGAGCGTCGAGCGGATGCCCGCGGTCGACCGCTGCGTTCTCAAGATCGCGGCCTACGAGCTGCTCGACGAGCCCGGGGTGCCGGTCGCGGTGATCCTCGACGAAGCAGTCGAGCTCGCGAAGACCTACTCGACCGAGGACTCGGGTCGCTACGTGAATGGCGTCCTGTCGGGTGTGGCGAACGAGGTGCGTCCCGATGAGCAGGCCGACACTGCCAGGTCGAGACCGTCCCCGGGGCCGCACGCGCCGAGAGGTCGGGTTCCCGAGGAACGGGGCGGGCGTCGATGACTCCCGGCGGGTATGAGGCGACGGGAGTCGACTACGAAGTGCTCGACGCTGCCAAGAGGCGGGCGCTGGCAGCCGCCGCCACGACCGTTGGGCTGCCTGCCGGTCGTGGCGCGGCCCTTCTCGCCGAGTCGCTCGGCGAACCGGCGACCGTGTTCGAGGTCGGAGGCGTCACGCTCGCATTCGTCCTCGAGTGCCTCGGCACCAAGTCGATGATCGCCCGCGCATACGAGGAGGAGACAGGCATCGACCGTTTTGACGCGATCGGGTACGACGCGGTGGCCGCGGTCGTGAACGACCTCTGCTGCGTCGGTGCCTTGCCGCTGGTCATCAACGCCTATGTCGCCACCGGCTCGGCGGGTTGGTACCAGGGGACTCGCCACGCGTCGCTGGTCGCCGGCTGGCTTCGGGCGTGCCGCGAGGCAGGGGCAGCTTGGGGAGGCGGTGAGTCCCCGACGCTGGCGGGTCTCATCGCGCCCGACGAGGTCGACCTCGCGGGCAGCGCTGTCGGACGGCTACCCGACGTGGGCTCTCCCTGGCTCGGTGCCGCGCTCGAGCCGGGTGACGAGATCGTCCTCGTCGCTGCCAGAGGGCTGCACGCAAACGGGGCCTCGCTCGCCCGGCGGCTCGCCAGAGAGCTGCCTGGCGGATGGACGAGCGCGCTTCCGAGCGGCCGCCAATATGGTGACGCGGTACTGGACCCCGGCGCCCTTTACGCCGGACTTGTGGCGCGGCTCTGGGCCGATGGCGTGCCCGTCCGCTACGCGAGCCACATCACCGGTCACGGGCTCCGCAAGATCATGCGGGCCGATCGCGAGCTGACGTACCGGATCGATCGGCTTCCGAGGGTGCCGGAGGTGCTCGAGTTCCTCGTTGGCGAGTCGGGCCTCGACCCGAGAGAGGCGTACGCGACCTTCAACATGGGAGCGGGCTTCGCGCTCTTCACCGCTTCGGGAGCCGGGCCGGCCGCCGTTGCCGCCGCCGGTGCGGCCGGTCACCAGGCTCTCGTCGCTGGTCGCGTCGAGAGCGGGCCGCGCAAGGTCGTGCTCGAGCCGCTCGGGGTGACCTACTTGACCGGGGACCTCGACGTGCGCTGAGGATGTCCTCTGCGGGTACGAGAAAGCCTCCGTAGCGAGAGAAAACCCCGAATTGCGGAGCATGCTCCGTTCCGGCTCGCTACAGTGGCATCTCGGACGTGAAACGGGTCCAGCGAGGCCTGTACGGACGAGGAGGAGCCCGAGTGGCAGATAGAGAGAGACGGCTTACGCGCCCGGGAGGGCGCATTTTTGTTGCCCGTGCGCAGGTCATGGATGCTGACGAGGTCCGAAGAGCCCTGGTGCGCATCGCGCATGAAATCGTCGAGCGCAATCGCGGCCTCCAGGAGGTCGTCGTCATAGGGCTTCAAACCGGCGGCGTGCCCCTGGCCGAGCGACTCGTCACGATTCTTCGGGAGATCGAGGGAACCGCGGTGCCATTCGGCACGATCGACGTCGCGTTCTACCGCGACGACATCGGGTTGCGCCCGGTCCTGCCAGAGGAGGTTACCGACCTGCCCTTCGACCTCACGGGTCGAACTGTGATCCTGGTCGACGACGTCTTGTTCACCGGAAGAACCGTTCGTGCGGCGCTCGAAGGTCTTTCAGCCCACGGGCGAGCAAGCGCGGTACAGCTGGCCGTGATGGTCGACCGTGGTCACCGGGAGCTACCGATCCGGCCGGACTTCGTTGGCAAGAACCTGCCGACGCGCAGGGACGAGCTCGTAGATGTAACCGAAGAGGGAGTCACCATCGGTGAGCTCCTCGCGACCGACAAGGGGGTCCGATGATTTCTCCTGGCGTGACGACTAGGACGGAGACAACGCCGATCGACGCCGCCCAGGCGATCGACGCCGGCCAGGCGATCGACGCCGCCCAGGCGATTGACGCCGCGGAGGCGATGGGCGCTAGCGGCGCGGCCGGCTCGGCACGGGAGCCAGCCGCGACAGGGGCGCCAGCCACGACACGGGAGCCAGTCGCGACAGGGGAAGCCACACCAGCGACGGAGGACGAGTTCCTCGAGGTCCGTCGAGGCCCCACGGTCCGGCACCTACTTTCCATCGCCGATCTGGACCGCGAGGGCATCCTCGAGATCATGCGCCTCTCGGATGCCTTCGCCGAGGTCGCTCAGCGTCCGATCCCGAAGGTCCCCGCACTGCGGGGGCGCACCGTGGCGACGGTCTTCATGGAGCCGTCAACCCGTACTCGCCTCTCATTCGAGACCGCGGCAAAACGCCTCTCCGCGGACGTCATGACATTCACCGCCGCCACGTCCGCGGCGGTCAAGGGCGAGTCGCTCCGCGACACCGTCGAGACGATCGACGCCATGGGCATCGACGCGATGGTCATCCGTCATCAGGCGTCGGGTGCGCCTCTTCGGGTAACCGACTGGATCGGAGCGAGCGTCATCAACGCCGGAGACGGCACGCACGAGCATCCGACCCAGGCGCTGCTCGACTGCTACACGATCCGTGAGGCCCTAACCGAACGGCGCGGCGGGGAGGTTCCAGCTGACCTCACGGGGCTCCGCATCGCGATCGTCGGGGACATCAAGCACTCGCGAGTCGCCAGGTCGAACGTGCTCGCGTTCAGCGCACTGGGAGCCGAGGTCATGCTCGTCGCGCCCCCGACACTCATGCCTGCATCGCTGGAGGGCTGGCCGGTCACAGCGACGGGCGACCTCGACGGGACACTCGGGGAGCTCGATGTCGTCTACCTGCTCCGCATCCAGTCCGAGCGCCTCGGAGAAGTGCTCCTACCGTCGCTCGACGAGTACCACTGGCGCTACGGGCTTACCAAAGCCCGGGCTGCGGCACTCAAGCCCGAAGCGATTGTGATGCATCCCGGCCCGATGATCCGGGGGGTCGAGATCGCGCCCGAGGTCGCCGACTTACCGGCCACCCTTGTGACCCGTCAGGTGCGAAACGGCGTCCTCGTCCGCATGGCCGTCCTCTTCCACCTGCTCGGCTCGGGGGTGGTGTGATGGCCCGTCGGACTTCTGAGAACCCACGGGAGGACCTCGTCATCCGCGGCGGCACGCTCGTCGACGAGACCGGTGAGCGGCGAGCTGACGTCCTCGTGCGGGAGGGCCGGATCCATGCCGTCGAGGCAGCGATCGACGCTCCGAGCGGCGCGACCGTCCTCGACGCGGGAGGTTGCGTCGTCGCGCCGGGCCTCGTGGATCTCCATACGCACCTGCGGGAGCCAGGCGGCGAGGTCGCCGAAACGGTCGAGTCCGGATCAAGAGCCGCAGCACTCGGTGGCTACACCGCTGTTCTCGCAATGCCCAATACCGAGCCCGCGATCGACTCGGCAGCCGTAGTGCGCGACGTGCTCGCTCTCGGCGAGACGGCATTGGCCGAGATCGCGGTAGCCGGGGCGATCACGGTCGGGCGACGGGGTGAGCGGCTTGTGCCCATGGCCGAGCTAGCAGCTCTCGGCGTGCGGCTGTTCACTGACGACGGGCGAGGAGTGCAGCATTCCGGGTTGATGCGCCGGGCGCTCGAGTACGCGTCGGGGCTGGGTGTCGTCCTCGCACAGCACTGCGAGGACGAGCAACTCGCTGCAGGCGGTCACATGAACGAGGGCGCCTGGTCGAGCCGACTCGGCATCGCAGGCCAGCCCGCGCTCGCGGAAGAAGCGATGTTGGCACGCGATCTCGCGCTGGTTCGTCTCACGGGCGCGCCTATGCACTTCCTTCATCTCTCGACCGCTGGTGCCATCGAGTTGATCCGGAGAGCGAAGGCAGACGGGCTCCCGGTCACGGCAGAGGTAACGCCGCATCACCTGGCGCTGTGTGACGCGGCGGTCGCGAGCTTCGACCCGGTGTACAAGGTCAACCCACCCCTTCGGACCTCCGTCGACGTGGCGGCGGTTCGTGCCGGTCTCCTGGACGGAGCGGTCGATACCATCGCGACCGACCACGCGCCGCATGCACCGGAACGGAAGGACGATCCTTTCGACGAGGCTCCTTCCGGCATGCTCGGCCTCGAAACGGCCCTCGCGGTCGCCTACAGCGCACTTTGCGTTGGACCGGCGGAAGCCGGCGACGAGGGGGCGGACCGAGGTTGGGTACCGCCGGGCACGGGAGCGGTCATGAGCTTGCGAGACCTCTTCGGCCTCTTCTCCTGGCGGCCGGCCCGCATCGCCGGGCTCGATCAGGACGCTCGGAGCAGCGGGGCCGCGCTGGGCGCTCGGAGCAGCGGGGCCGCGCTGGGCGCTCGGAACGGCGGGAACGGCGGGAACGGCGGCGGCGGCGTCGGTGGCCAGGGCGGACCGATCCTTCCCGGTCGTGCAGCGAACCTCACGGTGTTCGACCCGGCCGCGGAATGGGTCGTCGACTCGAGCCGCCAGGCAAGCCGCAGCCGCAACACGCCCTTTGCGGGGCGCCGGCTCACCGGTAAGGTCCGCCACACCGTGTTTGCCGGCGAAGCCGTGGTAGTGGACGGCGAGGCGCAGCGATGAACGGGGCCCGGCGGGCACTCGCCGGGTCCCGACGAGCCCGGCTTCCGGCGCGCCTCGTCCTAGCGGACGGCGCCGTGTTCGAGGGCGAAGCCATGGGAGCACTCGACGAAGGCCGGATCGCGAGCGGGGAGCTCGTGTTCAACACGTGTCTGTCGGGTTACCAGGAAGTGATCACCGATCCGTCGTACGCGGGCCAAGTGCTCGCCTTCACGTACCCGCATATCGGCAACTACGGCGTCTCCTCCGAGGACGACGAGAGCCGGCGCCCGTTCTGCCGCGGCGTGATCGTGCGTGACCTCACTGACCGGCCGAGCAGCTGGCGCGCGGTGGAGAGCCTAGAGGCCTTCTTTCGTCGCTGTGGAGTGCCCGGACTCACCGGCATCGACACCCGCCGGCTGACCCGGCACGTGCGTGACGCCGGCGCGATGCCGTGCGCGTTCGGGACCGGGTCGGAGGGCGAGCTCCTTGCCGCGGCGCAACGGGAGCCCGGGACGCTCGGGATGGACCTCGTCGCCGAGGTCACGACCGACGAGCCGTACCGAGCCGGCACGAGGGGGGCCGGGCGCCCCCACTCCGTCGTCGCCTACGACTACGGGATCAAGACGGCCATCCTGCGCAACCTCACCCGCCTCGTCGACGTCGAGGTCGTGCCGGCGACGACTTCGGCGGCGGATGTGCTCGCACGCAGACCGGACGGGGTGTTCCTGTCCAACGGTCCGGGAGACCCGGCCGCGCTCGGCCATCTGGTGCGTGAGATCGGGGCGCTGCTCGGCGAAGTGCCGGTGTTCGGGATCTGTCTCGGTCATCAGCTGCTGGCCAGGGCGCTCGGCGGAGAGACCTACAAACTGCGCTTCGGGCACCACGGCGCCAACCACCCCGTGAAGCGGCTCGAGACCGGTGCGGTCGAGATCACGAGCCAGAACCACGGCTACGCCGTGGCCGACGGCACGGTCACCGGCGCAGCCGTGAGTCACGTCAACCTGAACGACGGGGTCATCGAGGGACTTCGCTGCACTGACGCCCCGGCGTTCAGTGTTCAGTACCACCCCGAGGCGGGCCCCGGGCCGCACGACGCCAGGTACCTGTTCGAGGAATTCCGCGTTCTCATGGAAGCGAACCGGTGACTCTCCTGGCGCCTCAAGCCGCCCGTTGCATCGGGGCTCGCTGATGGGCAGGCGCGACGACATCTCGTCGATCCTCGTCGTCGGCTCAGGGCCGATCGTCATCGGCCAGGCGTGCGAGTTCGACTACTCGGGCACCCAGGCCTGCCGCGTGCTGCGCGACGAGGGGTTCCGGGTCATCCTCGCCAACTCGAATCCCGCCACGATCATGACCGACCCGGACCTCGCCGACCGCACCTACGTCGAGCCGCTCGAGGTGGACGTGCTCGCCGCGATCATCGAACGGGAGCGGCCCGAGGCCCTGCTGCCGACGATGGGCGGCCAGACAGCGCTCAACCTTGCCGTGCAGCTCGCCGAGCGTGGCGTCCTGGACCGGTTCGGTGTCGAGCTCATCGGCGCCAACATCGAGGCGATCCGCACCGCAGAGAACCGCGACCGGTTCAAGGCTGCGATGACCGAGATCGGCCTGTCTGTGCCCGAGTCCGGTTTCGCGCACGACATGGACGAGGCGCTCGAAGTGGCGGCGGTCGTCGGCTTCCCACTCATCGTGCGGCCGTCGTTCATCCTTGGTGGCGCGGGCACGGGCATTGCTGGCGACGAGCAAAGCTTTCGCCGGCTTGCGGCTGCGGGGCTCGCCGCGAGCCCGGTGCACGAGATCCTCGTAGAGCGATCGATCGCCGGCTGGAAGGAATTCGAGCTCGAGGTCATGCGCGACAAGGCGGACAACTGCGTCGTCGTGTGCTCGATCGAGAATTTCGACCCGATGGGCGTCCACACCGGCGACTCGATCACGGTCGCGCCGGCGCAGACGCTCTCCGATGTCGAGTATCAGAGAATGCGCGATGCGGCCTTCGCCTGCATCCGCCGCGTCGGTGTGGAGACCGGCGGATCCAACATCCAGTTCGCCGTGAACCCACGCACCGGCGGGATGCTCGTCATCGAGATGAACCCGAGGGTTTCGCGCTCGTCCGCGCTGGCGTCCAAGGCGACGGGCTTCCCGATCGCGAAGATCGCCGCTCGCCTGGCGGTCGGTTATCGGCTGGACGAGATCGCGAACGACATCACAAAAGCCACGCCGGCCTGTTTCGAGCCGACGATCGACTACGTGGTCACGAAAGTGCCCCGGTGGGCCTTCGAGAAACTTCCCGGCGCGCCCGACGCCCTCGGCACCCGCATGCAGTCGGTGGGCGAAGCGATGGCGATCGGCCGTACCTTCCCCGAGTCGTTGCAGAAAGCGTTGCGCGGCCTCGAGCTCAACCGTGCCGGCCTCAATGCAGACCTGGCGGAGGGGCGCTACGACTTGCTCGATGATGACGACCTTCTTTCGAGGGCCGCGACCGCGACCCCCGACCGGCCGTTCCAGGTCGAGGCGGCGCTCCGGCGAGGCTTCAGTGTCGAGCAGGTCGCCGAAGCGACGGCGATCGACCCCTGGTTCCTCGACCAGATCGCGGCCATCGTCGACGAACGGCTCGTTCTGGAAGAGCTCGCGGCGGGTGGGGGGAAGGTCGCGGACCTCGAGCCGGGCGCGTGGCGGAGGGCGAAACGGCTTGGTTTTGCGGATGCCCAGATCGCCCACCTGTTCGGTGCCGCAGAGGATGAGGTTCGCAGCGCGAGGCTCCGCGCGGGCGTCCGGCCGACCTTCAAGACCGTCGACACCTGCGGGGCGGAGTTCGCTGCCGAGACGCCGTACTACTACGCGACCTACGAGGACGAGGACGAAGTGCGACCCGGCGTCTCGCCGCGCGTGGTCATCCTCGGGTCGGGGCCGAACAGGATCGGACAGGGGATCGAATTCGACTACTGCTGCGTGCACGCGTCGATGGCGCTCAGGGCGGCCGGATACGAGACGGTGATGGTGAACTGCAACCCCGAGACCGTCTCGACCGACTACGACACGTCGGACCGGTTGTACTTCGAGCCGGTCTCCGAAGAGGCGGTTCTCGACATCGTCGCGGCCGAGGAAGGTGGAGGCGCCGGGGGCGTGGCAGGGGTGATCGTCGGCCTCGGGGGGCAGACCCCGCTCAAGCTCGCGAACCGGCTCCCGCCGGCTCTCGTGCTGGGAACGAGCGCGGAGGCGATCGACAACGCGGAAGACCGCGAGCGTTGGTCGGCGCTCTGCGCGAGTCTCGAGATCCCCCAACCGGCCGGCGGGACCGCCGCGTCGGTGGCCGAGGCGCGCGAGATCGTCCAGCGGATCGGCTATCCAACGTTGGTGCGGCCGAGCTACGTGCTCGGCGGGCGGGCGATGGAGATCGTCTACGACGCCGAGGACCTCGACCGGGCGGTCGCCGCGTCGCTCGGCCACGAAGGCCCGCACGCGCCGGTGCGACCTGTGCTGATCGACCGGTTTCTCGAGGACGCCATCGAGGTCGACGTCGACGCGATTCGCGACCGCCTGGGCGAGGTGTTGATCGGCGCGGTGATGGAGCACGTCGAGGAGGCGGGTGTGCACTCGGGCGACTCGGCGTGCGTGATTCCTCCGCCGACGCTCGACGAGCCGACTGTGGGGCTGATCGAGGACTACACGCGCCGCATCGCGGCTGCCCTGGGGGTCCAGGGCCCGCTGAATGTCCAGTACGCGGTGAAGCAACGCCAGGTATTCGTGATCGAGGCGAACCCCCGGGCGAGCCGGACCCTCCCCTTTGTCGCCAAGGCGACCGGGGTCCCACTCGCCAAGATCGCGGCACGCACGATGCTCGGAGCCACGCTCGCGGAGCTGCGCGACGAAGCGATGTTGCAATTGCCGAGCAGCCCGCGACCGACGCACGTGAGCGTGAAGGAGGCAGTGCTGCCGTTCGACCGGTTCCCGGAGGTCGACTCGCTGCTCGGCCCCGAGATGCGTTCGACCGGCGAGGTCATGGGCATCGACCGGACGTTCGGGCTCGCGTTCGCCAAGAGCCAGATCGCGGCCGGCAACCGGCTCCCTTCCGACGGCGCGGTCTTCCTGTCGCTGGCCGATCGTGACAAGGAGGCGGGTGTGGGCGCGGCGCGTGGCTTCGCGGAGCTCGGTTTTGCTCTGGTGGCCACCGAGGGTACGGCGGACTTCCTCGAGCAGCGGGGCGTGACGGTCGAGACCCGGGTCGGGAAGGTCGGCCAACCCGGCGTGGGCAAGGTCGACGCGGTCGAGCTCATCGCGAGCGGCAAGGTGCAACTGGTCGTCAACACCCCTCGCGGCCGGGGGCCACGGGCTGACGGCTCCCACATCCGCCGGGCCGCCTCCGCCCACCGCGTCCCCTGCCTCACCACCGTCGCGGCCGCCCGGGCTGCTGCCGCGGGCATCGCCGACTGGGGCCGGCACCGCCTCGAGGTGCGGAGCCTCCAGGAGCACCACGCGTCTCCCGTCGAACAGGCGAGGCTGTTCGAGGACCCGTCGACGTGAGGCGACACCTGCCAGGCGGCGACGTCGACCTCGCGACCGTGATCGGCTCCGTCCGGCTCCCGTCTCCCGTGATGACGGCCTCGGGGACTGCAGGACACGGTGCCGAGCTCGGTGCGTACTTCGACCTCTCGACGATCGGCGCCGTCGTCGTGAAGTCGCTGTCCCACGAACCGTGGCCGGGCAATCCGAGCCCTCGGGTCTGCGCGGTGCCGGGGGGCATGCTGAACGGCGTCGGGTTGCAGGGGCCCGGGGTGGCGGCGTGGATCGAGCACGAGCTGCCTGCCCTCGAGGCGTCCGGTGCGAGGGTGGTGGCGAGCATCTGGGGGAGGCGGATCGACGACTACGCGCGAGCGGCGTCGCTCCTCGCGGACGCCCCGGCGTGCGTGGTGGCCGTCGAGGTGAACGTCAGCTGCCCGAACCTCGAGGACCGGAGCCGGATGTTCGCCCACTCGGCGGAGGCGACCGGCGCAGCAGTCGCAGCGACTGCGGCATGCCGGAGGCCGCGTTGGGCCAAGCTCTCGCCGAACACGTCCGACCTCCTCGAGATCGCGCAAGCCGCGCTCGCAGCGGGCGCCGAAGCTCTGACGCTGACCAACACGCTCCTTGGAATCGCGATCGACGCCGAGCGGCGGGCACCCATGCTCGGGGCCGGCGGTGGGGGGCTCTCGGGAGACGCGCTCCACAGTGTCGCCCTGCGCGCCGTGTACGACTGCCGGGCGGCGTTCCCCGACGCGGCCATCGTTGGCGTTGGTGGCGTGAGAGACGGGGCAGGTGCGGTTCGCATGTTGCTCGCCGGGGCGGACGCGGTACAGGTCGGAACGGCAACGCTCGAGAATCCAAGAGCTGCCGCCCGCGTGCAGGCCGAGCTCGCGTCGTGGTGCGCCCGACATCGGGTGGCTGCGGTCCACGAGCTCGTCGGGGCAGCGAACAACGTCGTGAGACTGGCTGGGCGGCGATGACGCCCGACTCGCTGACGGGCGGCGAAGTGGCGGCGAGGGTGCGTGACCGCCTGGCGCTGGCGCTCGACGTTTCGAGCCTCGACGAGGCGGTCGAGCTCGCGGCTCGTCTGCGCCCGTGGTTCGCGGTAGCCAAGGTCGGCTTGGAGCTCTTCTCGTCGGAGGGGCCGCTCGCGGTCGACGCGCTCTTGGACGAGGGGTTTCGGGTGTTCCTGGATCTGAAGCTGCACGACATCCCGACGACGGTCGGACGCGCCGCCCGGAGGATCGGATCGTTCGGCGTCTCGTACACGACGGCGCACGCGGCCGGGGGCGAGGAGATGCTGAGGGCAGCGGTGGAGGGATTCGAATCCGGCTGGGAGGGGGCCGTCGCCGCCGGCCATCCCGCCCCGCCCGAGGGCTCCGCCGGGATCCTGGCCGTCACGGTGCTGACGAGCGCCGAGGACGCGAACACCGATCTCCTCGCCGCCCGTGCGTTGCTTGCGAGCCGGACAGGATGTCTCGGTGTGGTCTGCGCCGCGGCGGATCTGCCCTTTGTCCGGTCACGAGCGCCCGGGTTGCTGACTGTCGTGCCCGGGATCCGCCTCGCGGAATCGTCACAGAACGACCAGGCTCGGGCAGCCGAGCCCGCGCTCGCCATTGGTGCCGGGGCCGATCTCCTCGTGATCGGCAGAACGGTGACCGGTTCGGACAACCCCGAATTGGCTGCTCAACGGCTTGCTGCCGAGGTGCATGCGGCCCTCAACCCCGTCCGAGGCACCACCGGGGATCGAAGCGGCGTCCGGCGCGGGAGCAGCCCCGAATCAAAATGAAGCTGTACGAAACATTACGGATGCGCTACGGTTAGGTGGACGGATTCTCGCCCAGGGGGCGATGGCCGCTTGTACCAACCATCTAGTCAACGGCGTTGTTGAGTCGAGGAGGTCCGGCACGATCATGTTACGAAAGCGCAAGCTGACCAAGCTCGCGGTGATGGGAACGGCGGTTATATCTGCTGCCTTCGTCCTCGCCGCCTGCGGATCGAGTACTACGCCCCCGGCCTCATCGTCCACATCGACGACGACCAAGACGATGGTCGAGATCCCGGGCGGCACGATGACGATCGCCGAGGCGGCGGCAGGCGGACCCAACTACATCTTCCCGATGATGGGCGGCGCCTACTTCAGCGTGGCGAACTTCCAGCTGATCTACTTGCTGTTCCGTCCCCTTTACTTCCCCGGCGTCGGCAACACCCCGGCGCTCAACCCAGGGCTCTCGGTCGCCCAGTTCCCCGTGTACTCCAACGGCGGCAAGACCGTGACGGTCCAGATGAAGGGTTACAAGTGGTCCAACGGCGAGTCCGTGGACGCCCAGGACGTCGTGTTCTGGATGAACCTGCTCAAGGCCGACGCCACCTCCTGGGCTGCGTATGCCCCGGGGCCGACCCAGTTCCCCGGTGACGTCTCGAACGTCGTCGCTGACAACGCGACCGACACGGTGACCTTCACGCTGGATGGGGCCTACAACCAGCTCTGGTTCACGAACAACGAGCTGAGCCAGATCACGCCCCTCCCGTTGGCCTGGGACATCACCTCTGCCGGCGCAGCAGCCGGCTCGGGTGGCTGCTCGAAGGCGACGTTCCCGTCGATCACGACCGCCATTTCGTCCAAGGGCGTGTTCAGTGACACCTCAGCATCCGCGAAGGCTTGCGCCGCGGTGTACGCCTTCCTCACCAGCAAGACCGAGGCGGGCGATCTCGGCACGTACGCCACGAACCCGCTGTGGCAGATCGTGGACGGGCCGTTCCATCTGACCGCCTACGATGCGACCGACAACGGTGCGACCGTGGTGCCGAACCCGGCGTACTCGGGCCCGGTGAAGGCCAAGATCGACAAGCTCGTGATGGAGCCGTTCACGACCGACACGGCCGAGTTCAACGTGCTCGCGACTGGCAAACAGATCAACATCGGGTACGTCCCGCCGCAGAACCTCCCGGTCTTCAAGGGAAAGATCACCTTCTCGATGGACGGGCCGAACTCGGGGTTGAACAACGCGCAGCTCGCGGCGAACTACACCCTGGCGCCGGTCTACGGCTGGGGGGTCAACTACTTCGCCATGAACTACACGAACCCGACCTCGGGGCCGATCTTCAGCCAGCTGTACATCCGCCAGGCGTTCCAGTCGCTGATGAACCAGACCTTGTGGATCCAGCTGTACCAGTCGGGTTACGGCGCCCCGACCTACGGTCCGGTGCCCGTGCTCCCGCCGACGGTGGACGCCACGCCACAGGAGAGCTCGAACCCGTATCCGTACAGCCCGTCGCACGCCATCGCACTCCTCACCTCGCACCACTGGAAGGTGGTCCCGAACGGCACCACCACCTGCTCGCTCGGGGGAGCGAGCGGCTGCGGGGCAGGCATCAAGACTGGCGCGGCGCTGAGCTTCCAGTACCTCTACTACAACGGTGCTGTGTCGTTTAACAGCCAGATCAAGGAGCTCGCGTCGAGCTGGGCGCAAGCCGGCATCAAGCTGCAGCTCGAGGGCAAGGCCTTTGGTGACGTCATCAGCACCGCCGCGACGCCCTGCACCGCTGGCAAGGCTTGCCCGTGGGACATCGCCAACTGGGGCGGTGGATGGATCTACGCACCGGACTACTACCCGACCGGTGAGGAGATCTTCGCCACGGGTGCAGCGTCGAACTTCGGCCTGTACTCCGACAAGCAGAACGACGCGAACATCCTCGCGACCAACAAGCCGGGGGCGATCCAGACGCTCTACACCTACGAGAACTACCTCGCGACGCAGGTGCCCGACATCTGGCAGCCCGAGGCTCCCGGAGCGTTGACCGAGATCGGGAAGAACGTCTGTGGCGTCCTCCCCCAGAACGTCCTCCTCAACTGGGTCGCTGAGGACTGGTACTTCTGCAAGGCGGGCTAGCGGCTTAGCTGCGAGCCCCGTCGCCAGTGACAGGCAGGCGACCGATCGTACGTTCCCCCGGCCACGACGAGAGTCGTGGCCGGGGGTCAACGTCGTTCAGACTCGGAGGTAATTGTCGATCTTGGCAGGTGTCGATCCCTACGTCGGCCGGGCGTGCGTGAACAAGTCGCCCCAGAACTCGGCCTGTTAGCATCGCGAACTCGGGAATGTTCCTGAACAAGGCGCAGCGTCCCGCCTGGGGAAGGAGTCGTGCATGATCGGCTACCTCATTCGAAGAGTGATTCAGGCGGTCATCGTCGTCATCGGCGTGTGCGCTATCACGTTCATCCTCTATCACCTGTTCCCCGGCGGCGCGAACTCCGAAGCTCGCATCATTCTCGGGCCTCGGGCGACGCAGCCCCAGATCAACCAGTTTCTCGAGCAGAATGGACTGAACAAACCGATCTGGACGCAGTTCATCGTCCTCGTCGGGCACGTCTTCACGTTCAACCTGGGGTACTCGTACAAGCTCAACGAGCCGGTGTCGACCATCGTGCTGCAGAAGCTGCCGAAGACAGTGCTCCTCCTCGGGTTCGCGACGCTCCTCACGGTCATCATCGCGATCCCTCTCGGGATCTTCCAGGTGCTGCGGCGGAACAAGCCCTCCGACTATGCGCTCACGACCCTTTCGTTCATCTTCTACGCGACGCCGACGTTCTTCCTCGGGATCGTCCTGATCCAGCTGTTCGCCATCCACTGGCACTTCTTCCCGCCCGAGGCGCCGCAATCGGCATCCGTCGGCCAGATCCTCTCGGACTGGCAGGGGTTGGTGCTGCCGGTCTTCACGCTCGCCGCGGTCTACATAGCGGGCTTCAGCCGGTACATGCGGTCCTCGATGATGGAGGCGCTCACCGAGGACTACGTCCGGACGGCGCGTGCCAAGGGCCTTTCCACCCGACGCGTCAACTACGTCCATGCGCTGCGCAATGCGCTCATCCCGATCATCACCCTCCTCGGGCTCACGCTGCCGGCGATCGTCAGCGGCGCCCTGATCACCGAAGACGTCTTCAACTACCCCGGCATGGGGCTCGCCTTCTTCAACGCGGCCATCAACAACGACTTCCCGCTCCTCATCGGAACGGTGGTCGTCGCCGCCATAGCGACCGTTGTGGGGTCGCTGCTCGCCGACATCCTGTACGCCGTCTTGGACCCGAGGATCCGCTATGTGTGACCCGCGCCATCGCAGTCGGCCGACGAAGGACGTGCTCGGATGATCCCGCTCAAAGGCCAGGCGACCGGCGTCGACAAGGCCGTGGACAAGGCCTTCTCCGAGGCCGAGAGCATCCGAGGGCAGATTCTTCACGGGAACATCGTCCAGACGGACATGGAGGTCACTGAAGCAGGCGAGGCCGGTGGCGTCGGCGGACTCGGCAAGATCATCTGGCGGGTGTTCGCCGAGAACAAGCTGGCGCTGGTCAGCGTCGGCGTGGTCGTGTTCATGCTGCTCTTCTGTTTCGTCGGGCCGCACTTCTACGTCACGCCCCAGGCCAACTACGTCGTCACGAACGTGAATGAAGTCCTCGCGCATCCGAGTGGGCAGCACCTCCTCGGGACGGACCCGAACGGCTACGACACCGTCGGACGGCTCATGGTGGGTGGAGCCACCGCGCTCGAGATCGCGTTGCTCGCGGCGGGGATCGCCACGGTCTTTGGCGTCTTCTTCGGGGCTGTATCCGGCTACGCCGGCGGCGCGGTGGACGCGATCATGATGCGGATCGTGGACACGATTCTCTCGGTCCCGACGCTGTTCCTGCTCATCGTCATCGCGGCAATCCTCCATCCCTCGTTCTGGCTGATCGTGTTCATCGTGGCGCTCGCCGCCTGGCTCGTTCCGGCGCGCCTGATCCGGGGCGAGACCCTGACACTTCGGACACGTGAGTACGTCCAGGCAGTCCGGGCAATGGGTGGCGGCGGGAGCCGAATCGTCGTACGCCACATCATCCCGAACGCGGTTGGGACGATCATCGTCAACGCGACATTCCAGATCGCGGATGCCATCGGTGTTCTCGCCGCGCTCGGCTTCCTGGGCTTCGGCGTTCCGCCCCCCGGCACGAGTTGGGGCCAAATGCTTTCGGACGGCATCAGCTACGCGCAAGAGGGCGCTTGGTGGCTCATCTACCCGGCGGGTGTCTGCATCATTCTCATCACGGTCTCGTTCAACTACATCGGCGACGCGCTGCGCGACGCGTTCGAGGTACGGCTCCAGCGCCGCTAGATGGTGCGGCTCGGTCACCGCGCTAGCTGATGATGCTCGGTGGCCGCGCTAGTTGGCGGCACTCGGCAGGCGCGCCAGGTCAGGGTGTGGCCGGCCCGTGAGCTTGCCCCTAGGCGTCTGGTGCAGCCGCGGAGGAGGCCATGGGAGCCGCGTCCAAGGGCCTCTGGAGCGGGAAGTGACAAGCCGCCAGGTGGTCGCCGCCGAAGGACTGCAGGGGCGGCTCCTCGGCCGCGCAGATCTCCTGCGCGTGCGGGCACCGAGTGCGGAACCGGCAACCGGACGGCGGGTTGATGGCGGAGGGCAGTTCCCCAGAGATGTGACGGCCGCGGCGAGCGGCGGCAAGCACGGGATCGGGTACCGGGATGGTGTCGATGAGTCCCCGGGTGTAGGGGTGCGCCGCCTGCTCGTAGATCTCCTTCGCACCTCCGATCTCGACGAGCTTGCCGAGGTACATCACGCCGATGCGGTCGGAGAGGTACCTGAGCACCGCCAGGTCATGAGAGATGACGATGTAGGTGAGCCGGTGGGCATGCTGAAGTGCCTTCATCATGTTGAGGATCTGCGACTGGATCGACACATCGAGAGCAGAGACAGGCTCGTCGGCGACGATGAGGCGGGGGTTCAACGTGAGCGCACGGGCGAATCCGATCCTTTGGCGCTGACCTCCGGAGAACTCGTGGGGATAGAGATCAATCGACTTCGGGCTGAGGCCGACCTCATGTAGCAGCTCGCCGACGCGCTCCCATTGCTCCGTCCTCGATCCGATGCTCTGGACCTTGAGCGGCTCCCGGAGGATGGTCCCGACTCGCATCCGCGGGTCGAGCGAGGCGTACGGGTCCTGGAACATGATCTGAAAGTCGCGGCGGCCGCGGCGCAGCTCGCCGCGGCGCAGCTTCGTGACGTCTTTCCCGTCGAAGTGGATCGCTCCCGAAGTGGGCTTCTCGAGCGCCACCACGAGGCGTCCGATCGTGGTCTTCCCACATCCCGATTCGCCGACGAGGCCGAAGGTCTCGCCCTCGCGAACGGCGAAGGACACGTCGGAGACCGCCTTGACACTCCCGATCTTGCGCTGCAGGACTGCTCCCGCGGTGACCGGAAATTCCTTCACCAGCCTGTCGATCTGGATGATCACCTTACGGGAGGTGAGCTCTTGCGCCCGTGCCAAGGCGATCCTTCGTGCCTCCTCCGCATCGACGACGCGCATCGCGAGCCGAGGGGCCGTAGCGCTGCCGACCGGGTTGAAGCAGGCCACGGAGTGGTCCTGCTGATCGACGAGCGGCGGCTCCTCGGTGCGGCATTGCTCGGTCGCGTTGCGGCACCGCGGCTCGAACCTGCAGCCGGCGAACTCGCCCGTCAAGTCCGGCGGACGCCCAGGGATGCTGTAGAGCGGAATGCTCGCGTCCGCGTCCATCTTGGGGATGGAGTCGAGCAGCGCCTCGGCGTAGGGGTGGCGCATCTCTGCGAACAGCGTGCGCGTCGACGCGCCCTCGACGATCTTGCCGGCGTACATCACCATGACCCGGTCGGTGCGGCCGGCGATGACGCCCATGTCGTGGGTGATGAGGAGCACTGCCATGCGGAGGCGGTCGCGCAGGTCGTCGATGAGGTCGAGGATCTGCGCCTGGATCGTGACGTCGAGCGCGGTCGTCGGCTCGTCGGCGATGAGGAGTTTCGGCTCGCAGGCCAGCGCGATCGCGATCATGACGCGCTGACGAAGCCCGCCCGAGAGCTGGTGCGGGTAGGATTCGAGGCGCTCCGCGGGACGTGGCATCCCGACGAGCTGGAGCACTTCGATCGCCCGGTCGGTTGCCTCCTGCTTGGAGACCTGCCTGTGGATCCGCACCGGCTCGGCGATCTGGCGGCCGATTGTCATCGTCGGATTCAGCGACGTCATCGGGTCCTGGAAGATCATCGCGACGTCGTTGCCGCGTACCTCGCGCATCTCCTTCTCGGGCATCTGCACGAGTTCCCTGCCCAACAGCGTCACCGTGCCCCGGACGATATGGCCGACGTTCGGCAAGAGTTTCATGACGGACAGCCCGGTCGTGCTCTTGCCGCACCCAGATTCCCCAACCAGGCCAACACTTTCGCCCTCGCCGACGGTAAACGAGACGCCGTCCACGGCGCCCACGTTCGCCGAGCGGAGGTGGAATTCCGTGCGGAGGTCCACGACCTCGAGAACGTTGGCCATGGGTGGCTCACCCCCGTGCTCTGTCGACCGGGCGTGGTCAACCGTCCACCCGGCACGTCCGTCATGCCGGATCCCTGGTCGCCCGGCCTGTGCTGCGCTATCGTAACCGCCCATGCCCCAACCTCCTAGCCTCACGCCCGAGCAGCGCCATGCGGCGCTCGAGAAGGCGGCCCGAGCGCGCCGCGAGCGCGCCGAGATCAAGGACCACCTCAAGAGTGGTCGAGTTACCCTGCGGGAGCTGCTCGTCAAGGCGGAGTCGGACGAGATCGTCGGCAAGATGAAGGTGCTGGCGGTTCTCGAGTCGCTTCCCGGGACTGGCAAGGTCAAGGCTCGCCGCCTGATGGAGCACGTCGGCATCAGTGAGACGCGCCGGCTCCAGGGCCTCGGGGCCAAGCAGCGCGAGGCGCTGCTCGAGGCCGCAGCCCGGCCCTGATCCTCGTCGTTTGCGGACCCGGTGGGGTCGGCAAAGGGACAATCATCCGCCGCTTGGTTGCCGCCGACGGGCGCCTCTGGCTGAGTCGCTCGTGGACGACACGCGCCCGGCGTCCTGGCGAGCCCGAGGACGCCTACACCTTCGTGGACAGGGGTACCTTCGGGGTACGCGAGGCCGAAGGCGGCTTCCTCGAGTCGGCGACGATCCTCGGCGAGTACTACGGGACTCCCACACCCGTGCCTCCGGAGGGATTCGATGTCGTGCTCGAGATCGACGTCCAGGGCGCTCGCCAGGTGCTCCAACGGCGACCTGACGCCTATTGCGTGCTTGTCCGCGCGCCTTCGCCGGGCGTCCAGGAGGAGCGGCTTCGAGCCAGGGGCGACTCGGAGGAGCACATCGGTCGCCGCATGGAGCTCGGGAAGTTGGAAGAGGCGGAAGGACTGAAACTCGCGTCCTACGTCGTGGTCAACGACGACCTTGATGGGGCAGTGCGCGACCTCTCGGATATAGTGGAAGAGATTCGCCGCCAAGAGCAAGCGCGCCCCTAGAGCGGTACGTGGCCTCGATACAGCGGCACCCGACCCAGAAGGAGCCCCATGGCCGAGCCGCGCAGCACGATGATCGATCCACCGATCGAGGTTCTGCTTGACAAGGTCGACTCGAAGTTCACCCTCGTGACCCTGGCGGCAAAGCGCGGCCGGCAGGTCAATTCGTACTTCAGCCAGCTCGGCGAGGGTCTCGGAGCCATCGTGCCGCCTCAGGTCGCGTCAATCGCCCGCAAACCACTGTCGATCGCGCTCGAGGAGATCGCGGCCGGGAAGGTGGTCGCGGTCTGGCCCGAGGAACAGGAAGCCGTCGAAGAAAGCAAAGCGTCGGCCGAGGAGACGAGCGTCGGCTCCGATGATGGGGAGGCGAGCTAGCCGGTTCCGGTAGCGCACGGAGGGCTGTGGCTGTGAGCGACGCAGTCTCGGGATCGAACGGAGCCGCTGCCCGGCCCGCCGCCGAGTCTCTCGCCGGCGCCACCGTCGTGCTTGGCGTTAGTGGCGGGATCGCGGCTTACAAGGCGGTCGAGATCTGCCGTCGCTTGGTCGATGCCGGAGCTCATGTCGTGCCGGTCCTCACCTCCGGCGCGACACGATTCATCGGGGCGGCGACGTTCTCCGCTCTCGCCTCCGAGCCGGCCCGCCTCGCACTCTTCGGCGAGGACCATCCGATCCCACACACCGACCTCGGCCGGCGCGCAGACCTCCTGCTCGTCGCACCGGCGACGGCACGAGTGATCGGGGCATACGCAGCCGGGATCTCCTCGGACCTGCTCGTCGCAACCCTGCTTGCCACGCGTGCCCCGGTGCTCGTCTGCCCGGCGATGCACACCGAGATGTGGGAGCACGCAGCGGTCCAGGACAATGTGAGCACGCTTCGCCGGCGCGGCGTCCACGTCCTCGAGCCGGCGACCGGCCGCCTGGCCGGCGGGGACGTGGGTGCGGGACGACTTCCCGAGCCCGAGGCGATCGTCGAAGAAGCAGCCCGGATGCTCGCCGCTGCCCGGGAGGCCTCAGGAGGTGGGCGCCCCCTTGCAGGTCGGCGTGTGCTCGTCACTGCTGGAGGCACCCGCGAGCCAATCGACCCGGTCCGCTACCTGTCGAACCGCTCCTCGGGCAAGCAGGGGCACGCCCTGGCCGAGGTCGCCGCAGAGCTCGGTGCCGCAGTCATCCTGGTGACCACGTCCGCCCTCCCTGCCGCGCCCGGCATCGAGGTGGTCCAAGTCGAGACCGCGGCCGAGATGGCCGACGCGGTGCTGTCTCGAGCCGAGGCGGCTGACGTCGTCGTCATGGCTGCGGCCGTCGCCGATTACCGCCCGGCGGTCGTGGCTACTACGAAGCTTCGCAAGGCGGACGGGCCGCCCGAGATCCGCCTGGTCCCGACCGTCGACATCCTTGCCGAGCTCGGTCGGCGCCGGCGCCCCGGGCAGGTCCTCGTCGGCTTTGCTGCCGAGACGGACGCGCTGGTCGAGCGAGCGACCGCCAAACTCGCAGCCAAGGACGTGGACCTCCTCGTGGGAAATGACGTGGGGGAGGAGGGGGTCGGTTTTGCGCACGAGACCAATGCCGTGACGATCTTCCATCGGGGAGGGACACGTACGGAGGTCCCGCTCCAATCGAAACGTGCCGTAGCACAAGCCGTCCTCCGTGCCACGTTCCCGCTGCTTTCCAGCGAGGCGGTGGCGCGCCCGGACGAGTCGCGTGTAGAAGTGCCCACTGCCGCGCTCACCGCGGCTCGGTCGTCGGTGTCGCCCGCTACCGGTCGCAATCGAGAACGAGGAGCTTGACGGTTGACCAGTTTCCATTTCACGTCTGAATCGGTCACCGAGGGCCACCCCGACAAGATCGCCGACCAGATCTCCGACGCCGTTCTCGACGCCGTCCTCGAGGAGGATCCACAAGGCCGCGTCGCTTGCGAGACCCTCCTCACGACCGGGCTGGTGGTCGTCGCCGGCGAGATCACGACCAGCGCATACGTGGACATTCCTCGCCTGGTGCGGCGGACGATCTGTGAGATCGGCTATGACCGCGAGGAGTTGAGTTTCGACGGGAATGCTTGCGGCGTGCTCGTCTCCATCGACGAGCAGTCGCCGGACATCAGCCAGGGCGTGTCGGCTGCGCTGGAGGTGCGGACTGGCAGCGCAGGTGAAGATGCGCTCAACGCGCAGGGAGCCGGCGACCAGGGGATGATGTTCGGGTACGCATGCGACGAGACCCCTGATCTCATGCCGCTGCCGATCTGGTTGGCCCACCGCCTCGCACGTCGGCTTGCCGAGGTGCGCAAGGCCTGGACGATCCCGTATCTGGGGCCCGATGGGAAGACCCAGGTGACCGTGCGCTACGAGGACGGCCGCCCCGTCGAGCTCACGACGGTGCTGATCTCCACCCAGCACACCAAGGATGCGGATCTCGAGAAACTGCCAGCCGACCTGGTTCAGCACGTCATCACCCCGCTTCTTCCGGCCGGGATAGAGACAGCCGGGTACCGGTTGCTTGCCAACCCGACCGGGCGTTTCGAGCTCGGTGGCCCGCGGGCCGACACGGGGCTCACGGGACGCAAGATCATCGTGGACACCTACGGCGGGTGGGCTCGGCACGGTGGCGGCGCTTTCTCGGGCAAGGACCCCTCGAAGGTGGACCGTTCGGGTGCCTACGCCGCTCGGTGGGTGGCCAAGCACGTCGTGGCGTCCGGCGCGGCATCCCGCTGCGAGATCCAAGTCGCGTACGCGATCGGCGTTGCCCACCCGATCTCGGTGATGATCGACACCTTCAATACCGAAACCGTCGCGCCCGAGCACATCGAGAAGGCGATCGATGAGCTCTTCGACCTGCGCCCGGCTGCGATCGTGCGTGACCTCGACCTGCGTCGGCCCATCTACCGCCGAGTCGCGGCCTACGGTCATTTCGGACGTTCGGCCGCCGAAGCGCCGTGGGAGGCGACGCCGCGCGTCGAGGACCTACGCGCCGCTCTCGGCCTCTAGCCCGGGGCCCGGCGCCGACGCCGGTGCCGACGCACGGCCCGGCTCCGACGCACGGCCCGGCTCCGACGCACGGCCCGGCTCCGACGCACGGCCCGGCGTCGGCGTTGCCCGTCCTGCAGGCCTGGCCCAACCCGAGGTGGCGGCCAGCCCTCCCCTGGAGCGGCCCGCAGCGACTCCGAGGGAACCGATGAACTTGATCGTAGAAGTCCTCCCCGACGTGAGCGGGATCGACCGCACATTCGCCTACGGCGTCCCTCAAGCACTCGCGGGCCAAGTCACAGTCGGTGCCATCGTCCGGGTGGTTCTGCACGGGCGGCGGGTCCGCGGATGGGTGATCGCCGAGGTGAGCGACCCCCCGCCAGAGATCGAGCTCCGCTCCGTGGACGAGGTTGCCTCCTACGGGCCGCCCCCGGCGGTGGTTGATCTCAGCCGATGGGCAGCGTGGCGCTACGCGGGTCGTCTGCGGCCGCTGCTCGTTGCCGCGTCGCCTCCGCGCCTCGTTCGTTCGCTGCCGCCGGCAGCGTTGTCGAGGCGGCTCAGCTCGTCCGCCGGTGCCGGTGCTACAAGAGATCTCAAGCGGTACGGCATCGAGCGAGAGATCGGTGCAGCCACGTCCCAGGCCCTCTCCACCGGCTCTGCGGTTCTCCGGCTGCCGCCAGCGGCTCCGAGGCTGACGGCAGCCTCAGCGGCGATCGAGACCGTTGCCGGGAGGGCCGGCGACCTCCTGATCCTCGCTCCTTCGACGGCGGACGCAGCGACTCTCGCGAGCCTCCTCGAGCGCTCTGGCCACTCGGTGGCCCTTCAGCCCGACCGATGGGCCGAGGCCTCGTCAGGAGGGCGCGTTGTCGTCGGATCGCGTGGCGCGGTGCTCGCCCCGGTCACGCGCCTCAGCGGCGTCGTCGTGCTCGACGCGCACGCCGACTCCTACCAGGAAGAGCGTGTTCCCACCTGGGAGGCAGCCGTGCTGGCGGACGAGCGCGCCCGGCGATCCGGTGTCCCGTGCGTGCTTGTGAGTGCCTGCCCGGGCCTCGACCTGCTGGAAGGTCGGCGCCTCGTCACGTTGTCGCGTGAGGCGGAGCGCGCCGGGTGGGCTCCGGTCGAGCTAATCGACGCTCGGGACGAGGATCCGCGCGCGGGCGGATACCCGTCGCGCTTGGCATCGGTGATTCGGGCGGCAGCCGAGAAGGAGCCAGGTCGACCCGTCGTGGCAGTGATCAACCGGAAGGGTCGGGCTCGCCTGCTCGCATGTGGGCGATGCCGGAGCCTGCTCCGCTGCGAGGCCTGCGGTGCAGCTCTCATCCAGCTCGATCGGCCAGAGCCGGGCGAGCTGGCGGTGCTCGATTGCCCGAGATGCTCCTCTTCCGGTCCCGCGACATGCGCCTCCTGCGGGCCGACCCGGCCACGCGTCGCACGGCCAGGCGTCTCCCGGGTGCGTGAGGATCTCGCCGCCCTCACCGGACTCGAAGTGGCAGAGGTGGGTCACGCGACCACCAGGCACGGCGCGACGCTGCCTGACGCCCCAGTTCTCGTCGGGACCGAGGCCGTGCTGCACCGGGCCACCTCGGCTTCGGTCGTCGTGTTCCCGGATTTCGACCATGAGCTCCTCGCACCCCGCTACCGGGCGGGCGAGCAAGCCCTCGCTCTGCTCGCTCTCGCCTCACGCCTCGTCGGCGGGCGGCGACGCGACGGAAGAGTGGTAGTCCGGACGCGGCTCCCGGAACACGAAGTCCTGTTGGCAGCCCTGCACGCCGACCCCGCCAGGCTCGCAGCGGTCGAGGCGGGCCGCCGGAAACTGCTTCGGCTGCCGCCTACGACCGCTCTCGGCCTCGTGAGTGGGGACGGAGCTGACGAGTTCGCGACCCGATTGCGGTCCTTGGGCCGGGTCGAGGTCGGCGGCTCCGGTGCCGGCCGGTATCTGGTCCGTGCGCCAGGGTCTGAAGCACTCGCAGACGCGTTCGCAGCTGTGGGCCAGCCACCTCCGGGCACCCGCGTCGAGGTCGGCCCCCGCCACATCTGAGGCCTGTCGCCCGGCGCTTCGGGCCGGACGACCTGCTATCGTGGTTGAGGTCGGCCCAGGTCGGCACGGCATGGCGCGAACGCCAACGCCGAGATTGTTTCCCTTCCTTCCCCCCGCCGGTCGGCGTGGCCGGCCGGTACAGCAAGAAAGCACGCCTCTCACGCATGCCTGACAAGACGGCCACGATTACCGAGCACCGGCTCCACGAGACCGATACCGGCTCGCCCGAGGTGCAGGTGGCGCTCCTCACGGGACGCATCAACCATCTCACCGAGCACCTGAAGCTCCACCGGGGAGATCACCACACCCGGCGTGGGCTCATGAAGCTCATCGGTCGCCGGCGTCGCCTGCTCGACTACGTGAAGGACAACGACGTCGAGCGGTACCGGTCGCTGATTTCGAAGCTCGGGATCCGGCGCTGAGAAGTGAGGGACATCCCCGGTGGCGACGCCGTCCGGGTCAACATAGGGCAGTAGCCGGGGCAGCAGCGCCGGCACAAACCGCCCGTTCGAAGACAAGCGGCGCCGCACGGTGTCAGCTGCCAGTCGCCGAATACCGGGACAGGATCCTCGAGAACCGCTCCGGTGCACGCCGACTGGGAACTGGCAAGTGTGGCGCCCCAATCAACTAGGAGTGTCATGGCTGATGCCATCTCTGTGTCGGGGCCCATCAGTGGGACCGACCGGACCCTGTCCTTCGAGACCGGCAAGCTCGCCGGTCAGGCGGATGGGGCCGTCGTCGCCCGGATCGGCGACACGATCGTGCTCGCAACCGCGACGGCTGCAAGAAAAGTGCGTGAGGGCACCGACTTCTTCCCCCTCACCGTGGACATCGAAGAGCGGATGTACGCCGCGGGCAAGATCCCGGGGTCGTTCTTCCGCCGCGAAGGCAGGGCGAGTGATCAGGCAATCCTGACTTGCCGGCTGATCGATCGACCGCTGCGGCCGTCGTTTCCTGAAGGCTTCCGAAACGAGGTTCACATCGTCGGAACGATCCTCGGCGCCGACCAGATCAACCCCCACGACGTGCTGGCGATCAACGGGTCGTCAGCCGCTCTGATGATCTCGGGCATACCCTTCGACGGTCCGATCGGGGCCGTCCGTATCGCCTACTCGACGGACGGGTCGTGGCTGCCTCACGCCAGCTACCAGGAAGGTGACGCGTCCACGTTCGAGCTTGTCGTCGCCGGGCGGGCACTCGGCGAGGAGCCGGATGCCGACGTGGCGATCGTCATGGTCGAGGCCGGAGGCACGGAGAAAGCCTTCGAGTACTTCGATCAAGGCGCGCCGCGGGTCACCGAGGACGTGATCGCGCACGGCCTTCAAGTCGCGAAGACCTGGATTCGCGAGTCGATCGAGCTCCAGCGGGAGCTGGTGCGCAAGGCAGGCTCGAAGGACACCATCGCGTTCACGCTGTTCGTCGACTACGGCGACGAGGTCTACGAGCGCGTCGCCTCCGTTGGGGCCGACCGCCTGCAGTCGGCGAACGCGATCACTACGAAGTCAGAGCGCAACGCGGCTCTCGACGAGACGACCGACGCGATCGCCGCAGAGCTAGCTCCCGAGTTCCCCGAGCGCGAGCGCGAGATTCGCTCGGCTGTTCGGGCCTACACGAAGAAGATCGTGCGCAAGCGGATCGTCGAGGAGGGTATCCGCATCGACGGGCGTGGCCCGACCGACATCCGGCCGCTTGCCGCCGAGGTCGGCCTGCTTCCGACCGCGCACGGATCGGCACTCTTCGAGCGCGGCGACACTCAGGTTCTCAACGTCTGCACCCTCGGCATGCCCCGAATGAACCAGTTGCTCGACACGATCGGCATCGACGACTCGAAGCGGTACATGCACCACTACAACTTCCCGCCGTTCTCCACGGGGGAGACCGGCTTCATGCGTGGCCCCAAGCGACGCGAGATCGGCCACGGTCTGCTCGCCGAGCGGGCGCTGCTCCCGGTGATCCCCTCTGAGAGTGAGTTCCCCTATGTGCTCCGTCTCGTCTCCGACGTGCTTTCGTCGAACGGGTCGACCTCGATGGCGTCGGTCTGCGGATCCTCGCTCTCGCTGATGGACGCGGGAGTGCCCATCAAGGCGCCGGTCGGCGGCATCGCCATGGGCCTGGTCTTTGCGGAAGGCAAGTACACGACCCTGACCGACATCCTCGGCGCCGAGGACGCGTTCGGAGACATGGACTTCAAGGTGGCGGGTACGGCCGACGTCGTGACGGCGCTGCAGCTCGACACGAAGATCGCCGGTCTTCCGGCCGAAGTGCTGGGACAAGCTCTGGCCCAGGCGCGCGACGCCAGGCTCAAGGTTCTCGAGGTCATGCTGGCGGCCATTCCCGCACCTCGGGCGGAGGTCGGAGAGAATGCGCCGAAGATCGTGAGCTTCGAGATCCCGGTCGACAAGATCGGTGAGGTCATCGGCCCGAAGGGCAAGGTCATCAACGCGATCCAGCAGGAGACCGGCGCGGACGTCAACGTCGACGACGACGGCCAGGTCGGCGTCGTCACCATCGGCGCAAAACAGCGTTCCGTGGTCGACGAAGCCCGCCGCCGCATCGAGTTGATCCTTGACCCGCCCACCCCCGAAGTGGGGGTCGTGTACAGCGGCAGGGTCGTCAACATCACGAAGTTCGGGGCGTTCGTCAACATCCTCCCCGGTCGCGACGGCCTGGTCCACATCTCGCGGCTCGGTCAGGGCAAGCGGGTGGAGCGCGTCGAGGACGTCCTGACTCTCGGTCAGGAGGTCGACGTCCGCGTCGACGAGATCGATCCGCAGGGCAAGGTGTCACTCTCGCTGGCGGGCGACTTGTCGGCTGGCGGGTCTGCCGCCAGCGGCCCAGGGACAGGCGAAGGCCGCCCGGAGGGAGACAACGGAGGCGGGAGGCGTTCCACGGCGGGTACGGCTACCGGCCGTGGAGGCTCGGGGGCCGGCGACCACGTTGCTGACGAGACCCGTGTCGTGCGCCGTCGTGCCTCGTTCGAGGACGCGTTCGAGAGCGAGCTCGAGTCGACGTTCGGCAACCTCGGACCCGCTGAGATTGCCGGTGGTCCCCCGGCTGGGGCGCGCCGCGGGTCAGAGGGCGGAGGCGGTGGCGGGGGCGGTGGCCGGCGAGGCGGCCCTGGCGGCGGCTCCGGCGGCGGCTCCGGCGGAGCTCGCCGGCGCCCGAGGAGCGGGGGGCGCTGAGCACGAAGTTCGTGCGCCTGGTTGTCACGGGGACCGACGCCCCGTGATCACGACGACCACGCTCGACAGCGGCATCCGGCTCGTGACCGAGTCGATGCCGGACGTCGCTTCGCTGTGCGTGGGCGTCTGGGTGGGGACCGGCTCGCGCGACGAGACCTTCGAGCAGTCGGGGATCTCGCACTTTCTCGAGCACCTTCTCTTCAAGGGAACCCCTGAGCGAACCGCACGCGAGATCGCCGAGGAGGTCGACGCGGTCGGCGGCGACATGAACGCCTACACGACCAAGGAGTACACGACCTTCTACGTGCGGGCGTTGGCCGAGCATGTCGAGCTCGGCTTGGACATTCTCGGCGACATCCTTTGCCAGCCCGCACTCCGGCCCGAGGAGGTCGACGCGGAACGGCAAGTGATCCTCGAAGAGGTTCTGATGCATCGCGACGAGCCAGCCGACGTAGCCCAGGAGCACTTCGCGGCGGCAATGTTCCCGAACCATCCGCTCGGACGTGAGGTCCTCGGCGAGCCGGACGTCGTCCGCGGAGTCACGGTGCCGGCGATTCGGTCCTTCTTCGACACGCACTATCTTCCAGGAAACATGGTGGTTGCTGCGGCGGGCGACCTCGATCACGAGCGCCTTGCCGAGGGCATCGAGGCCCGCTTCGCGAGACGCCATGGTGGTGTGCCCCCGGTTCGGGAGCCGCCCGCAGAGATCACTGTCCCGCTCGTCGTCGAGCCGCGCGACACCGAGCAGGCACAGCTCGTTCTCGGGGTCCGAGCGCCTGACCGACGTTCGCCAGACCGTTTTGCCTTGGCCGTGCTCAACCACATTCTCGGCGGAGGACTTTCCAGCAGGCTGTTCCAGGAGATCCGGGAGGCACGCGGACTCGCGTATTCGATCGGGTCCGACCGCAGTGGCTATGACGACGCCGGATTGCTTGCGGTCTCGGTCGGCACCGCGCCCGAGCATGCCCACGAAGTGCTCGGCCTGCTTCACGCCGAGCTCGACCGGCTCGGTGCCGACGGGATCACGGCTCGCGAGCTGGAAGTGGCAACGGGGCATCTCCGCGCGGATCTGCTCCTCTCGCTCGAGGACTCGGGCGCGCGCATGTCGCGCATCGGGGCAGGCCTGCTGCTGTTCGAGAGCGTTCTCACGATCGAGGAGCTGCTCGGCAAGATCGCCGCGGTCACTGCGGAGCAGGTTCTAGCTGTCGCCGAGCGGGTGCTGACAGGCCCCAGGACGCTCGCGGTCGTCGGGCCGTTCGTAGCATCGGACTTCGCGTAGCCGCCCTGACACCGGCGCCCCCGCGCCCCCCGCGCCCCCGGCGTCCCCCGCGCCCCCGGCGCCCCCCGCGCCCCCCGGCGCCCCCGGCGCCCCCCGCGCCCCCC
>Ga0209415_10000832_pt1 | contig 58220 bp, 47 predicted proteins | sample PeaSoiSIISIP2007_FD_187696 | JGI IMG/M metagenome (GOLD analysis project Ga0209415, IMG submission 187696) | Peat soil microbial communities from Weissenstadt, Germany - SII-SIP-2007 (SPAdes) (version 2) | ecosystem: Environmental > Terrestrial > Soil > Wetlands > Peat | place: Germany... | reverse complement strand
TGGCCGGGCGCGTGATGCGGACCGGCTTAGTCGAAGTGCCGATCGGAACGCCGCTGCGTACGATTCTGTTCGATCTGGGCGGCGGGGTTCCCGCGGGCTATGAATTCAAAGCGGCGCAGACCGGAGGTCCCGCCGGAGGGTGCATTCCCGCGGAGTATCTGGACCTGCCGATGGATTACGACTCGCTGACTCGGATCGGCACCATGATGGGATCGGGTGGGCTGATCGTGATGGATACGTCGTCCTGCATGGTCGACGTCGCGCGATTTTTCATGGAGTTTTGCATGGACGAGTCGTGCGGCAAATGCATTCCATGCCGGGCGGGAACCGTCCAGATGCACGACATCCTGGCTCGAATGACGCGCGGAGAAGGCCACGAAAGCGATTTTGCCATGCTCGAAGCATTGTCGGGTCTGCTCAAGGAAACCAGCTTGTGCGGTCTGGGGCTGGCTGCGCCGAATCCGGTCTTGAGCACGCTGCGCCATTTTCGAAACGAGTACGACGCTCATGTCCGGGATCGCCGCTGCCCGGCGGGATCGTGCCGGATTCCGGTTGCGACGGAGGCAAGCGCATGAGCGTCAGGACACTCGAAGTGGATGGGAAGATGATCACGGCGATGGAGGGTCAGACCATCTTCTCGGCCGCGTGGGACAGCGGCATCCATTTGCCGCGGCTGTGCCACTTGGGTGGACTCTCCGACGTCGGGGCGTGCCGGCTGTGCCTGGTCGAAATAGAGGGGCAGAAGAAACTTCAGCCATCGTGCCTGACCAAGATCGCCGAGAACATGGTGGTTCGCACCAATACACCCGCATTGCAGGCGCATCGCAAGCTGATCGTGGAGTTGCTGTTCGCCGAACGCAACCACATCTGTTCAGTATGCGTGCTGAATGGAGCTTGCGAGTTGCAGGATCTGGCCGCGGAGTTGGGGGTGGATCATATACGGCTGAAGCCTCAGTATCCGAAGCTCACCGTGGACTTGAGCCATGCGCGCTTCGGTCTGGATCACAATCGATGCATTCTATGCACCCGCTGCGTCCGCGTCTGCGATGAAGTGGAGGGCGCGCACACCTGGGACGTGGCGGGACGCGGACGCAATTCGAGTATCATCGCCGATCTCGGCGAGCCGTGGGGCGAATCCGCCAGTTGCACCAGTTGCGGGAAATGCGTACAAGTTTGCCCGACCGGCGCGCTGTTCTCGAAGGGCAAAACGGTGGCGGAGATGCGCAAGGACCGGAGCTTCCTACGCTACATTGTGACCGCGCGGGAGAAGAAGCTGTGGATCGCGTGAAACCCAGATTCGCGACTGCATGGCTGGGAGGATGCTCGGGGTGCCACATGTCCTTCCTCGACCTGGATGAACGTCTGATCGATCTCGCCGGTCTGGTCGACTTGTGTTATTCGCCGATTCTCGATGTGAAAGAGTTTCCGGAAGGAGTCGAAATTACGTTGGTGGAAGGCGCGGTGGCGAATGAAGATCACTTGCGAGACGTGCGCTTGATCCGCGCGCGCACCACGATTTTGATCGCGTTTGGGGATTGCGCTGTAACAGGAAACGTCACTGCCTTGCGAAATCTGTTTTCGGTCGAGGACTGCCTGCAAAGGGCCTATCGCGACGCCGCGGTGGTGACCGGGGTGCCGAGCGGAAACGACATCGTGCCGAAGCTTCTGGACCGGGTTCTTCGCGTGCAGGACGTCGTGACAGTGGATCATTTTCTGCCCGGCTGCCCGCCGTCGGCGGACACGATCTACGAATTTCTAACGGATTTACTCGAAGGGCGAACGCCCCAAGCCGAGGGCAGGAAATTCGGATCATGAGCCGTATCCTGATTCAACCCGTGACGCGAATCGAGGGTCACGCCAAGATCTCGATTCAGCTTGACGAAGCGGGCCACGTTGAATCGGCGAAGTTTCACGTCACGGAATTTCGAGGCTTCGAGAAGCTGTGTGAAGGCCGGCCCTTTCAGGAGATGCCAGGATTGATGTCGCGCGTTTGCGGTATTTGTCCGGTGAGTCACGTGCTGGCGAGCTCGAAGGCCGGGGACATGCTGCTGGGCGTGGAGATTCCCCCGGCGGCGGAGAAACAACGCCGCCTGGTGAACTACGCGCAGATTCTGCAATCGCATGCTTTGAGCTTTTTTCACTTGTCGTCTCCGGATCTGCTGCTGGGCATGGATTCGCCTGCCGCCAAGCGAAACATGTTCGGGCTGATCGACCGGGAGCGCGATTTTCTGCGGCGTGGAATTCGATTGCGCCAGTTCGGACAACACGTGATCGAGCTGGTGGGCGGGAAGCGGATTCATCCCGGCTGGAGCGGGCCGGGCGGCGTTCATCGCCAATTCCTGATGGAGCAGCGTGCCGACATTCTGTCGTGGATTCCAGAGGCCATCGAGTCTGTTTCGATCGCGCTGGACCGCCTGAAGGCGCTGCTCGATTCATTTCGCGACGAAGTGGAGCACATGGGTAATTTTCCGTCGCTATTTCTGGCCACGGTAAACCAGGAAGGCGGGCTCGAATATTACGACGGACAGATCCGGATTGCGGACGGCAGCGGCAACATCATCGCGGACCGCCTGGACCCGGCGCGATATTTCACTTATCTCGGCGAGGCGAGCGAAGATTATTCGTTCATGAAAAACCCGTTTTACCAGCCGTTCGGCTATCCGCAGGGCCACTATCGGGTGGGGCCGCTGGCACGGCTGAATGTCGCGAAGTTCGCGGGGACGTCGCTCGCCGACCGCGAACTGCGGGAATTCAAACAGCGCGGACCGGGCGCGGTGTGCGCTTCGTTCCATTATCATCTGGCGCGGCTGATTGAAATGCTGCACTCGGTGGAGCGAATCGAAGAGCTGATGAGCGATCCGGACCTGTTCGGCGAAAACGTGCAAGCCAAGGCTTCGCTGAACCGGCGCGAAGGGATCGGCTCCTGTGAGGCGCCGCGAGGGACTTTGTTTCATCGCTATTCGGTCGATCAGGACGGGCTGATGACGAAGGCCGATCTGTTGATCGCCACCGCTCAGAATCACCAGGCCATGAATATGGCCGTGGAACAAACGGCTCGGCGTTTCCTGAAACCGGCGGATCTTGAGGACGACGGCGTTCTGAATCGGATTGAGGCGGCGATCCGGTGTTTCGATCCGTGCCTGTCTTGTTCCACGCATGCGATGGGGCAAATGCCGTTAGTCATCGAAATGACCGGTCCTGACGGCGTGGTTGTCCGGCGGATTTCGCGATGCGCACGCTCCTGATCGCGGCGGGAAATTCTTTGCGGCGCGATGACGGTGTGGCGCTTGCCGTTCTGGAAATGCTCGACGCGGAATCGCTGGCGGTCTTTCAGCTTACTCCCGAAGTTGCCGCGGACTTAGCCGGCTATGACACGGTGATCTTCATCGACGCGGATACCGGCGCTGCGGAATTGAAGATCGAGCCCGTGGACGAATCGCGATCGCCTTCCGGAGCCTTCACGCACGTTTCGGCGCCATCGGAAATTGTCACGCTGGCAAGATCGCTGTATGGATTCGAGGGACGGGCGCTGGTCTGCCGGATTCCTGTTAAAGATCTTTCTCACGGAGAGGGGTTGAGCGGGCGAGCCTCGGCGCTTGCGGCGCAGGCTGCGGAGAAACTGAAGGTCCTCATAATAGCCAGCGTATGATAGAGGAACCGATGGCGACACTGGTATTGGGACTCGGAAACCTGGTTCACTCCGACGATGGCGTCGGGATTCACGCGATCGGGCTCTTGCAGAAAGACTCGCGCGTTCCGCGCGGCGTGGTGCTGATGGATGGGGGAACGCAGGGGTTGAGTCTGATTCCACACATCTCCGGATTCCCGCGGCTGCTGGTGATCGATGCAGTGGATGTCGGGGAGAAGCCCGGCACGCTGGTTCGGCTGGAAGGCGACGCACTACAGACGCTGCCGGGAAAACCGTCGGTCCACCAGCTTGGATTCGCCGACCTGATGATCGCCATGAAGCTGCTGGACGAGGCTCCCGCCGAGGTCGTAGTGATCGGCGTCCAGCCACAATCGACTGAATGGAGCGCGGAGTTGACACCCCCGGTGCGCGAGTCTCTGGATGAATTGCTGAAGGTCGTGCTGGCGCAACTCGAAACTTGGGCCGCGCTTCCCGGCACGGCGTAAAAGACGGTGGGGACGCGGAAACGGATCGAAATTCAAGGCGTGGTTCAAGGCGTCGGGTTTCGTCCGTTCGTCTACCGTATCGCGCAGCTTTTCGAGATTCGCGGATACGTGCTGAATTCTTCCGAAGGCGTGGTCATCGAAGCCGAAGCTGAGGAACGGGCGCTTGAAAATTTCATGGCCGCGCTCGAAGCGGAATTGCCTCCGCTGGCGCGAATCGATAACCTGCAGATCGCGAATCTGGAGCCGGTCGGCGATGAAGCCTTCACCATACGGGCGAGCACTGCGGTTGCCGAACGATTCGCGCTGGTGCCACCGGACGTTGCCACGTGTGAGGATTGCAAACGGGATTTTACGAGTCCCGGAAATCGCCGCTACGGATATCCGTTCACCAACTGCACCAATTGCGGGCCGCGCTACACGATCATCCGCGATGTTCCGTATGACCGTCCCAAGACGACCATGCATGAATTTCCGATGTGCGCAGCCTGCCAGTCTGAGTATGAAGATCCATCCAACCGGCGTTTTCATGCGGAGCCGAACGCGTGTCCAGATTGCGGTCCGGGTTTAGCGCTGCTGAGCGCCGAGGAGATGGCGTCGGGAATCGCGCCTGTGTTCGCGGCGCACTCGCACAACATTCTAAAGCGAACGCGTGAACTGCTGGCGCAAGGCGCAATCATGGCGATTAAGGGACTCGGCGGGTTTCATCTGGCTTGCGATGCATCGAATGATCGCGCAGTCGGGCTGCTGCGCGAAAGGAAGCGGCGAAGCGGGAAGGCGTTCGCGATCATGGCCCCCGATCTCGAAACCGTCGAGCGGCTTTGCCTTATTACTCCCAGCGACGGCGAGCTGCTCCTAAGCGCCCGGCGCCCGATCGTTCTTCTGCCGCGACGCGAAGGCGCTGCGGTTTCGATTCACGTGGCTCCGGGGAACACGCGCCTGGGTGTGATGCTGCCCTATACCCCCCTGCATCATCTGTTGTTTGAAGACTCGCCGGGATTCGAAGCTCTGGTGATGACCAGCGGCAATCTGAGCGAAGAACCGATCGTAAGTCGCAATCACGAAGCCGGGACTCGACTAAGAGTTCTCGCGGATCATTTCCTGCTGCACAACCGCGAGATTCAGACCAGAGTGGACGATTCTGTGTTGCAGAGTTTCGAGCGGCGCGAATACCCGGTGCGAAGGTCGCGCGGTTTTGCTCCGGAGCCCGTGGATTTGGGAATGCCGGTTCGCGAGATTCTCGCCTGCGGGGGCGAGCTGAAAAACACGTTGTGCCTGACCAAGGATCATTACGCGATTCTGAGCCAGCACATCGGCGACCTGGAAAATCTGGAAACCATGGAGTTGTTCCGCGAGACGCTGGGACATCTTAAGCGTTTCTTTCGCGCTTCCCCAGTGGCAATCGCGCACGATCTTCATCCCAATTACCTGAGCACTCGCTTTGCGCTCGAAGAATCCGGCCTGCGACCCATCGGCGTCCAGCATCATCACGCGCACATCGCGAGCTGCATGGCCGACAACGGCGTCGATGGAAAAGTGATTGGGGTCGCGCTCGACGGGACGGGATTCGGTACGGATGGGCAGATCTGGGGCGGAGAATTTCTGGTATGCGATTTCGGCGGCTTTGAGCGGCGCGGGCATCTTGCCTATATTCCGCTCGCTGGCGGAGATAGCGCGGTGCGGCAGCCCTGGCGCAGTGCGCTGGCCTACTTGGGAGCTGCTTTCGCGTCGGAGGCGGCTTCGCTCGCGCTGCCGCTGTACAGTGAGATTCCTGCAAACAAGATTGCCTTCGTGAATCAGATGATTGCGCGGAAGATTCAGGTGATCCAAACTTCATCGTGCGGACGCTTGTTCGATGCAGTTTCGTCCATCCTCGGCCTGCGCCACGAGACTACCTATGAGGGGCAAGCCGCGATCGAACTGGAAGCGGTCGCGACGGATGACGGGGGAAAGTACCCGTTCGATTTTCGCGGTGTCGATCCATTTCAAATCGATCTGCGGGAGACGATCCGATTGATCACACGGGATTTTCTTAGCGGTGCCCCTGTTCCCACGATTTCGGCGCGTTTCCATCGCACGATGGCGCAGGTGGTGGTGAATGCGTGCGTACGGATCCGCGAGGTTGATGGAATCAATCGTGTGTGCCTGAGCGGCGGTACTTTTCAGAATCTACGGCTGTTGAGTCACTCGGTCTGCGGACTGCGCGAACGGGGCTTTGAGGTGTTTATCCATCACCGCGTGCCGCCAAACGATGGAGGGCTGTCACTGGGACAAGCGGTGATTGCGAACCATCGCCTGAACGTCCAAAGCGCTTACACCGGCGCCGCGTAATCCGCGGGCACCTGGCCTTCCGGCAACAGCTCACCCTTTTCAAGATGCCGGACGCGCGTCGCTGCGCGCGCCGCGTGCGGATCGTGCGTCACCATTACGATGGTCTTTCCGAACTCGCGATTCAATCGCCCCAGCAGCGTCAGCACGTCTTGCGCGGACTGCGCGTCCAGATTGCCGGTCGGCTCATCGGCCAGGATCAGATCGGGATCGGTAACCAGCGCGCGCGCAATCGCGACACGCTGTTCCTGCCCGCCCGAAAGCTGGCGCGGCAGGTGCGTCAGACGGTCACCCAGCCCGACCAGCTTGAGCGCGGTCTCGGCGTGATCCATTCGCTCCTTCTTTTTGAGATGAGTGAGCTTCAGTGGCAGCTCGACATTTTCGATCGCCGACAAAACCGGAATCAGGTTGAAACTCTGAAACACGAATCCGATATGCTCATTCCGCCAATGCGCGATGGCGCGATCCGACAGCGCGCGCAGATTCTGGCCGAGCACCAGGATTTCCCCGTCGCTGGGGCGATCCATCGCGGCGATCAGGTGTAGCAGCGTCGATTTGCCGGATCCGGAGGGCCCCATCAGCGCCACGAAATCGCCCTTCTGAACATCCAGGTTCGCGTCCTTAAGCGCGATCACGTGAAACTCGTCGCGCACGAATTCCTTGGTCAAGTTGCGGGTCTGAATCACCGTTTCCGTCATTTCGCCTTCACCCTATCTGCATCCTTCAAATCCTGCGGCGGGTTCACGATCAGATCCTCTCCGCCGATCAGTCCATCCTCGACTCGAATCCCTTGCGCCATCGGCGACCCGGTTTTCACCTTGCGCTGGATCGCCCGCCCCTTGCTCACTACGAACACCGTCCCGTTGCGCACCGCCGACGCCGGAATCACGATCGACGGCGTATCCACATCCTTCCCGGGTTTGACGTCCGCGAGAAAGGCGACGCTCGCATTCATTTCCGGCCGTAGATAGCCATCCGGCTTGGCGACTCTGACCTTCACCTGCACCGTCGCCTTCTGGCGATTCGCTTCCGGCGCCACTTCGTCGATGAAGCCCTCGTAGCGGCGATCCGGAAACGCATCGGTGGTGATCACGCCGCGCTGCCGCGGGCCTAATTTCGCAAAATCGTTTTGATTGATGTCTAATTCCACTTTCAGGTCATTCAAATCCGCAAGCGAAACGACGTAACCCTTCGCGCCCTTGTCACCCACGAACCCGGTCGTCACGAACTCTCCTTTTTCGACGTTGCGGTCGAGGATGGTCCCGCTGACCGGAGCGCGAATCACCGTATTATCGAGCAGCACCTGCGCGGAGGCGAGCTGACCCTTCGCCTGCTCCACCATCCCTCGCGCCGAATCGATCTGTTCTTTCCTCGGGCCCAATACCGTCAACTCGTAAGTCTTCTGAAGCGACAGCCGCTGTGCAACCGCGCTATCATACTTCGCCTGAGCGTCGTCCAGATTTTGCTTCGTCGCGGCTCCCTGATCCACCAGTGGTCTGGTCCGGTCGAGCGTCACCTTGGCGTCGATCTCGCTGGCCCGCGCGTTTTCGAGATCCGCTTTGGCGCGCGCGATCTCCTCAGGCCGCGACCCGTTCAACAACAGATCGAGCTGCGCCTGCAAATTGATCAGATTTCCACGCATTTGCAGGACCGGCGCGCGATATTCTTCATCTTCCAGGCGAACCAGCTCCTGGCCTTCTTTCACCGGATCACCTTTTTCGACGCCAATCCACGCCACTTTACCCATCACCTTCGCGGCCAGCTCAATCCGATGCGCCGCGATAATGTACCCAGTCGCATTCAGGATCACATCGCCTGATCGCGCCGGGTCGCCGGCGGACACGGCGCGCACGCGCACCACGTCCACTTCAGCGGCGCGATTAATCACTCCATACGCCAGGCGTCCCGCGCCCAGCAGGACCAAGATAGCGATGCCGCTGAGAATCCACGCAGTGGACCAGCGCGATGCCACGTCCGCTCGTTTCCTGGTGCGGTCGATCCGCAGGCTCCTGAGTTCCGGTTCCATCGGTTTACGTGTCTCTCAGCGCGACCAGGATCTCTTTCCTGGCCGCGGATCGCGCCGGGAAAAGGCCGCCGATGGCGCCCATAGCCAACGCGAATGCGATTCCGATCGCCATCGCTTCCGGTCCTACTTGAAAGTTGAATGCAATTTCGCTGAAACTCTGGAGGCTCATCAGTCCCGTCGTTACGCCGTTAAGTGGTAACACCAGGATACATCCCAACGCGCCTCCGATCAGCGACAGCAGCAGCGATTCGAAAAAGAAGCTGGTCAGAATGCTGCCTTGGGAGAACCCGAGCACGCGCAGCGTCCCCACTTCCTTCGCGCGGCGCGCCACCGCGGCGTACATTGTATTCATCGCCGCGAAGCTGGACCCGACCGCCATGATGATCGACACGAAGACGCCCAAATACTGAATCGGCGCGGCCGATGTGGTTTGCAGATCCATGTAGCGCTGCTCGGTTTGGGCCACTGCCAGCAGCCGGCGATCGTCGTTGATCGAATTGACCAGCGCGTCCACCGACACCGCATCGGTGGAGCGTACCAGCGCCGCACTCAACTGATCGTAGCGATTGAAATCGCCGCTCATCTGGTTCAGATCGCAAAAAATCTCGCTGTTGTTCGCGGTCTGGCCCGCGTCCATTACGCCGACCACTTCCCAGTCCCCGCGGCCGAAATGCAGCTTCCCGCCGATCTGCGCGTCCGGATAGCGGCGCGCGACGGATTTTCCCACCACCACTTCGCGCATGCCCGGACGAAAGCGGCGACCTTCGGCGATTTTTACCTGCTCGCGCAGCTCGAAACCCGTTTCCGTTAAGCCGCGCAGCGTGACGTTCATCCCGTTCGGATTTTGCACGCTGGGAAGGTTGATCACCGTAACCAGTTCCAGCGAAGCCAGCGGATGACCGTCGGCCGCGCGCGCGATTCCCGGTTTGGATTTCAGATCCTCGAATACGCTTCGCGCCATGCCACCGGTCAACTCCGCCGTCGCACCTTTGCGCATCACCAGAATGTTGAGCGGATTGGCCGTCGTTTCGAGCGCCCTACGCAGTCCGCCGACCAGCGCCAGCACCGCCACCAGCACCGCGACAGTAAGCGCGATTCCCAGCGCGGTCATGAGCGTGGTAGTCTTCCGGACGGCTAGGTTGCGAAGATTGTACGCCAGCGGGATTGCCATTAGTCTGTGCTCCTCAGCGACTCCAGAATGGAAGTGCGCGAAGCGTTCAGCGCGGGAACAAAGGAGCTGGCGACGCCGATCACCACCGCAAGGCCGAGACAGATCGCCCCTACATCGGGCGTAACCGCCAGCGTCTTCATCGCCTGAATGAAACTGGGACCTTGGCGCACTACCGTGGTCAAGCCCGACGCGAGCGCAATGCCAATGATCCCGCCCAGAATCGAAATCACGCCCGCTTCCCCCAGAATGATGAACAGAATCGCGCCCGGCGTATAGCCCAGCGTTTTCAAAATACCGACTTCGCGGAGACGCTCGCGAACCGACATCGCCATGGTGTTTCCCGATACCAGCAAAATAGTGAAAGTGATCGCCGCGCAGATGCTCATCAGGTACAGTTTTACGTTTCCCAGAAAGCTGATGAACTGTAGGCCGAAGGCCTGCTCCGACTCCGTCTTGGTCTGAAACTGAGTGGTCGCGAACATCTCGTCGATGGTCTGGATGACGCGCGGAACGTCGCTCACTCTTTCCACCTGGACTTGAATCGACCCCACCAGATCCTGCTGAGCGTTATTCTTGCCCAACAACTCCCGCAAATAAGTCTGGCTGAAAAACATGGTCTCGCTGGTATTCGGATCGCTGAAAATACCCACCAGCGTCAACTCCGGATTCACCGGGAAGATATCGCCGGTGAGGAAAATCTTCTCTCCGATCTTCCAGCCCATGCGCTTCGCCAGGTCGTCGCTCGACACGGCACCGGTTCGCAGATGGCGAAACGCCTCCTTCTGCTCCTCGGGCAATTGCAATTCCGGACGCACGCTGAAGAACTTGTCGGGTTCCACGCAGAACCGCGCGAAGAAGTTCCCCTGGTCGCGCGCGTCCTTATAAGTACCGCCGAACCACTGCCAGATCATGGCCTCGCGAACACCGGGCACCTGCCGAATCCGGTCGCTGAAATAGGCCGGCAACGGCTGAGTGATGGAAACTTTATGATGGGTGATCAGCCGCAGTTCCTGCCCCGGTGCGGGCGGCGCGAGGAACAGGCCGCGATACAGTGCGAACAGAACTCCCAGCAGGCATAACGATGCTGCCATGCTGAAAATCGTAAGCAGGCTGCGCCTTCGGTTCCGCAGGGAGTTCTTCAGCATCAACGGCACGTAGCGAAGCATGAATTATATTCTAGGTTAGGCCCTGCCGATCGGCTTAGCCGCTATCGGCGAACGACGCCTTTTCATGGACGAACAGCGATCTTCCGCAGACGAAGACTACATGCGTAAAGCGCTGGACCTGGCTCGCGCGGCTGGGTTAGCGGGCGAAGTGCCCGTCGGAGCACTGGTCGTGCTGGACGACCGGATCCTTGGGCGGGGACAAAATTCACCGATCACGCTTGCAGATCCGACCGCGCACGCCGAGATCCTGGCGCTGCGTGAAGCCGCCGCGGCAATCCACAATTACCGTCTGGCCGGCGCGACGCTTTACGTTACGCTCGAACCCTGCGTGATGTGTGCCGGCGCCGTTGTGGCAGCCCGAATTTCACGCCTCGTCTTTGGAGCGCGGGATTTGAGATTCGGCGGCATAAGAAGCAAGTTCCGCCTGGCGGACGCCGACGTGCTGAATCATCGCGCGGAAATTGTCGAAGGAGTTCTGGGAGCGGAGTGCGCGGAATTGATGCGCGATTTTTTTGCATCGCGGCGCTAGAAAGGACAGCCTCCAACCCTGCCCTCTCACCGCCGCGATCAGTCCCGGCTCAATCAAGCCGTCTTGCCCAATGGCCGCGGAAATTCAAGATGCGCAGGACGGGCCCGTGCCCCGGCTCCATGCGCGGTAGGGCACGATGCACCGACGCGCGAGGGGCCATAGAAATACTCGTCCAGAGGAAAAAGCGAATACGGCTCGATCTCACGAAATACGCGCCCGAGTTTCTGCTCAATCCGGTACACAGCGTGGAAGAAATTCCCGCGATCCATACCAAGCCGGCGTGTGCACAGCTTCCAGTCCGCGCCCAGAAGGAAATGGTAGCGGAACAGGCGATTCTCAAAGTCGTCCAGCGTGCGTCGCGCGACCAGACAGAAGTCGGCGATGTACTCCTCGTCTTTCCTGCCCCAGGTGGACGGGCGCGAGCGGCCGGCGTGCGGTTCCACGGACACGCGGCTCAAATGCCTCTCCTGGGTCACGCAGCGAATGAAGCGATCCCAGCAAATCCGGAAAATCGCCCGCAAAACGCAATTGCACGGCGACGTCGCTCCCTTTTTTGTAAATCGCAATCCGGATCCATGGCATTGCGCGCAGTTGTGCATGGCCAGCGCCAGCGTTTCCGATCGACTCCAATCCATAGCAGGTCCTCCAAGACCGTTATTGTAAGGGGAAAGTACGTAGGTATAGTACTGCCATTCGCGGAATACTGTCAATATTATTTATCACTTACTTATCATTTCTCGATAAATGCCGAGTACCTGCCGGGCTGTATCCTCCCAATGAAAACGTTTCACCTGCTCAGCGCCGAGCGCAATCAGCTTCTGGCGCCGCTGCTCGTTCAGAAGTACCTCGCGCAAGCCCCGCGCGATGTCGAAAACATTATCCGGACTCACCAGTTCCGCCGCATTGCCCACCGCCTCCACCAGCGATGGAATGTCGGACGCCACCACCGGCGTGCCGCAGGCCATCGCTTCGAGCGGCGCGAGACCGAACCCCTCATACAGAGATGGAAAGGCGAACGCAATCGCCGCCCGATAGAAGACGCGCAATGTTTCCAACGGTACGAAGCCGAGAAACCGTACCGCCGGTTCCATCCTGGCCTGCGCAACCGCCCGTCGCACAGATGGATTCTTCGATATGTCATCGCCAATAATAATTAAATGCAGATCATGATACTCCGGATGCCGCTCTAATTCAGCGCGCAAAACCGCGAAAGCCTCGATAAGCCTGGGGATATTCTTCTGCGGGCGAATGGTACCGGCATACAGGATGAAGGGATAGTGAATGGAATAGCGCTCCAGCGTCTGGCGGTCTTGAGCCGGGTCGTGGAAGTTGGACGTGAAAGCCGGGTCCGGCGCGCTGTAGATGGTGCGGGTGCGTCCCGGCGGAATCCGCAAGACATTTTCGAGGTCGCGGCGCGTGGAGTTTGAGACTGTGATGATGCGTTTCGCGCGCAGTGCGCCGCGCCGGTATCGTTCCTCTTGAAGCGTCGCCCGGAAATCGCGCCGCTCGGGAAACAACAGGCTGCTCATATCGTGGATGGTCACGACATACGGCCGCGGCATCCACCAGGCGATGGAATTGAGCGGAATATGATACAGATCCGCGTGAAATGTTTTGAGCAAGCGCGGAAATACAAAGTTATGAATCAGTTCCGTATCGGCGCGAGCATACGCCGCGGTCCGGAAATTATCGCCGAGCCCCGCCAGCTCTTCCAGATCCTGCGGCCGCGCGATCAAGGTATAACGATTTTCCCGGTCCAGCCGCGCCAAGGCGCGGATCAGGTTGCGGATGTACGTGCCGATACCGAAATCGCGAAGATGCCGGGCGTCGATGGCGACATGGAGCATCGACGGACCCCTGCTCAGCGGCTGGCCGCGGCCACGAGCTTCCAGGCGTACAGCGGGAAGCGATCCGTGAGTGCGCCCACGCGGCGGCGCACCTCGGCAAGAACATCTTCGTTCGAAATGTTTTCGAGTACGCGCGCGATCAATTGGGCCACCTCCCGCATTTCCGGCTCCCGGAACCCGCGCGTAGTAACGGCCGGGCTTCCGAACCGCATTCCGCTCGGATTTAGCGGCGGATTGACGTCGAAGGGGATGGTATTCTTATTGGCCGTGATATATGCACGGTCGAGCGCAGCTTCCGCTTCTTTGCCGCGCACTCCTTTCGCAAACACATCCACCAGCATCAGGTGCGTATCCGTTCCGCCTGAAATCACGCGGCACCCTGCGTCCTGCAAACCGGCGGCGAGCGCCTTCGCATTCGCAATCACCTGTTTCTGATACGCGGCGAACTCGGGCGTCGCGGCCTCCCGGAAGCAAGTCGCCTTCGCGGCGATGATGTGCATCAGCGGACCGCCCTGCATGCCGGGAAACACCACTTTATCGATCGTCGGTCCGTATTTTTCCTTGCACAGAATCATTCCGCTGCGCGGCCCGCGAAGGGTCTTGTGCGTGGTGGACGTGACGATATCGGCCCACTGGCACGGGTTCGGATGCAGGCCGGCCGCGACCAGACCCGAAAAATGGGCCATGTCGACCAGAAAAATCGCGCCCACCGAATCGGCGATCTGCCGGAAACGCGGAAAATCGATGATGCGGGGATACGCGCTGCCGCCGGCGATGATCATCTTCGGTTTGTGTTCCTCGGCCAGACGCGCGAGTTCGTCGTAATCGATGCGCTCGTCCTCGCGCCGCACGCCGTACGGAACAATCTTGTACGTCTTGCCCGAAAAATTCAGATGATGGCCGTGCGTCAGGTGCCCGCCGTGTGAAAGATTCATGCCCAGAATCGTGTCGCCGGGATTCACCACGCTCGCATAGGCGGCCTGGTTCGCCTGCGACCCGGAATGCGGCTGGACATTGGCGTACTCGGCTTGAAAAAGTTTTTTCACCCGCTCCCGTGCCAGATTTTCCACCGCGTCGGCGTGCTCGCATCCGCCGTAGTAGCGCTTGCCGGGATAACCCTCGGCGTATTTGTTGGTGAAGATGCTGCCGGCGGCTTCGAGAACCGCTTCGGAAGTGAAATTCTCGCTGGCGATCAGTTCCAGGCGCGTGTTCTGGCGCTCGGTTTCTTTGTAGATCAGTTCGGCGATTTCGGGGTCGGCTTCGGCCAGCGGCCGCGCCATTCGTTCCTGTTCAGTCATAGTGATGATTCCAGTTTCGCTATTTTCTCGACGCGGCGGGCGTGGCGGCCGCCTTCAAACGGCGTGTCGACGAACACGCGTACCATTTCGATGGCGGCAGCCGCGTCGACGTAGCGCGCGCCCATGGTCAGAATATTGGCGTCATTATGTGCCCGCGTGAGGCGAACCTCATCCGGATTGAAGCCCAAGGCGGCGCGCACACCAGGAATTTTGTTGGCCGCGATCGACATGCCCACGCCGGTGAAACACACCAGCACCCCGCGCTCGACCATGCCGGACGCGACCTGCCTGCCGACGGCCCCGGCAAAGTCAGGATAATCGCTCGATTCCGCGCTGCTGGTGCCCAGGTCGATCACCTCGTGCCCGGCTTGACGCAACGTGTCGCGCACCTGGTCCTTCAGCGCGAAGCCCGCATGATCGGCAGCTATGGCGATCCTCATGTCGGAATGAGACGATTCTACCAGAGCCGAGCGCATGCGCTAGGAGATTGTTGAAAGAGGGGACAGACCGCTCTGTCCACGGAGTATTCTCTCATGCGAAATCAGAGGGCTAAAGCTGGGGACAGAGTAGTCTGTCCCCTCTTTCAACAATCTCCTAGGTCCGAACCATGTCGAGAAACGCCTGCGCGGCGTGGCTCAGCGCGCGGCGGGCCGGATAGGCGAGGCGAATCGGGCGATCCATTTTCATTTCAGTAACGCGCACTTCGCATAGGATTCGCTGCCGCAGCTCTTCATCCACCACCATGCGCGGAAGGAACGCCACGCCTTCATTGCGCTGCACCATTTTGCGGATCGCTTCCACCGTCGGCATCTCGACATCCATATGCAAAGGAACCTTGTGACGCTGGAACTCGCGGATCACCAGCGCGCGATAAGGCGAAACCACATTGTGAGCGATAAACGTCTCTTCGCCCAATTCGACGATCGAAACTTCCGTGCGCGATGCGAGCCGGTGCTGCGGCGAAACGATAAAGGACAAATGATCCGTGTAGATGACGGTGGTGACCAGCCGCTCATCTTCCGGATCGTACGTCAGCAGCCCGAGCTCGAGGCCGCCATCGATCAGCTCCGACGGAATCTTGCTCGACAGGCTGCGCCGGATCTGCACTTTGATCTTGGGAAATCGCTGGCGATAGCGCTCGATGTGATCGAGCAGATACAGCGTAGTAGATTCATTCGCGCCGATGCTGAGCCGTCCCGCGGACTTATCGCGCAACTCGGCCAACGCATTTTCGAGATCGCTCTCGAGATTTTCGAATCTTCGCGCGTACTCGAGGACTATTTTCCCTGCGTCCGTTAGCAGCAGATCCTTGGCGGAGCGGTCAATCAAGCGGTCTCCGAGTTCGGCCTCTAAACGTTGTATCGATAATGAGATAGCCGGCTGCGTTCGAAGCAGCTTTTCGGCCGCACGCGAAAAACTCTTTTCATTCGCGACCGTTAGGAAGAAGCGCAGCGGGTTCAGATCCATAAGTCCATATTATAGAATATTGAATAATATAAATTTGTCAAATTGATCCTGCGGTGGCATCCTTGTGCCATGACTGACCGCGTGTACATTTTCGACACAACTCTGCGTGATGGCGAGCAATCGCCGGGATGCAGCATGACCGTGCGTGAAAAGGTTCGCATGGCGGCCAAGCTGGTGGATCTTGGCGTCGACATTCTGGAAGCCGGGTTCCCGATCGCATCCGAGGGCGATGCGGAAGCGGTGGAAGCGATCAGCCGCGAATTTCCGTGGGCCAACGTGGCAGCGCTGGCGCGAGCGAACAAGCCCGATGTCGACGAAGCGGCGCGCGCGCTGAAACGCGCCCGGAGGCCGCGAATCCACACGTTTCTGGCCACCAGCGACATTCATCTCAAATACAAACTGAAGAAGTCGCGCGATCAGGTTCTCGACGAAGCCTGCGCGGCCGTGACGCTGGCGCGGTCCTATGTGGATGACGTGGAATTTTCCGCCGAAGACGCCACGCGAACGGATCCTGACTATCTCGAAGAAGTTTGTCGCGCTGTAGTGGCGGCGGGTGCGCGAACGGTGAATCTGCCGGATACTGTCGGCTTTACAGTGCCCGACGAGTACGCAGCAATGATCCGGCGCATGGTGGGTATTCTGCGCGATTCCGCGGTAGTCAGCGTACACTGCCATGACGACCTGGGTCTGGCGACCGCGAATTCGCTGGCTGCGCTGCATGCCGGCGCGCGGCAGATCGAGTGCACGGTCAATGGAATCGGCGAGCGGGCAGGAAACGCCGCGCTGGAAGAAATCGTCATGGCGATCAACATCCGCCGCGAGCAGCTTCCGTTTGAAACGCGCATCGTGACCGAAAATCTCTTCTCGGCGAGCCAGATGCTCGCGTCGATCATCACCTTTGGGCCTCAGCCCAACAAAGCGATCGTGGGTGAAAATGCCTTCGCGCATGAAGCCGGCATTCATCAGGACGGTTATCTCAAAGAAAGAACCACGTACGAAATCATGGAGCCGAAGTCGGTGGGCGTGCCGGAGACGCGGCTGGTGCTCGGCAAGCATAGCGGCCGGCACGCGCTGGCGCGCCGCTGCGACGATCTGGGGATTCCGCTGCGGCGTGAAGAGTTGGACACCGTCTATCAGCGCTTCACCGCGCTTGCCGACCGGAAGAAGGGCGTGCGCAATGAAGAGATCGCGGCGCTGGCGCAGGAGGTTCTGAATCAAACGAAGGCGTCGGGCGCGGCCGCGGATTAGAATTGTCTGATGCACCTGAAAGTCCTGCTGTTGCCCGGCGACGGCGTCGGAGCCGAAGTCACTCGCGCAGCGGTTGAAGTATTGAAGACGGTCGCCAGGAAGTTTGGACATACACTGGAGCTTTCCGAGGGGCTGATCGGCGGCGTCGCGATTCATCAAACCGGATCGCCGCTGCCGGACGATACGGTAAACAAAGCACTTTCAGCCGATGCAACGCTGCTGGGTGCGGTCGGGTCGCCGGAGTTCGATGGCGCGCCGCCCGAAAAACGGCCCGAAAAAGGTCTGCTCGGAATCCGCAAAGCGTTGGGGCTGTTCGCGAATTTGAGGCCGGTGAAGATGTGGCCGTCGCTGCTCGATTCGTCGCCCCTCAAGAACGAAATCGTCAAAGGGACCGACATGATCATCGTACGCGAGCTGACCGGCGGCCTGTATTACGGGCAGCCGCGCAGCATCGATAACGATCATGCGGTCAACACGATGGCATATACGCGCGCGGAAATCGAGCGCATCGCCCGCAAAGCTTTTCAACTGGCGCGTGGGCGGCGCAAAAAAGTCACGAGCGTGGATAAATCGAACGTCATCGAAAATTCCCAGCTTTGGCGCCGCGTGGTGATCGAGGTTGCGCGCGAGTTTCCGGACGTCGAGCTCGAACATCTGCTGGTGGACAATTGCGCCATGCAACTGGTTCTGAATCCGAGGCGTTTCGACGTGATGCTCACTGAAAATATGTTCGGCGATATTCTGAGCGATGAGGGCGCGGTGCTGGCCGGGTCGATCGGGATGCTGCCGTCGGCGTCGCTCGGCGAATCGAAGGGTTTATATGAGCCGGTGCACGGATCGGCGCCGGACATCGCGGGGCAAAACAAGGCCAATCCGATGGGCGCAATCGGGTCGGCGGCGGCGATGCTCGATTATTCGTTCGGGTTGGCGAAGGAGGCGGCGGCAGTGAATGAAGCCATCGGCAAAGTGCTCGATTCGGGCCGCGTGACCGGAGATTTGAAACCGAAGGGTACGCCCGCCGCGACGGATGAAGTCGCGCGGGCCATTTGTGAATCCATATGAACCCGCGAACCATTATTGAGAAAATATGGGACCGTCACGTCGTCGCGGAGCGTGAGGGCGCGCCGGCGCTGATCTACATCGATCTGCATCTGGTCCATGAAGTGACGTCGCCTCAGGCGTTTGACGGATTGCGGCGGCGCGGGCTGAAAGTCCGGCGGCCGGACCTGACCATCGCGACCACCGATCATTCAACGCCGACGACTCCTCGTGGCTTGCCGATTGTCGACCAGGTTGGTGCGGCTCAAGTCGCGGCGCTGGAAAATAATTGCCGCGAGTTTGGGATTGAATGCTACGGGTTGTCGAGCGATCGGCAAGGAATCGTGCACGTGATCGGCCCGGAGCTCGGATTGACGCAGCCGGGAATGACGGTAGTGTGCGGCGATTCGCACACCGCGACTCACGGAGCGTTCGGAGCGCTGGCGTTCGGCATCGGAACCAGCGAAGTGGAGCACGTGCTCGCGTCGCAATGCCTGTTGCAGCGGCCGTCGAAGACATACGCGGTGCGCGTGGATGGCGCGCTGAAAGCGGGAGTCAGCGCCAAAGACATCATTCTGTCGCTGATCGCGAAAATCGGAATCGGCGGCGGAACGGGCTGCGTGATCGAATATTGCGGTTCGGCGATTCGGGCACTGTCGATGGAAGAGCGCATGACGGTCTGCAACATGTCGATCGAAGCGGGCGCGCGCGCGGGCCTGATCGCGCCGGACGATGTGACTTACGAATATATCGCGGGGCGGCCGTTTGCGCCCAAAGGCGCCGACTGGGATGCGGCAGTCGCGCGATGGCGGACTCTGCCGACCGATGATGGCGCCACTTACGATCGCGAAATCGTGATCGATGCGAGCGCCATCGAACCGATGATCACTTTCGGGACAAATCCTGGAATGGGCATGTCGATTTCGGACGCGGTTCCCGATCCTGCGAGCCTCGGGAATCTCGCGGAACGCGACATGCTCGCAAAGGCGTTGCGCTACATGGATCTCGCGCCGGGCGCGCCGCTCGCCGGTCACGCGGTGAATGTCGTGTTCATCGGGAGCTGCACCAACGGGCGCATTTCCGACCTGCGCGCTGCCGCGGGCGTGATGCGAGGCCGCAAAGTGGCGCCGAACGTTCGTGTGATGGTGGTGCCCGGGTCCCGGCAGGTGCGGGCCCAGGCGGAAGCGGAGGGGCTCGACCGGATTTTCCGCGACGCCGGGGCAGATTTTCGAGAGGCCGGCTGTTCCATGTGCATCGGCATGAACGGAGACACTTTGCAGCCGGGCGAGTACAGCGTGTCCACCAGCAATCGAAATTTTGAAGGTCGGCAAGGCAAGGGAGGGCGGACGTTTCTGGCGAGTCCGCTCACGGCTGCGGCCGCGGCGGTCACGGGCATGATCACCGACGTGAGGACTCTTCTATGAAATTCGAATCGCGAACGGTCGTGCTGGCGGCCGACAATATCGACACGGATCAGATCATCCCGGCGCGTTTTCTGAAGACGACGTCGAAGACCGGCCTGGGGGATCAGCTTTTTAACGACTGGCGCTACGATTCGGCGGGTGCGCCGAAGCCCGATTTTATTTTGAATCGACCCGAAGCCAAGGGCGCACAGGTGCTGGTGGCGGGCGACAACTTCGGCTGCGGGAGTTCGCGGGAGCATGCTCCCTGGGCGCTGCTACAGTTCGGTTTTCGCGCGGTGGTCAGCACGTCTTTCGCGGACATTTTCAAGCAGAATTCGTTGAAGAACGGGCTGCTGCCGATCGTCGCGCCGTCGGAAATTCATCGCGCTCTGCTGGCGTTTCCGGGGATGGTCGTCAAGGTGGATTTAGCGGGGCAAGCGTTGACGCTCGCCGACGGGCGCGCGTTCGAATTTCCCATCGACTCGTTTTCAAAGCACTGTTTGTTGGAAGGCACGGACGAGCTCGGGTATATTCTGCAGCAGGAGCCCGCCATCGCCGCGTACGAGCAGCGCAGACTTTAGAGGCCGCTCTAGGCGATGGCCCGGGACGCTGCCGCCCCGGTCCTGCGCTCCGCCTGCCAGCGCACCGCCCAGATCGGCAGCTCATTGCGCTCGGCGAGCACCGCCATTACGCGCGCCGGATTTCCCAGGTCGTTCCAGCCGGTGTCGCAAATCCGCAGCGTGGCCAGTTGCGTCGCCATCGGCGTCAAAACGTGCCGCGCGAAATCCACCGAATCGATCTGGTCGTAAACCCAATCGGCGATGCGGGTCTCCGCGTTCGCGGCCGGCAATCTGTGGATCGAACCAAGCGCTTTAAGAAGTCCCGGCACTGCTTCCGCGGTCATATTCAAGAAGGCGCTGGCCCGGCCTACCATGACAAATGTGTTCCAAAAACAACCGGTCTGGAACAAGAGTTCCGCCATCGGCTGGGCCGGCTTTTCATGAAACGCCACCACACGGGACGCATCTCCGTACAGGCCGCCGAGGTTCTCTCCCACCTCAATCCATCCGTATTCAACTTCCGGGCCTCTCGGATGCACGCCCAGAAGCACCACCGCTTGCGGCCTTCCCTCCGCAATCCCGAACGCCGACTCCAGCGCCCAGGTGAGAGCCTTTTCGTCCGAATAGCAATGATCGCAAGGCAGAATCGCAACCGTTGCGTCACGATCCATCTGGAAAATTCGTAGCAGGGAAGACGCGATCGCAGGTCCCGTTCCTCTATTGCACGGCTGTACGATTCTTTGCGATGCCCGGTCCGCCAGCTCTCGCGCATAGTAGGTCTGATGGCTTCGCATGACGGTGTAAAAAATCCGATCCGGGGCGACGCTTCGCTCGGCCCTTAATCCCGTCTCCGCCAGCAGCGTATGCTCGCTCAGGATGCGGCAAAACTGCTTCGGCCGGTCGTCGCCTGCAATGAACTGCGTCAGCTTCCGCAAGCGCAAGCCGTCCCCGCCGGCCAGGATCACGGCCCAGCGGTGGTTCGCTCTCGCCTCTGTTCTCTCGAACGTCCGGTTTGAATACATTGATGCCCGATCGCCTTTGTACATGTACCCGAGCCTGTATTAATTAAGATGCGTCCCGAGCCTTTTTTTCATCTTTTTTTTCGCTGTTCTTTGGCTGCAACCATTTCTGGCTTCGAATCCCGACTATTACGACCCTAAATGTGATCTCGGTTGCGTGACAGCCCCCGAGGCGCTGAATGTTGGTTGCGTGCGGATGGAATTTTTCTCACAAGTTTTCACTGCCCTTCCGGCATATAATGAATCGACCACGCAAGGGAAAGGCCGGCCGAGTCCATGGATGATGCCTTATTGATGCATCGGCTGCACTTTGCCTTCACCGTCACTTTTCACTATCTTTTCCCGCAGCTCACCATGGGCCTGGCACCGCTCATCGTGATTCTGAAAACCCTTTACCTCCGAACGGGTAACGCGGTTTACAATCGCTCCGCGCGATTTTGGGGCCAGGTATTCGGTATCAACTTCGTGATCGGCGTGGTGACCGGAATCCCGATGGAGTTTCAGTTCGGAACCAACTGGTCGCAGTTCGCGCGCGTCACCGGCGGCGTCATCGGACAACCACTGGTGATGGAAGGCGTGTTCTCCTTTTTCCTGGAATCCGCTTTTATAGGCCTGTTTCTATACGGGGAAAACCGGCTCAGCCGGATCGGCCACTGGTGGGCCGCTTTCGCCGTATTTGCCGGATCCTGGCTCTCGGGATTCTTCATCATCGTCACGGACGCCTGGATGCAATATCCCGTCGCCTTCGTGCAGTCGCCCGACGGCAGCTTCCAGGTGACCAGCTTTTGGGGACTCCTCTTAAATCCGTGGGCCCTGATTCAATATGCCCACAACATGTGCGGAGCCGTGATCACCGGCGTCTTCGTGATGGCCGCCGTCGGAGCCTATTATCTTCTGGAAGGAAAATTTCTGGATGAAGCCCACGCTTTCCTGCGTGTTTCCGTGACCGTGGGCGTCTTAGCCTGCATCGTGCAGATTTTCCCCACTGGCGATGTGCATGGCCGCTTCATGGCAAAGCATCAACCCGTTACCACCGCCGCGATGGAAGGACTCTTCAAGACCGAGGCCGGCGCGCCCATCGTCCTTCTCGGCCAACCCGATGCCGAAAATCAGCGCATCGACAATCCCGTGGTTGCCAACAAAGTGCTCAGTTTTCTGATCTATGGCACTACGACTGCCCAAGTCAGAGGTTTAAACGAATTCCCGAAGAGCGACTGGCCGACGAATATTCCTCTGCTCTACTACGGCTATCACATCATGGCAGGATTAGGGACGATCCTTGTCGCGGTGATGGCGATTGCAGCGTTTCTACTGTGGCGCGGGACTCTTTATACCACCCATTTCATGCTTTGGGTTGTTCTCCTTTGCGCGCCGCTTCCCTACGTCGCGAATACCGCTGGCTGGATGACCGCCGAAGTCGGCCGCCAACCGTGGCTGGTCTACGGACTAATGCGTACCACCGACGGGTATTCGAAGTACGTTCACGCGGGCAACGGCCTGTTCACGCTGCTGGGATTCATGGGGCTGTACACGCTCCTTGCCATGGTCTTCCTGTTCCTAGTCGGCCGGGTAATCGCGAAGGGGCCGGGGAAAGAATAAGCCTATGCTTCTCCTCACCTGGTATCTTCTTGTCGCGATCATGATCACGGCATACGTGGTGCTGGATGGATTCGACCTCGGTATCGGCGTCTTGCATCTCTTCCTGGCGCGATCCGAAGAAGACCGGCGCATCCTGATCCGCACTATCAGCCCGGTGTGGGACGGCAACGAAGTCTGGCTGCTCGCCGGCGGAGGGACTCTCTATTTCGCGTTCCCGCTTTTATATGCTTCCGGTTTCAGCGGCTTCTATCTTCCCCTGATGATGGTTCTATGGCTTCTGATTCTTCGCGCAATCGGTATCGAGCTTCGCGCTCACGTCGATTCCCCTGTCTGGCGCGGCCTTCTCGGAGGCGCTTTCGGAATCGGCAGCCTGCTGCTGGCAGTGTTCTACGGCGCGGCGCTTGGCAACGTGATTCGAGGGGTCCCGCTCCAGCCCGACGGCTACTTTTTCCTCCCGCTCTGGACCGATTGGCGAGTCGGCCCACATCCCGGAATCCTCGACTGGTACACATTGATCGCGGGCGTCGTGGCGCTCGTCGCTTTGACTCTTCACGGGGCCAATTACGCAGTTCTCAAAACTACCGGCGAGCTGAATCGCCGCTCGCACCGTGCTGCCGTTGTCCTGTGGCCGGTTCTGGTCCTGGTCACGATGGCGAGTTTAGGCGCGACCCTCGACATTCGCCCCGAATTGCTCGACAACTATCGCAAACTGCCGATTCTCTTCGCGATTCCGGTGCTGGTGGTCGTCTCTTTGCTCGCAATGAGGAGCCGTAACGAGCGCACGGCTTTCCTAAGTTCGTCGGCCTATCTCATCTTCATGCTGGTAGGAGCCGCAGCGGCGGTGTATCCGAATCTCCTGACGTCGACCACCGACCAGGCCCTGAACATCACGGTCGACAACGCGCACTCGGGTGATCACTCTCTCACGGTCGGCCTGATCTGGTGGGCGTTCGGGATGGCTTTAGCGGTCTGCTACCACGTCTTCGTTTATCGGATGTTTCGCGGCAAAGTGTCCCTTGTCTCGACAGAGCACAGCCACTGAAGCAGGTAGTGACGCCGGGCCGGAATTTCTCTGCACCAAGGCTGCGACTGAACCACATGGCGCGATGATGAGCGAACTGCCGACTACCCAGCAGGACGCCGGGTACCGACAAACGGCCGACGAATCACGGGAAGGCCCAACATCAGATTTACCAGGAAGAACAGCAAAGACGAGCTACGCACGATGACTTTCATGGGGGAGGATTCCTTCGGTCCGGTAGCATATCAAAAAAGCGCAACCGGCGGAAGGGGTTAGCCAGGATACGATCCGGTGATGTAGTTGTTGAGGTGGCGAATGGTGTCGTCCTGTGCGCTGATGATCCAGTTCACCAGGTCGCCGATCGACACGATTCCCGTAACGTGGTCGCCTTCGAGCACGGGAAGATGCCTGATCTGGCGCGAAGTCATCAGGTGCATACATTCCCCGATGGTCCGCTCCGGCGTAACGAAAAGCACCGGTGCGCTCATGATCTCGCGAACGTGCGTTTCACGGGACTGTCTGCCTTTGAGAATCACCTTTCGGGCATAATCGCGCTCCGTGATGATTCCCACCAGATGACCGGCGCTCAAGACGACTAACGCGCCGATGTGCTTATCCGACATAGTGGCGATGGCTTCATAAACGCTGGCGTCGGGCGAAATCGACCAGACAGCATGGCTCTTCTGGGCCAGCACGGACCCAACGGTCTCGTGCAAATCGACAGCTCGCGCTGCAGCAGAGGCTTGCATGGCTTGGTCCTCCTGCCTGCATACTGAACCTCGATACGCTCGAAGTCAACCCCAAAAGAATCCCGCCTGGTACTCGCTCCGCGTTGGTACTGGCTAAGCCTAGGAAAAAAAGAATCTTAAGCGGTTGTCAGCGATCCTGTTACGGTGCTATTCTCCCAAACAGCAATCACAACGATAGCGTGGACGATTCGTCACTGGACGTTTCGGATCACGGCGAGTTGATGTCTTGGTCGGGGGAGCGGTCTCGGGAATCTATGAGTACACCCTCGGAGAGAATTCGCGCCGTTCTCGATCGCGCCGCAATTAACCGCGCCGTGAGACTCTGTACCACCGTGATCGATCGACCATCGATTGTCGTAGACGAGGAACGCCTCGCTGCGCTGCTGCAAATGGACGTTTCGCCGCGAAAGCCCTACGCGGCCGCGCTGGCGCAAAGCCGTCAGCCTGGCCAACTTTTTAAGGCGATTGCAGTGGCAGCGTCGTCGCACGTCAAATAAGCGTTCCGAGTCCTGCGTTAACGCCAGTGCCACTCCTCTCGCAAACGGCGCAGTTCGCGAAGATCCTCATTTAAGCGCGCGCGAGGCTCGCGGGCGACCGCGTCAACATGCGTGATGTGTTCGATCTCAGTGATGGCTGCGTCCAGCCTGCCGCGATCCAGCCGATTCTGATCGAGATCATGGCGAATGTCTGCAAGGTTACGCTCGGCCGCCTCATAGTGGCCGCGATCCTCGGCCACCCACACATCGTGATGCTCAACGCGGCGCAGATCCTCTTGGGTCTTCTCGATAATTCTGTGTGCGCGGCCCCAGTCGTGTTCCTGGGCTCGCGCTGGAATCCAACCTAAGAGCGCCAATCCGGCAAGGGCGCCAAACACCGTTTGACTTCGCATAGCTCACCTCTTGAAGGTGGATCGCGGGGAACGTTATCTCGTTTCAGGCGGCCGGACGGTTCATCAAGAACGTCGCCGTGGACTCGAAAAACGTCTGCAAGATTCGCCGTACTTCATCCGGCAGCGCCGCTTCATCCAGTGCGGCGCTCATTAACCGCACCCAGCGGTCGCGCTGAACCGGTCCGATCGAGAATGGCGCGTGCCGAATGCGCAGCCGCGGATGGCCTCGCTGTTCGATGTACGTTACCGGTCCGCCAAATCTAAAAATGAGAAAGTCCCGCAGCCGCTGTTCCGCTCCGTGCAGATCGTGCGCCGGGTAGATTGGTCCCAAAATGTCATCGCCGGGGACCTGCCGGTAGAATGCGGCAACCAAACGCGCGAATCCATCGTCGCCGATGGAGGAGTAGATTTCGTGCTCTTCCACTACTCAGCCCCGCCCGGTGTCAGCGTTGTGCGGCTTTCGCGAGCTGGGCGCGAATCGCTTTCATCTGTTCGCGGCTCGCCGCCGCCCGCGCTCGTCCGTTGGGCATCGCATCAATCAGTTTTTCGAGGCTTGCGGCAAATTGCGGTCCATAGGCTGCTCGAATCTCGCCAAGCAAGGGCTCGATTTTCGAGAAGACTCCGATGTGCTCTCCATTCGTGTCGGCGAACAGCTCCATGTTGATCGCGCCATTGTTGACCAGCGCCGCCGCCATGTCCCAATACGTCACGACCATACGCAGGTGCCCGCTATGCTGACCGAACATCGCGGCATTGAAGTCGGCGAACGACTCCGGCGCGAACTCGCGAAAGTACCAGTCGCGCGCGATGCGCATCGTCTCTTCGCGGCGCAACTCGTACAGCTTTAAAATGAGACCGGCTTCTTCCTGTTTAGACATGAACAATGCTCCTTGGGATGGCTGATTCGCCTGCATGGTCAGTCTAACAAATCGGCTGGCGCCGTTACTTCCTGCCGGAGGTGTCTGGAGTGGAATCGGCAGGCACGAATACGCGGATGTCGACACGCTGGTGTTCCGGAACAAGCGCGGGACCACCGGGATCGACCTCGCCGAGTCCGACGATCAGAATACGCCGCCGTCCGCGCTCGCTGAGAAATCGCGCGATCACATTGGCTCGCTCAATGCTCAGCGCCAGGTTTTCCGCCGCACTCGCGGCTCCATCGGCATAGCCTCGAAGCTCGATCACGAACTCGTTCGACGCGCAGATGCCATTGGCGAGATTTTCGAGCGCAATTCTGTCGTCAGGCTTCAACTCGCTGCTGCCGGCGGCGAAATGCACGCTCTTCAGGGATACGAGCCTTTCGTTTTCCAGGGCGCGCACCTCCGGGGAAGTCAGCAACGAGGTATGAACGGCGGGTTGCGTGACCTCCCGCTCAGCGGCCCCGGCAATGCAAAGGCTAAACAGTACTCCGACGATTGCGAGTTTCACTCTCACTCCCTTATATATTCAACACGTGCACGCGAACAGCCATGGATATACGCTGGATTATCAAAGGGTTGGCGATCGCAGCCGAGCGCGCTGAGACACCCTGTGCGGTTTCGGCCGGCAAATTGACTTTCGCCATCGGACGTTCCGAGCCAGCCTTCAACGCAGATGTACGCATTCGACGATCTGGTCTCCCACCCGCTGAAGCGGCGTCGGACCACCTATGTTCGGCACGGCGCCCGAAAGCGCACCAGCGCGAACAACATGAAAATTAGAGCCGCCATTAACTGCTTCACGGGCCCTCCTGACTTTGCAAACCCGGACCGGATTGGCGCGGTCGCGAATCTTGAATCGATTTAATCTGAGCGAAGCTTCATCTGCAGGCGATCCGGTAACCGTTTTTTCACCGGAATGAATGAATCCTTGTGGGGGCCCGAGCGTCTAAGCTCTTAGATGATCGCGGTGTCCAAGTTCGACGAGCTCCGCATGAAGACAGAGAGGGAGCTGGTTCAACTTGTCGAACGGGAACTGGACGTCGGCATGCGTGAAGCTCGCCAGGTTCCCGAAGCCGAAACTCCGGCTCTCGCCGAAGAGCATTTCCTGACGGCGCAACGGGCATACGCAGAAGTATCACGACTGATTCCTCTCGTTGAGGAGACCTCCGACGTGCGGAGGCAACTGGAGGAGCAGGTGCGGTATTTCGGGAAGATGATCGACGGGTTGTCGATTCTGGGCTCAAGAACGACGGAACATTGTTCCGACTTGGCGAGCCTGGTGCAATGCTAGAGGCCCGTCGCCTTATTTCGCGCAGGTGAAGTTGGCCGCGTCGTTCCGGTCGCCGGAGTCCTCGTAACGCGCGAATCAGCGGATATGAACACAGCGGACGTTGCAATGCGATCCCCTTCGATGCGGCGTTGTCGACGAACTTCGTTGCAATGATACGGTCCGGCCCAACGCCTTGCTCAACCCTTTGCTTAACCCAGCGGGCGACCGCGCTGGTGAGGTCGTGATCGGCATCCACGCCGGGAGATGCGACAGATCCGCCGAACGCCGGCGCTCCGGGACCGCCCCGGCCGGGCACGGGAGAGTAGACAGTCTACATAATATATGGTAGACTGCCTACACAATGATCGAAAAACCGCCGACCCGCGTGGAATTTCTTCAGGGCACGCTCGACCTCCTCATTCTCCGGACACTGCTCGCGGGCCCTACCCACGGGCACGCCATCGCAAAACATATTCAGCGGACCTCGGAGGATCTGCTCCAGGTTGAAACAGGATCGCTGTATCCGGCGCTGCACCGGCTGGAGGCCAAGGGCTGGATCGCGGCGTCTTGGGAGCTGTCCGATAAAGGCAAGCGGGCCAAATACTATCGACTCACGCCCCTGGGGCGGAAGAAACTCGTGTCCGAGCAATCGAAATGGCAAGCATTCGCGCGCGCCATGGGATTGATTCTGAATCCGGTGGAGGAGGGACAATGATCTCCTTCTTTCGCAGAATGATGTGGCTGATCCAGCGCCGCCGCAGGGAAGACGAGCTGCGCGAAGAGTTGCAATTCCACCTGGATGAAGAAGCCGAGCAGCGTGAAAACGAAGGATTGGCGGAGCAGGAGGCTCGATGGGCCGCGCGACGCGAGTTGGGAAACGTCGCGCTGTTAGGAGAAGATACGCGCGCAGTCTGGGGATGGACGGTGCTGGAGCAGATCGCGCAAGATGTGCGCTACGCCTTTCGTACCATGGCTGCCAACCGGTTGTTTACTCTTCTGGCAGTGTTGTCGCTGGCGCTCGGAATCGGAGCGAACACGGCGATCTATAGCTTTATGGACGCGATCCTGCTGCGGTCGCTGCCGGTGTCCGATCCGGAGTCGCTGGTAGTGCTGAACTGGCACGCGAAAGGGGCCCGGAGAGGCAGTTTTGTGATGCACTCGATGAGCGGCTACACTTGGGTCGATCGCAAGCTGGGAGCGACGGCCGGCATTTTTCCGTTCCCCGCGTTCGAACTTTTTCAGAAGAACAACTCGGTGTTTTCGAGCCTATTCGCGTATTTCAGGGCGGGGAACCTGAACGTGGCGAGCAAGGGACAAGCCGACCTTGCGAGCGGCGAGTATGTCTCAGGCGACTATTTCCGCGGACTCGCCGTGCCTCCGGCTGCCGGACGGCTGATCGTTCCGGATGACGACCGGATCGGCGCGACCGCAGTGGCGGTGATCAGCCCGGCGCTCAGTCAAAAGCACTTTGGGGGCCCTGACAACGCGATCGGCCAGCCGATTCGTATTAACGATGTTCCGTTCACAGTGGTAGGCGTTACCCCGCCTGAATTCTTCGGCGTCAATCCGGCGCAGGCTCCGGAAGTCTATCTTCCGATGCATACGAACCTCGCCGTGGAAGCTTCGATTCCGTTTGCTGGCCGGGCCGAGGACTACCTCAATCAGAATTATTACTGGATCGAGATGATGGGCCGTCTGCGGCCTGGCGTCAGCATGGCTCAAGCGCAGGCAGCGCTGGCGCCGCCGTTTCAACAATGGGTGGCAAGCACGGCCACCAACGATCGGGAGCGTGCGGTTCTTCCCTCCCTGGTGCTCCAGGAAGGCGCAGGCGGGCTGGATTATCTTCGCCGCCAGTATTCGAAGCCGCTGTATGTGCTGATGACGATGGTGGGATTGATCCTGGCGATTGCGTGCGCGAATGTCGCCAACCTGCTGCTGGCGCGTGCCGCCGCGCGGAGGAGGGAGATCGCGCTGCGGCTGAGCGTCGGCGCTGGACGGCTGCGTGTCATCCGCCAATTGCTGACGGAAAGCATTCTGCTGGCATCGCTGGGCGGAGTTCTAGGAATTCTGGTCGCCGTCTGGGGAGTCCGTTTCCTCGCGGTGCTGCTGGCCAACGGACGCGCGAATTTCACTCTTCACGCGGACTTGAATTGGCACGTCCTGTGTGTCGCCGCCGGGCTTTCCATTTTGACAGGCGTTCTGTTCGGCCTGGCTCCGGCGATGCAGTCGACACGCGTGGACGTTATTTCCGCGATCAAGGAAACGCGAGCCGGTCAAACGGGCGCGAGCCGCGTTACGTTCAGTCTAGGCCACGTGCTGGTGGTGAGCCAGATTGCCCTGTCTCTATTGATGCTGGTGGCGGCGGGGTTGTTTGTGCGGACGCTGACGAACCTGCAATCGGTCGATGTCGGGTTCAATCGCGAGAACGTCCTGCTGTTCGAACTGGATGCCCGCAAAGCGGGCCACCGGGATCCGGAGGTGGCTTCATTCTACGGTAACTTGCTACAGAAATTCGCCGCGATTCCCGGTGTGCGGAACGCGAGCCTCTCCAATTCTCCGCTGGTTGAGGCCGGTCACGGCACCGACATCGCCGTAGTCGGGAAGCCGCCCGACGACGCAACCCGTTACCTGACGATCGGGCCCTCGTTCTTTTCCACGATGCAGATTCCCATCCTGGCCGGCCACGGCGTCGAGGAACGCGATCACGCCGGCTCGCCGGGCGTTGCCGTGATCAATGAAGTTTTCGCCAAGGTAAACTTCGGCGATGAGAATCCGCTGGGCCGGCATCTTAGAGTGGGAGACGCGAATCCGCGCGATGTGGAAATTGTCGGCGTATCCAGGAACGCGCGCTATGGCGGACTGAAAAACGACATTCCGCCGGTGGTGTATCTACCCTACGATCAGGGCTTTCCGTTCCCGAGGGACATGACCTATGCTCTGCGCACAGCGGGCGACCCGCTGAAGTACGTCGCTACCGTCCGCGAGATTGTTCGTCAGGCGGACGCGCGGGTTCCTCTATCCAGTGTCAAAACGCAAGTCGCCGAGATCGACGAGACCATCAACCAGGAGATCGTGTTCGCACAATTATGTAGCGCGTTTGCGATTCTGGCGCTGGCGATCGCCTGCGTCGGTCTGTACGGGACGGTTTCCTACAACGTCGCCCGGCGCACGGGCGAGATCGGCATCCGGATGGCGCTGGGCGCGCAACGCGGCAAGGTTGTCCGAATGATTCTCCGGCAGGTTTTCGCTCTTGCCGTGTTGGGGCTGACGATCGGCATACCCGTGGCTTTCGGAGCTTCGAAGCTGGTTGCGTCATTTCTATTCGGAATGAAACCCAATGATCCGCTTGCGCTTACTGGGGCCGTGGTGATCTTGTTCGGCGCCGCGATCTTGGCCGGTTACGCCCCGGCGCGAAGGGCGTCGCGAATCGATCCGATGGTTGCGCTACGGCACGAGTAAAACCAGGCATTTCGCCGAGCGGTTGGGTCGGAGGCCGATTCAAACGTCTTAATGAAACACCGGCAGCGCCAGATGCCTCTCATCATGTTGGGCTGTTGTGTCATCTGAAAGCATCGCTGCGTTCGTAATCGTGCTGGTCGTCGTTCTCGCGATCTATTTGGCGCGGCGCTCTCGCCGCCGGTGTCCGCACCGCAATCCGCTTTGTCGTTCAAGCAAACCATGCCTCTTGTGTTACCGGGACCTGTATAAGAGCAATGTAGCGACGCGCCGGACGGGCTGACAGTTTTTCTCCGCTGGATTGAATATCATCGGAACTGGATCGGCCGATGATTCACATCCTGGCGAATTTCTTTCGAACGCTTCACCGCATGATCGGCATCACCGCGCCCGAACCGGGCCACAACGAGCGGTCCTTTGTTCTCATGTGGCTCGCGCTCATTGTATTTATCTTGCTGTTTTGCTGGTTTCTGTTCTACCTGATGATGAACGTGTTCTAGTGTCCTCCAACGCCCGTCCTCCCGAGCGCAGCGAGGGGATGCTGTTAAAGCGTTGATAACGGCTGAACGAAAAGCAGATTCCTCGCTCCGCTCGGAATGACTTTGAGGTCGGATGGCCGTTAGGTCGGATGGCCGTTATAGCTCCGGCATAGACGAGCCTGCCGAACCGGACCACTACTGTTGCTTTTTGTCCTCGGGCTTCCCGGCGGGCTTGTTGGCTTCTTCCTGTCTCAGAACGGGCGCCTTGCCTTTGATGATCCCGAGAATCTCCTCGCCTTCCACCTTGAGCAGCGGCGGGGCCCCGTGCTGGGCCAGCAGCGCGATCGTCTCGGGATGAGAAAGCGGGACGCTGGTGCGCAGCGATGGTCCATTCGCCATGTCCGTGACAGACCAGCCGCGGACTGTGCGGAAATCGAGCTTCGCTCCTTTGCCGATCAAATAGTCGACCATCTCATTGTCGCCCCGATAAGCCGCGCCCATCACCGGCGTGTACCCTTGCGCGTCCTGCGCGTTCACGTCGATCCCGACTTCTTCCACCAGATATTTCACCGCCGGAAAGAAGGAGCCATGGGCGTTCGTCGAAAAATTGCCTGCCCAGCCGACGCCGGCCGCGACGTGCAGAGCCGAATCTTTCTGAGAAGAGACCGCTTTCGGATCAGCCCCGTGCGCGACCAGGAACTTCATGGCTTCGAGATCCGTCGACTGCGCCGCGCGCCAGAACGGCGTGGACCCAGGCAGCCTCACCCAGGACTGGTTATGGTCCGCCGGCCGATACCAGATGCCGCTCTTGAGTGCGACATTGAAATTCGCCTTACGCTCGGCGAGCAGGCGCAGCAGGTCCATGTAAGACGTTTTTTCCTTGGCCGTATCCGGAACCGGCGCCCACGAGAGCGGCGCCCACTGGCAATCGATTACGGCATACGCCGGAGTGACGCCGCCGTCGTTCGCGGCGCTCACATCCGCGCCATGCTCGATCAGATACCTAGCCAGATCGAAATGTCCGTTCTCGATGGTCATCACCAAAGGCGAAGTATGGTCGCCCTCGCCCGGGCGATTTACGTCGGCTCCACTCTCGAGCAAGGCTTTCGCCGCGTCTAGGAAGCCGTCGCGCGCGGCGAAGTGCATTGCTGTCCATCCGCCCATGAAGCTTGCGGTAGCGCCGCCGCGGGCCTGCTGCGCGACTTGCCCTGGGCGCGCCGCGGGTAGAGGATTGCCATCCTCGTCCAACAATTGCCGCTCGACTTTCGAGACCGCGCTGACTGCGTTCAAGTCGGCGCCTTTCGCCGCGAGCAGCCGCGTCACTTCGGCGCGATCGAACCCGGCCGCGAACATCAACGCCGTTTGTCCATGAGCCTTTTCTCGAGCGTTGACATCGGCGCCCGCGGCCAGTAAGGCGTTAACCGAACTCACATCGCCCGAAGCGGCGGCCAGCATCAGCGGCGTAGTACCCAGATCGTTGGCCAGATTGGGATCCGCGCCGGCCTTCAGCAGCAGCGCGATCATTTCGCCCCGGCCATTGCGCGCGGCCAGGGCCAACGCCGTCAGCGCTTCCACTCGAGTGGTGAGCTTCACATCCGCGCCCGCCGCGAGCAGCATTTTCGCCATGGCGACGTCATTCTTCATGGCGGCCCAGTGCAGCGCCGTCATGCCATCGCCCTGAGCCGCGTTGACGTCGGCTTTTTGCTGGAGCAGCGACCGGATTCCGTCGCGATCTCCTTGCATCGCCAGATCGGCGAGACGAGAATCCGCCGCCAGAGCGGTTAAAACCATCGAAAATCCAACGATGATCGTTCTCATGGAAACGCGCTCCTTTTTAGATGGCTAATTCGCCGGTGCTGTCGCCGATCTGATCCACGCTCACGCCCAGCCGATGCATCATGGTGAGCAGCAGGTTTCCCATCGGGGTGCCCGGCGCGCATTTCAGGTGCAGATTGCCTTGAATCGCTCCACCGGCGTGGCCGGCCAGGAAGACTGGAATCTTTTTGTGCTCGTGCACATGCGAGTCTCCCATCGGACTGCCGTACATTACCAGCGAATGATCCAGCAGGTTGCCGTCCCCGTCCGGAGTTTCCTTCAGTTTGTTCAGAAAGTATGGCAACGTCCCGACGTGATACGCATTCAGCCGCGCGAATTCGGCGATGGTCTTGGGATTTTCGCCATGATGCGAAAGCGCGTGGAACGGCGTCTTCACGCCGGAGGCGGGATACACGCGAGAGCTGACGTCGCGCCCCATCTTGAACGCGGCCACGCGTGTGGTTTCGGTCATGAACGCGAGCGCCTGCAAATCAAACATCAGCCGCACGTGCTCATCGAACGAATCCGGCACGCCGATGGGGGCGTCGGGCAGCGCTCGTTTTTCGCCCGACGCGTTGAAGGTTTCGATCTTCTGAATACGCCGCTCGATTTCCCGTACGTCGTCCAAATAATTGTTCAGGCGCGAGCGGTCGCTCGGATCCAGGCCCTTTTGGAGCCGCGCCACCGCATGACCGATCGTATCGAGAATGCTGTTGTCCTCGCCACGGCGCGCTGCGCGTTCTTTGGTCGTGCCGCCGGCGCCGAACAGTCTTTCAAAGGCTACGCGAGGATCCATTTCCATGGGAAGGGGATTGGCCGGCGAGGCCCACGAAATCGTGTTCGCGTATACGCAACTGTACCCGTATCCGCAGGCGCCGGAGAGCGAGCCCACGTCTTCGATGCAGAGTTGAATCGAGGGCAGCGGCGTGTCCTGCCCGAATTTCTGCGCGTAAATCTGATCGATCGACGTCCCGGCAAGGATGTCGGCGCCTTCGGTCATCTTGGGATGCGCGGCGGTGAGAAAAACGGCCGAAGAGCGCGTGTGATCGGCGCCTTCCTCCTTGGCCGTCCAGGAGCGCGCTCCGTTCAAATCGGTATCGGTGACGATGGTCAGATACTCGCGGAATGGTTCGAGCGATTTCAGGGTCGGAGTGAATTCGAAATCGCGGCCCTCGATCATCGGGGACCAGTAGTGCTTCTGTTGGCCGTCCACCGTGCTGCCCGCGGCGCCGTGCACCATTTCGATGCAGCACAAGCGCGGCTTCGGCGCGGCCGCCGTCCGATTCACGGGCGTCTGCGCGGGGACCATCGCGTCCAGAAACGGCAACGCCACAGTGACGCCGGCGCCGCGGAGCATGGCCCGCCGCGACAGATGCTTTTTCGTGATCAACATTCGTAGCTCCTCACCTGAACCGCTGGTTCGCCACCGGCGTCGCGCCGCTGGACGCGGGCGCCGGATCCTCCGCCTTTCGCATCTGGAAAGGCACGCTCATGACAATTTCCTGCACGATCGACGAAAGCGAGGTGTTTTTCTTCGCCGCTTCGCGATCGATGGCGCGCACCGCCGGCAGGTCGTAATACTCCACTCCGCGCCCCAGAGCGTAAGTCAGCAGCTTCGCGGTTACATTGCGAACGAACAGATCGGACCGGTTCACCAGTGCGTTGCGCATCGCGATGACGCCGTTCACTTTCGTCCCGTCGTAAAGCTGGCCCGAGGAATCGATCTTGTTGCCGAGATCGGTGGTCCGCCACGCTCCGACTGCATCGAAATTCTCCAGCGACAGTCCGATCGGATCCATAATCTGATGGCAGGAATGGCAGGGCTCGTTGGTGCGATGCTCTTCCAGGCGCTCGCGGACCGATAGCGGCTTGCTTCCCTCGGCGTTTTCCTTGAAAGGGGGAACGTTAGGTGGCGCAACCGGTGCGCTGACGCCCAGGATCTGTTCCAGAATCCATTTTCCTCGCACTACCGGCGAAGTTCGATTGGCGTAGGACGTAACCGAGAGAATCGCACCCTTGCCCAGGAGTCCGTAGCGATTCTCGTCATTCAAGGTGACGCGGCGAAAATCGTTTCCGACGATATTCTGTATGCCGTAGTGTTTCGCGAGCCGCTCGTCGATGAACGTGAAGTCGGCCGTGAGCATGTCGGCGACGCCGCGATCCTCGTGAAGGAACGCCGTGAAGAATAATTCGACTTCGCGGCGCATCGACTGAAAAAGGTTGTCATCGGAGTCCGGAAATAGATAAAGGTCCGGCTGAAGATCCTTCAAGTTTCGAAGATAGAGCCACTCGCCCGCGAAATTCCTGGCCAGCGCTTCCGATTTCGGATCGGCCAGCATACGCTGCACCTGCTTCTGAAGCGCGACGCGCTCATGTAACTTGTTCTGCGCCGCAAGAGCGATCAGTTCCTGATCCGGCGCGCTCGACCATAGAAAATAGGAAAGCCGCGACGCGAGTTCCAGATCGGTGATGCGATAGTTCGTCCCCGGCATGACGCCATCCGGTGTCCGCTCGAAGCGGAACACAAAGGAAGGATGCGCCAGCATGGTCTGCACTGCCATCCGGATGCCGCTCTCAAAATCCCCCTGATTGCGGCCCTTCTGATAGGCGGTCATCAACTCTTCGACGGCGGCGTCCTTCGGCGGCTCGCGGTAGGCTTGGCGCGCCAGCGCGGTCAGGATCTTTTTCGCGCAAGCGGATTCATCGCCGCCTTGCGGACGGCAGAGGAAAATCTTCTGGCGCGACGGGGTTTCGGAAACGCCCGTCACATGATACGGACCGTTGATTCCGAAATCGCGCACGTGCGGCAACGACGTCAGGCCGGGGTCTTGACCCTGATAGATGTTGCCCAGGCTGCGCTCATTGGGCATCACAAAATCCTGAAGCGGGCCGTCGGCTTTGCGGATGAACGCCGCGGAAACCATCTGCGGACCTGCCTTCACCTTGACCGGCAGAGTGCGCAGATCGTCGTCGACCTTCATCAGCGGATTTACGTCGAACAGCGCCACGCGTTCCCCGTTGATCGCGACTTCGAGCTGCTCGCCTTTGATGGTGGACCCGTATAACCAAGTGTTGGTCGTGAAATGCAGCGTGGTCTTGAAAATGTATTCGCCGTCGGCGGGAAAGTTGTGCATCACCGCGATGCCGCCACGCGTCCCCATCGGCGTCCCTTCGACGTGCCGCATCTGCGAATAGCTTTGCCCGAGCTGATAAGTCTCGACCACCGGCGTCATTTTCGGATCGCCGACCGCTAGACGTGCGATTTTGCTTGCCGCCCGAATATACGCATCCATCAGCGTCGGCGAAACATTCAGCACTTCGGCCATATTGTCGAAGCCATGGCTCATGTCGTCGGCGGGCAGGAGATCTTCAGTGTCGATGTTCAGGTCCAGAAGATCGCGTACCGAATTCGCATATTCCGCGCGATTCAGCCGGTGCAATGCCGGCCGGCCTGGATTTGGGTTTTTCAATGCCACCACATCGACGCTGTTTTCGATTGACGCGGCGAAATTGATCAGCGTGGCTGCATCCGGCCGCGGCATCCCGGCGGGAGGCATCATGCCGGCGCGCAGCTTTCTGATTACTTTTTCGGATTGCTCGGCATTCTGCTCCGGATGTGCGAGGTCGAATGCCCCGAAAGAAAAACCGCCCGATTTGAGGCGGTCGTTATGACAACCTGCGCAGTACTGCTTCACCACCGCCTGCTGTGAGGCGACGCTCATCGAAGCCGGGGCTTGAGCCCTGCCAGGCGCGGCCAACAGGGCCGCTAACATCAGGGACGGCAACGTTTTATGCACAATCCCCCTCCGGGTTTTGTCGCCAGCAGGCTAACATATCAAAGTCGGGAAAACAAGCCACACGCTAAGCTTCGGAATGCCGTGGCGCGATGTGCCGCGCACGATTCCGCAAGCTCTCCCACCGCAGCCGCATCCGGTCCAGGTACAGATAGATCACCGGAGTTGTGTACAACGTTAGCGCCTGGCTGAACACCAGGCCACCGACGATCGCGATGCCGAGAGGCCGGCGCATTTCGGCTCCATCGCCTCGGCCTAAGGCGAGCGGCAAACCGCCGAGCAGCGCCGCCATGGTCGTCATCATGATGGGACGGAAGCGCAGCACGCACGCCTTGAAGATAGCTTTTTCGGGCGTCAGTCCTTCCGTCCTCTCGGCCGCGATAGCGAAATCGATCATCATGATGGCGTTCTTTTTCACGATGCCAATCAGCAGGATGATTCCGATCAGCGAAACGATATTCAGCTCGTTGCGCGTGAGCATCAACGCCAGCAGCGCGCCCACGCCAGCCGACGGCAGCGTCGAGAGAATCGTCAGCGGATGCACCAGACTCTCATACAGAATTCCCAGAACCAGGTACACGGTCGCCAGCGCGGCCGCGATCAGGATCGGTTCGCTCGAAAGCGCATCCTGATAAGCCTGCGCGGTTCCCTGGAAGCTGCCATGAATGGTCGACGGTAATCCGATTTCGCGCTCGCCCTGTTCGATCGCCGGCACCGCCTGGCTCAGCGAAATTCCCACGGGAAGGTTGAATGAAATGGTCACCGACGGAAACTGCCCCTGGTGATTCACGGAAAGGGGCGCGTTGCTGGGCACATAGTGAGCCACCGCGCTCAAAGGCACTTGCCCGTTCGTGCCGGTAAGATAGATGAACTTCAGGCCGTCGGGATTCTGCCAGAACTGTGGATCCACTTCCATCACGACGTGATACTGATTCAACTGCGTATACATCACCGACACCTGACGCTGCCCGAAGGCGTCGTACAGGGTATCGTCGATCAGCTGCGTTGAAATCCCCATGCGCGAAGCGGTCGCGCGATCGATCTCCAGGCCCGCTTGCAAACCCCGATCCTGCTGATCGCTGTTTACATCGGCAAGCTCCGGCAGGGAACGCAGCTTACGATAGATCAGCGGAGCCCATTCATTCAACTCCCGGACGCTGTCGCATTGTAAAGTGTACTGGAATTGCGCACCACTCGCACGGCCGCCGATGCGCAAGTCCTGCACCGCTTGCAAATACAGGCTGGCACCGGCAACCCTGGCGAGCTTCGGACGAAGCCGCGCCATCACCTGATCGGTGCTCATCCCGTTCCGTTGGGCCAGCGGGACCAGCGTAACGTTCATGGTCCCGTTATTGATGCTTCCGGCTCCGCCACCCTGTCCGCCCACGGTGGCGTTCAGGCTCTCCACCGCGGGATCCTCCATCACGATATTCACGAACTGCAAAATGCGGGACCGCATGGCCTGGAATGACGTCGCCTGATCCGCAATGATCGTCCCGCTCATACGACCGACGTCCTGCTGCGGGAAGAATCCCTTCGGAATCACGACATAAAGATAAACGCTGAGGCCGATAGTGCACAGCGTCACCATCAGCATCACAGGCTGCTGCCGCAAAACCCAACCGAGACCTTTTTCATATCCCCGGCGCACGACGTCGACCACCCAGCCGCTGGCACGGTACCAGACGCCGTGGTCCTCTTCCGCCAAAGGAGGAGGCAGACGAGCCGCCATCATGGGCGTCATCGTCAGCGACATAGCCAACGACAGGACGATGGCCACAGAGAGCGTAATCGCGAATTCGCGGAACAGGCGGCCAACGATTCCCGCCATCATCAGAATCGGAATAAAGACGGCAATCAGGGATGCGCTGATCGTCATGACGGTGAACCCGATCTCCGAGGCTCCTCGCAGCGCGGCTTGCATGGGCGCCATGCCATTCTCCACATGACGCGTGATGTTTTCGATCACCACGATCGCATCGTCCACCACGAATCCGGTCGCGATGGTCAGCGCCATCAATGACAGGTTGTCGACGCTGTAGCCGAACAGATACAGGACGCCAAATGTGCCTAATAGCGAGACGGGAACCACTACGCTGGGAATCAGAGTGGTGCGAACGCTGCGCAAAAAGACAAATACCACCATGATCACCAGGCTGATCGAGATCGCCATGGTTTGCTCTACAGTGACTACGGACGCGCGAATCGTAATCGTGCGGTCGCTCAGAATCGTCATCTGCATGGAAGCCGGCATGGAGGCTTTCAGAACGGGCAAAACCTCCCGCACGCGATCCACGGTATCGACAATGTTCGCGCCCGGCTGCCGGTTGATGCGCACGATGACGGCGGGGTTTCCGTTTACAAACCCCATGTTCCGGATGTCCTCGACCGAGTCCACGACGTTGGCGACGTCCGAAAGCGTTACGGGAGCGCCATTTCGATAAGCCACCACCAGCGGCGCGTAATATCGAGCCTTCAGAATTTGATCGTCGGTGTGCAGGGTCCAGGAAAGCGCTCCGTCTGAAAGCTGACCCTTTGGCGAATTGACGTTGGCTCTCCCAAGCATTGCCCGCACGTCTTCCAACCCCAGTCCGAAGTGATTCAGCAGGGAAGGATTCACTTCCACGCGGACGCCCGGAAGCGCGCTTCCCCCGACGTTGACTTGCCCAACGCCGTGGACCTGCGACAGCTTCTGTTGCAGAATCGTTGAAGCCGCGTCGTACATTTGCCCCGGCGTCATGGTCGGAGAAGTGAGGCCGATCTGGAGAATCGGGTAGTCGGCGGGATTGACCTTTCGCCAGTATGGATTCCTCGGGAGATTCGCTGGAAGCTGTCCACGCGCGGCGTTGATCGAGGCTTGGACGTCCCGCGCCGCCGCGTCGATGTTGCGGCTTAGGTCGAATTGAAGCGTAATATTCGTCGATCCGAGCGTGCTCGTCGAGGTCATTTCGTTGATGCCGGCGATGCGCCCGAACTGCCTTTCGAGCGGCGTCGCCACGGACGACGCCATCGTCTCCGGACTGGCGCCCGGCAGGCTGGTGGAAATCGAGATGGAAGGAAAATCCACTTGCGGCAGCGGCCCTACTGGAAGGTATCGATAAGCCACGGCGCCTGAAATGCCCAGGGCGACGGTCAGCAGCGTGGTCGCGACGGGCCTTTCGATGAACGGCGTTGAAATACTCATATCCCGGTAATTTCGATCAGGCTATCACGGATTCTCATGAAACGTAAGCCGCTTGGCGCGATTGTCAGGACCGCAGCTTTCAGGTGAGCGCGAGTTACGAGCCCGAACCTACCCGTTCTCGAGATATGGCGCCAGGACTTTGAGAATGTCGCTGTAAGCGTAAACGATCGAGTCCTGTATGGTCTCGAGCGAGGCATTCACTTTGCGCTGATGGCGCTCCAGTTTTTGCTGTTCGTTGATGATTTCAACGATGGCTCGGATGGCGGCGTGCTCGTTCATTGAATCATCGTACTCGTTTCGTGCCCGGCGGCATCTCCTAAAGACATCCAATAGAAAAGCCTTGACTCTTGTGATATCTTCTTTAAGGTTCTATATGGATATTCTGCAGGGGACCTTGGATCTATTAGTTCTGCGCGCGCTGGAGTTGGCCCCCATGCACGGCGTCGGCGTCGCGGATCGAATTCATCAGGTGACGCGCGGAGCGTTCGAGGTCAAACCCGGGTCTCTGTTTCCCGCTCTTCGCCGCCTGGAGCAACAAGGCTGGATCGAAGGAAAATGGGGCCCCTCGGAAAATAACCGGCGCGCGCGTTATTACAAACTGACGCGCTCCGGGTCCGCCCGGCTTGCGGAGGAAAAGCGCAGATGGTACCGCATGACTTCGGCAATGAACTGGATGCTGGAATCCGAAGGCTAGGAGCGATTATGTTTCGCCGTCTCGCCAGTCAGTTCGAATGGATTTTCCGGCGCCGGCGCATGGAGAGCGAGTTGGACGAAGAACTTCGATCCAGTTTCGAGATGATCGTGGATCGGTACGTCGCGCGCGGCATGTCCCCGGCCGAAGCGCGGCGCGCCGCACGAATCGAGTTCGAGGGCTTGGAACAGGTCAAAGAAAATGTGCGAGACAGCCTGGTGGGTTCCTTCCTTCACGGATTTTTTCAGGACGTCCGCTATGCCTGGCGCGGGTTGCGCCGCCGGCCGTCTTTTACACTGATCGCGCTGATCACTCTGGCCTTGGGAATCGGTATCAACACCGCGGTTTTCAGCGTGTTCTATGGCGTGCTTTTGCACCCGCTTCCCTATGAACATCCTGAACGGCTCGCACTGGTTTGGGCCAGCTTTCGTACCGCCGGCCACGCCCGCGCTCCCGTATCCGGAGCCATCCTCGGGGAGATCGAGCGTCGCAACCGCACGCTGGCCGGAGTCGCCGGAATCTGGACGATCACTCGCACGTTCACAGGCGACGATCCGGAACAGGTCAAGTGCGCCCGCGTGACCTCCAATTTCTTCGACGTGTTGGGAGTGCACGCGGCCAGCGGCCGGACCTTCGCGAAAGATGACAACGGCGGACCCGCGATCATGCTAACCGACGGCTTCTTTCGCCGCCGATTTGCCAGCGACGAAGGACTGCTCGGTAAAGGGGTGCCGATGGATTGGGAGAACACTCTGGTTGGCGTCCTCCCTGCGGATTTTCGTCTCAGCTTTGCACCCGATTCCAACGTGCCGGCCGACGTGCAGGTGTTCGATACTTTCGGCAACGACGTTTATAAGGGACGCGCGCAATATTATATCCGCGTCGTCGCGCGCCTTAAGCCCGGCGTATCGATGGCGGAGGCGCAGCGCGATCTTGACCGGGTTGCGGCAGAAATTAGTGGAGCGTATACGGAGTACGCCACGGAAAATCTGAAATTCACGCTTGCAGGCATGCAAGCCGATGCGGTCCGCGACGTGCGACCCGCGCTGCAGGCTCTATTCGCAGGTTCCGTATTCATTCTGCTCATCTGCTGTGTGAACGTTGGCAGCTTGCTGCTCACCCGGGCCGGCGACCGTCGAAAAGAGATTGCCCTGCGCTTTTCCCTGGGTGCCTCGCGGGCGCGGGTTCTGCGCCAGTTGTTCGCCGAAGGCAGCTTGCTGTGTTTAGTGGGCGGGGCGGCAGGCCTGGCCCTGGGCTGGGCGAGTTTCCGCGCGCTGATGGCGATCCGGCCCGAACGTTTGGCGCGCGTTGCGGACGTAGGCCTGCGTTGGCCTGTGCTGGCGTTCGCCGCGGCTTGCTTGCTGGGAGCCGCGATGTTTTTCGGATTGATCCCCGCGCTCGAAAGCCTTCGATTGGATCTCGTGGCGACGCTGCGTGCGGGAGGACGGGGATGGCTGGGGCACATTCAACGCAGGGCGGGGGCGGCACTGGTCGTAAGTGAAATCACGCTTGGCTTCGTGCTGGTGACCGGAGCGGCGCTCAGCGCGCGCACGCTCTCGAAAATCGAGCAAGTGCGGCCTGGTTTCGAACCGCGCCAGTTGCTGGCGTTTCAGGTCTCGAACGGCATCCGCGTCTCCGACGTCGCCGATTGGGAAGCTCAAGTTGCCGCTCTGCCGGGTGTCGAGGCCGTCGGCGCCACTTCCCATTTACCGCTGGACACCGACCTCCCCAATTGGTATTCGCCATATCAGCCGGAAGGCGTCAGTGAAAATGAGGCCGCTACCCTTGTCTCCGACCTCCGGTGCGTGACGCCCGGTTATTTCACGGCCATGGGAGCCCGGCTCATGGAAGGGCGCTATTTCAATCTTCAGGATCGCGCCGATGGGCAGCAAGTGGTGATTGTCGATGACTTATTGGCGCGAACCACCTGGCCGGGACAATCCGCCATTGGAAAGAAGGTCGTCGCCGAACACACGACCGAGAACGGATTCGTGCCGAAATCCAGCGTCGTGGTGGGCGTGGTGGAGCACCTCCATAATCATTCGCTTACGCGGCAGGTGCGCGGCCAAATCTATATGCCGTTCTACCAGAGCCCGCGCGGTCCGCTGACCTTCGTTCTCCGCACGCGCATTTTGCCGCTCTCTTTAGTGCCTTCGATCCGCAATCTGCTGCGCGCCCGCAGCAAGACTGCCGCCATGGCCAAAATCCGGCCGATGACGGATTACGTCGCGCGCGAGATTTCGCCAGTGAGTTTCACGGCGGTGCTGGCGGCGATCTTCGGCGGTCTGGCGCTGCTGCTGGCCGTGACCGGAATCTACGGCGTTTTTGACTATCGGATTTCCCAGCGGCGCCCCGAAATGGGCATTCGCATGGCGCTGGGAGCCACCGCCCGCGACGTTCTGCGCATGGTGCTCCGGGAGGGGGCCGCCCTCGCGGCAGCGGGCATCCTCCTCGGGTCAATCGCCGCCCTCGCTTCAGCACGCGGGCTAGCAACGCTGTTGTACGGCGTCGGGCCGCTCGATCCCGTTAGTTACGGTTTCGCGCTTCTGCTGCTTCCATTGGCGGCGCTGCTCGGCTGCTGGCGTCCTGCCGCTCGCGCCGCCGGGTCGAATCCGGCAGAGGCGATTCGCGAAGAATAAATCCATTTCTTATACTTTTTCAACAGGTTGAAGATCATGGACTCACGTGAGCGGCAACCGTTTGAGGATTGCTTCCGGCATCGGCGTGTTATAGGATCACATTAATGCGCTCTATGTCCGGAGGAGCGTGTCATGCCGAAAAGGAGAAACTTGGTGAAACGCTTAATTGGAAGCGGCAGCGTGTTGATCTTTTTCGCGGTGTTAGCTCCCGCTCAGTCGCCGGTCATGGGGGCGGCGGAACAGCGCACGCTCGTCAACCGGTATTGCGCCGGTTGCCACAACGACAAGCTCAAGTCGGGCGGCATGACGATGAGTAAGCTGGATCTCGCGCATGCTGAACAAAATGCGGAGCTTGCGGAAAAAGTGATCCGCAAAGTCCGGGCTGGCCTGATGCCTCCGGCTGGTTTGCCGCGGCCTGATGCCGTGACGCTGAGCGCGTTTGCCGGCGGTCTTGAAGAACAAATCGACAAGGCTGCGCTCGCGCACCCCAATCCGGGACGGCCTTCGCTGCACCGGCTGAATCGATTCGAATATGCCAACTCGGTTCGCGACCTTCTCGCGCTCGATATCGATCCGGCTGGGTACCTGCCGGCCGACGACTCGAGCCACGGCTTCGACAACATGGCCGAAGTGCTCAACATTTCGCCAACGCTGATGGAAGGATATGTTCGAGCGGCGGGCGCGGTCAGCCGATTAGCCGTTGGCGACCCCGGCATGAGCCCGCTGGTTGAGACGTATCACATTCCGCAATCGTTCTCGCAGACGCATCACGTTGAAGGTACGCCGTTTGGCACTCGTGGGGGCATCGTCATGCACCACACGTTTCCGGCCGACGGTGAGTATATCTTGAAGATGACCTTCTACTATTCGAGTATTGGCCCCGTTTTCGGCGCCAGCGCGAAGCCGGGAGAGCAGAAGCTGGAGATCGCGGTGAATGGCGAGCGGGCCGCGCTGCTCGATTTTAATCCCAACATGAAGGTATCGGACGACTTACGGTCGGCGCCGATCAAGATTAAAGCGGGTCCTCAGACAATTTCGGTCTCATTTTTGCAAACCTATACCGGCCCGGTGGAAGATTTCCAGATGCCGTTCGAGCAGGCGCTGGCCGATCTGTCGACCGGTCACATTCCCGGATTGACGGCAGTTCCGCATTTGCGGGACGTCGGGATCAACGGTCCTTATAACGTGACCGGCGTCGGCGACACTCCCAGTCGCCGCAAGATCTTCAGTTGCCGGCCCACATCGGCGAGCGATGAGCTACCCTGCGCCAGGAAAATCATTACGACGCTGGCGCGTCAGGCCTATCGAAGACCGGCGAGCGACGCGGATTTCGAAATGTTGCTAAGCCTGTTTCAAGCCGGGCGGAACAAAGGCAACTTCGATTCGGGAATCAGAATGGTGGTCCAAGCTCTGGTCGCCGACCCGCAGTTTGTGTTCCGCTTCGAGCGGCCCCCCGCCGACGCGGTGGCGGGGAGCAATTTCCGGATCAGCGACTTGGAATTGGCCTCGCGCTTGTCTTATTTTCTGTGGAGCAGCGCTCCGGACGATCAGTTGATCGCGGTTGCCAGCCAGAAGAAGTTGAGCGATCCTGCCGTTCTCGAGCAGCAGGTGCGGCGCATGCTGGCGGATCCGCGCTCGGAAGCCCTGGCGACCAATTTCGCCGAGCAGTGGCTGGGCCTGCGCAATCTGCGCGATATGCAGCCGGATGTTTACGTTTTCCCGGATTGGGACAATAATCTGACGCAGTCCGCGCGCCGGGAAACGCAGCTTTTCTTTGACAGCATCATGCATGAAGACCGCAATATCGTCGACATGCTGACGGCGAATTATACGTTCATCGACGAGCGCCTGGCCAAGCACTATGGCATTCCCGATATTCTGGGCAGCCGGTTCCGGCGCCTCACCATCACCGATGAAAACCGCTTCGGGCTGCTGGGACAAGCCAGCGTCCTGATGGCGACCTCGCTCGCCAACCGGACATCTCCGGTACAGCGCGGCAAATGGATTCTGGAGCAGATTCTGGGAGTGACGGCTCCCACGCCTCCACCGAATGTTCCGGCGTTAAAGGAAAACACGGAGGGTGCCAAGGCATTATCCGTGCGCGAGCGACTGGAGCAGCATCGCACCGAGGAACCCTGTCATTCCTGCCATCAGATCATGGACCCGCTTGGTTTCGCGCTGGAGAATTTCGACGCGACCGGCGCCTGGCGCATCCATGACGGTCCGTATCCGGTGGAGACCAGCGGCCAACTTTACGACGGAACCAAAGTCGACGGGCCGGTGAGCCTGCGCAACGCCGTGGTGCGCCGTTCCGACATGTTCGTCAGGAATTTCACGGAAAAGCTGCTGACCTACGCTCTGGGCAGGGGTGTAGAATACTACGATATGCCGGTGGTGCGCTCCATCGACCGGGAAGCGTCGCGCAATGACAACCGGTTTACTTCGTTGGTTTTGGGAATCGTGAAGAGCACTCCGTTCCAGATGAGGAGAGCGGAAGAGCGGGATGCGACGTCTTCGGATGTCGCCGGCGGAAACGCCGCGGGCCAGCATTAAAGCGCCGCGGCTCAGTATCAAAGCGATCGATCGGTAAGGAGAGCAGAACAATGTTGATCACGAAAAAGCATCTGTCGCGGCGCACGGTCCTGCGCGGCATGGGAGTGTCGCTGGCGCTTCCGCTGCTGGACTCCATGGTCCCCGCCCAGACACCGATCCGCAAGACGGCGGCCGCTCCCTTAAGCCGCCTGGCTTGCATCGAAATGGTGCATGGCGCGGCCGGCAGCAGCGCCGACGGCATCGTGAAGCATTACTGGTCGCCGGTGAAGGAGGGTCGGGATTTCGAATTCACGCCGACGCTGAGCTCGCTCGAACCGTTCCGCGACTACCTGACCATCATCAGCGACACGGACCTGAACAATGCGCGCGCGCTGGCGCTGCCCGAAGAAGGCGCCGACCACACTCGTTCATCCTCAGTGTTTCTAACGGCCTCTCATCCGCGGCAGACCGAGGGTTCGGATATTTATTGCGGCACATCGGTGGATCAGATTTACGCGCAAGCTCACGGACAGGACACGCCGCTGCCGTCGATTCAACTCGCCATCGAAGACGTCGGCTCGCTCAATGGCGCGTGCGGATACGGCTATAGCTGCGTGTACGCCAACACGATTTCCTGGGCATCGCCGCAGCAACCATTGCCGATGGAAATCGACCCGCGCGTCGCTTTCGAGCGTTTGTTCGGCGACGGCGGCACCGCGCAGGAGCGGTTGGCGCGAAGACAGGCGGACCGCAGCGTCCTCGACGCGATCACCCAGGAAGTGGCGCGTCTCAAAAAAGGCCTGGATCCGAGCGACACGAAACGGCTGAGCGATTATCTGGACGACGTGCGGGAGATCGAGCGGCGCATTCAGAAGATCGAAAAATACAATGCCAGCGGCGAAGCGCGGGCGCTGCCGCAAGCTCCCGTCGGCGTGCCGGATTCGTTCGAGGAACACGTCAAACTGATGTTCGACCTCCAGGTGTTGGCCTTCATGGCGAATGTGACGCGCGTATCGACGTTCAAGATGGGCCGCGACGTCAGCTCTCGTGTATTTCCGGACAGCGGCGTGAAGACTCCCTTCCACGCTTTGTCACATCACGGAGAGAATCCGGAAAAGGTCGCCGAATTCGCCAAGCTCAACCGCTATCACGTGGGCATGGTCCCCTACTTCCTGAACAAGATGAAGAGCACGCCGGACGGCGACGGCAATCTGCTGGATCATTCCCTGGTTCTGTACGGCAGTCCGATGGGTGATTCGAATGTCCATGAGCACAAACGAGTGCCGTTGTTCCTGGCTGGCCACGCTAACGGAAAGTTGCAAGGCAACTTGCATCTGCGGTGCCCGCAGGGAACTCCCATGGCGAATGTCCTATTGACTTTGATGCACCGGCTGGGCGTGAACGACGAGAAGATCGGGGACAGCACGGGAGAAGTGGCGATTTAGCAGGACGGGAGGCCCTATGCGCAACACACTCTGGGTTGGTGGACTTTGCCTGGCAATGCTGGCATCGGCGGCGGCGGTGGATACCGAGCTCCCCAATGCGGCGATGCAGGGAGACAAAGACGGCGTACTATCTCTGCTGAAAGCGAAAGCCGACGTGAATGCCGCGCAGGGCGACGGCATGACCGCGCTGCACTGGGCTGCGTTCCGCGACGACGTCGAATTGGCGAAGACTCTGGTTCAGGCCGGAGCGAACGTGAAGGCCACCACGCGCGATGGCGGGCTGACTCCGCTGTCGATGGCTGCGACCAACGGGAGCGCGGCCATGATCAAGGTGCTGCTCGAAGCGGGCGCGGATCCGAACTCGCGTTTTGTGCATGGGACTACGCCACTGATGTTGGCTTCGGCTTCGGGCAGCGGCGACGCGGTCTTGGCTCTGCTCGATAAGGGAGCGGACCCGAATGCTCGCGAAGAGGCGCACGGGCAAACGGCAGCGATGTTCGCGGCAGCCGAGAATCGCGCCGCAGTGATCAAGATTCTGGCGGCGCACGGCGCCGATCTGAAGATCGCCACCAACGTCGTGAAGCTGGAGATGGCGCGCCTGGATGACAATGGAAATCCGCTCCCTTCGCGCGGCGGCGATTCGACGGTCAACGGTGGCAACACCACCATGGGCGGCATGACCGCGCTGCTGTTCGCGGCTCGCGACGGACGTTTGGACGCGGTGCGCGCGCTGCTAGAAGCAGGCGCCGACGTGAATCAGATCTGCGCGGGCGATCATAGCAGCCCCCTCGTTATTGCGGTCAGCAACGGCCATTATGAAGTCGGGAAATATCTGGTTGAACACGGCGCTAATCCCAACCTCGGCAATGTCGATGGGCTGATGCCGCTGTACGCGGCCATCGATATGCAGTACGCGCCGGTATCGTGGGCGCCGAATCCGCTGACGGTCCAGGAAAAAGTCACGCATCTGGAGTTGATGACCGCGCTGCTCGATCACGGTGCGGATCCGAATGCTAAGCTGACGAGAAAACTTTGGTTCCGGCCGACGTCGCACAACCAGCAGTGGATCAGCACGGTTGGAACGACGGCCTTCTGGCGTGCCGCGCAAGCCACCGACGTTCCGGCGATGAAGTTGCTGGTGGCCCATGGGGCCGATCCGAAAATTGCATCGGCGGCCGACACCACGCCGCTGATGGTGGCGGCGGGACTCGGTTTCGCGGGAAATTTCTCGCAGACCGCTCCCGATTCCTGGATAGCGGCAGTCAAGTATTGCCTGGATCTGGGACTCGATATCAACGCCGTGGATAATCAAGGCTACACGCCGCTGCACGGCGCAGCTTATCGCGGTGATAACGAACTGGTGAAGTTTTTGGTATCGAAAGGCGCGAAACTCGACGCCAGGACCAAGCTTGGATGGTCGGTCACCGATATGGCGAACGCGCCCAGTCTGCGCAGCAGCGTTCCGCTGGCGCATCCGGAAACGATCGCTCTTCTGCTGCAACTCGGAGCTCCCCAGTTGACCGCGATCGAAGGGGAAACGATCCTGGGCAGCAGCCGGCGTTACAAAGCAGCGGCGGCGCGCAACACATCGGCTTCGGCTCCGCCGGAAGATCCGCAATTCCAGGCTTTGATGAAGAGTGTAAGCGCCGCTAATACTAGTCTTAAAGAAGCGGTGCTAGCCGGGGCGCATCCCGACGCGGCCAAAGAGTCGCAGAAACTGGAAGCGATCTTCAAAGACGTCCAGACTTTCTTCGTCAAGCGAACTGCAACCGAAACGGCTGCGTTGGCCGAAGGTATGAGCACGGCGGCGCACGAACTTTCAGTGGCTGCGGCCGCCGGAAATGGCGACGCTGAGGACGCGGCGCTTAAAAAGTTGAGCGGCGGATGCGCCGCCTGCCACTCGACGCACCGGGAAAAGCGGGCCGACGGCGGATATAAGATCAAGTAGGCAAGGCCTGCGCCCCTTCCAGCGTCGCCGGGCCGGCAGCGCCGTCCCGTGCGCAACTAATCTAGCTCAATCGTTACCAGAGTTCACGTGAGCGGCGTTCATTAATCACCGTGTCACAATTGCTTTCCATAGGTGTATGGCCTACCATGAGCGTCGTGCGTCAGGAGCCAGGCATTGGCCTACTCCTCAAGGGGTTGCGCGGGGTCGAGTTCTAAGTCCCTAAGAGGTTGTCACGTCAACAACTTGGCTGGGAGTTGTCAGTAATAGGGGGCCCTTATGAAGTTACGAGTGGTTTTGCTTACGCTGCTGTTTCTGGTTCCATGCGCGTTCGCGCAAGATGAAGGAGCAGTTTCGGGCACGGTTCAGGATTCCAGCGGCAGCGTCATCCCGTTGGCCACGATAAAGCTGACGAGCCACGCGCAGGGCACGGTGCGAACCGTCCAGACCAATCAATCGGGCGTTTACAACTTCTCGTTTTTGCCGGCGGGGACATATGACCTGGAAGTGTCGGCAAGCGGCTTCCGGACTCAGACGCGACGCGACATTATCCTGGCCGCTGCGCAGACGGCGCGCTTCGACATCAAGCTCGAAGTCGGCGCGGTGTCGGAAAACGTTACGGTTGAGGCGGAAACAGGAGCCGTCAATACGGATTCCGCCGAATTGGGCGCTGTAGTGGATCAAACCAGAGTGCTTGAGATGCCGCTCAATGGGCGGGTCTTCTGGTCGCTGACCGAACTCACGCCGGGCGTCATGCCACCGGTGCAGGGTTCCAGCCTCGGTTATCGCGGCGGAATCAACATCGCAGGATCGTGCGAGGGGTGCAACAACTTCACCCTGAATGGCATGGACAACAACGACGAAGTGAAAACCATCCCGAATTTTCGTCCGTCGATCGATGCTATCGAAGAATTTAACGTCCTGGTGGGAGTCTATCCGGCGCAGTATGGGTATGCGACGGGCGGCCAGGTTGTCATGATCACGAAGTCCGGAACGAATTCGTTCCATGGCACGGTATTCGAGTTCCTCCGCAATCAGGCCACGGACGCGAGAAACTTCTTCGCACCGGCGGGCCCCATTCCGTCCTTCAAACAGAACAACTATGGAGGCGTATTGGGCGGGCCGATCAAGAAGAATCGAACTTTTTTCTTTTACGCTTATGAAGGACTGCGCCAAACCGAAGATGTAACGGCCCTGAATACCGTCCCGACTCTGGCGATGGGTACCGGTGACTTCAGCGCGCTGCTGCCGAAACAGGTCATCAAAGATCCGACCAATGGCGCGCCGTTCGCCGGCAACATTATCCCTCCCGGCAGGATCAGCGCGATCGGCAAGGCTCTGATCGCCTTCTACCCCGCGCCGACTTCTCCCACGCCGGCGGGAGTTTTGCCGAGCAATAACTTCAATTTCAGCGAAACGCGCGTCGAACACATGAACAAGGACAGCTTGAAGCTGGACCAAACCTTCAGCGCGAAGGACTCCGGCTATATTACGGCGAACTGGTACAACGACAACGCGTTCGAGCCCTCCATCGGCATCGCGGGATGCCAGGGGAACTTTCCCGGATTCGGTTGCGCGCTGGTGAATCAGCGCTCCGAAGTGTACGGTCTCTCCGAGACGCATATTTTTTCGCCGTCGATTGTGAACGAAGCGCGCATGGCGTTCAGCTATACGGAGCAACCGGCGATTCCACAAAATGCGACCGTCCCGTTCTTCCCGCAGTTCGGGATTTCCCCGTTTATTACCACGATTTCCAGCCTTCCGCACCTGGGGATCCCGCAAACCGCAATAACCGGTTACGGGACTCTGATCGGGGAGGCATCGTATGTCCGGCGCGATCCGCACTGGTTGTATAACGATGTCGTTTCCTGGACCCGCGGCAAACACACGATCAAGATCGGTGGTTCGTTGACCCATTTCGCTTCCAATAACGCGAATGTCGGAAGCGTCACCGGCAGCTTCACTTTTTCCAACACCAGCCAGGGGCCGACGTCGGGTTACGGAGTCGCGGATGAACTCTTAGGCCTTCCGTCGAGCACCGGCAACCAGCCGTACGCAAATAAACTATACCTTCGCGCGTCGAACATCGGTGCCTACATCCAGGACGATTACAAGATCACCTCGAATCTGACTTTGAATTTAGGCCTGCGATGGGAGATGAATACGCCGCCGCTCGATTACGGCGGTCACCAGATCAACTTCAATACCGCACAGGGAATTCCGATTATTCAGGGTACGTCTTCTTACCTCCAGTATTCACCAGCGGGCCCTGGGGAACATCTGCTGGGTTTCGATTGGCACGATTACGGTCCCAGGCTGGGCTTTGCATGGCAGCCGTTCCACGACGGCAAGACAGTGATCCGCGGAGGCGCGGGGACCTTCTTCAACAATCTTTCCTACTACAACGGCCTGTCCGGCATCTATGCAGCTTATCCCGTCAGCAACACATATACATCGAGCCTGACGCAGCCAATCTCTACATCGAATCCGTTTCCGGCTTCCGATGCAGTCACCAAGACAAATCTGAACGGCGTTTTTCCGAATCTGGCCAATCCGAGGATTTATGAGTGGAGCCTGGGAGTGCAGCGCCAGATCGCCAAGGACATGCTCGCCGAAATCACCTATTTAGGTTCGGTGGGAAACCATCTGGAATTGAACCAGAACATCAACCAGCCTGCTCCGGGGGCGGGAACTCCGACGCAGGTGAACGCGCGCAGGCCGTATCCGGCTTGGGGAACCATCACCTATACCGAGTTTGACGGCAATTCGCGTTTCAATTCGATGCTGATGAGCCTGCGGAAACAATATGGCTACGGATTGTCTTTCCTGGCCTCGTATACGCTGTCAAAATCGATCGACGACCTGGGGCCGTTCACGAATCAATATAATTTCACGACGGGACGCGGTCTTTCGGGTTTCGACGTGCGCAGCCGGTTCGTAATCAGTCCAGTCTACGAGCTTCCGTTCGGTCAGGGAAAGCAATGGGCGACCCAGGGGGTTGTGGCTCAGATCGTGGGCGGGTGGCAGATCGCCCCGCTGTTTCAGTGGCAAACCGGTACGCCACTCACGGCGTCCTTGTCCGGCAACTACACCAACAGCGGAGGATCCACCGACCGGCCGAATGTGACCTGTAATCCGAACGCCAATGCTCCGCATACTCCGCACGAGTGGTTCAACACATCCTGTTTCCAGGTGCCGATTGCTTCCGGCGGTGCCGGCGCTCAGTATCTGTTCGGGAACGAGGGCCGCGACGTGATTGAAGGTCCCGGACTGGTCAACCTGGATGTGTCGCTGGTCCGCACGTTTAAGGTCAAAGAATGGATGAAGATCCAACTTCGCGTGGAGTCCTACAACGCGCTGAATCACCCGCAGTTCAGTTTCCCGAGCCTGCTGGCGGATACGGCTTCCTTCGGGCAGATCACGGGGCAAAACAACACGCCCCGCCAGATGCAGTACGCAATGAAGATCGTGTTCTAAGTCGGCTTTTCGCTCCGGCATAACGATCTTCACATCCTCGACATTATTCTGTACAATCTGTTATGCGCGGTGGTTCGCGTGGGGGTTCACGTGAGCGCCTCGGTTTAACTTATTGAAAGTGGGTTGTTTCCCCATGCCGGGATCGAATGGACAGCCGGAATCCGGAAGCTGGGCCGAGTTTCCGGTGGCCTCCGAGTCTGTCCTCGAAGAGCTGGAAAAGGTCGTTTCCAGCCAGGCTTTTCAAAGTTCGGAGCGGCTGCGGAGTTTCCTGCGATACACGGTCGAGCAGACCATTCTCGGCCGCGGCGATCTCATCAAAGAGTACTCTGTCGGAACGGAAGTATTTGGCCGCAGCCCTTCCTTCGATCCGAGGCTGGACACGATCGTCCGCACTGAGGCGCGGAAGCTGCGGTCTCGCTTGACCCGCTACTATCAGACCGAAGGCAAAGACGACCCTTTGCGGATCGAATTTCGAAAGGGCAGCTACGCTCCGCTGTTCCAGATCCCAGCCATCGTCGAGCCGGCGGCGGCCGTGCCGGATCTTTCGATGGCTCCGCCCGAGCCTGCGCCGATCGAATCGACGAAAAAAAGAACGAAATTCCGGACCGTTCCATGGTTGTTGACAGCATCGCTAGCGATCGCGCTATGCGCCGGTTCAATTTGGATGATCCTGTCAAGCCGGCGAACAACGGCGTTGGCCGGGAGTCCATCGATTGTGGTGCTGCCATTTCTGAATCTCAGCGACGATAAAGGCGACAAGAACAACGATTTTCTAAGCGATGGGCTGACGGACGAGCTGATCGACTCTTTGGGGCGCGTGCCTGGCCTCCATGTCGTCGCCCGAACGTCGGCTTTTCAATACAAGGGCAAGACTGTTGACATTCGCAAGATCGGGCGGGACCTGAATGTGCGAGGCGCGCTGGAAGGAACGGTACGAAAGTCCGGAAACCGGTTGCGCATCACCGCCGAGCTCGACGACACCACGAACGGCTACAGAGTATGGTCTCAAAGCTATGACAAAGAGCTGAAGGACGCGCTGGAGATTCAGCGGGAAATCTCGCACGCGATCACGTCGGCGCTTGGAGTCCGTCTTTCGGGCACCAGATTCCTGGCGAGCGGCCCGGTGAATCCGGAGGCGCATCAGGCGTATTTGAGAGGCCGTTTTTTCTGGGATAAGCTCAACACCAAAGACATCAGGACCGCGATCGGTTACTTCGAGCAGGCGATCGCCCTCGAGCCGGATTATGCGGAAGCCTATGAAGGTCTGGCGCATTGCTACGCGCAGATCCCGGTGTTCACCGACACGCCGGCGCCGGAGGTGATCCCCAAAATCAGGGACGCGGCGTCGAAGGCATTGTCGCTCGACAGTTCGCTCGGCGAGGCCCACCTGGATCTGGCGATGGCATTCGATTATGACTTCGATTGGGACCAGGCGGAGAAAGAGTTCAGGAAAGGAATGGAACTGAACCCGGGCGACGCGGTAGCGCACCGGTTGTACAGCGTCCACCTGATCACTACCGGCCAATTGGACGAAGCGTTGAAAGAGGAGAAGATCGCCCTCGATCTGGACCCGGTATCGCCGTTCATGGCGCAAGGGATGGGACGATCGCTGTTCTTCGCCCGGCGCTACGATGAGGCGATTGAACAGTACCGGAAGGCTCTCCTGCTTGATCCGAATTTCAGGCTCGCGCATTGGGGACTCGGCACAACCTACGTCGTTAGTGGGAATTACCAGCAAGGACTGGCCGAATTGCTCGAAGCGAGCCGCCTTTCCGACGATTCTTCCGCTGCGGGTCGTCTGGGATATGCCTATGCGGTAACCGGAAACGCGGCTGCCGCGAAGAAGATTCTGGCGGACCTCGAGAATTCGAAGACCGGATCCCTGCGTTCTCGCGACATCGCGCGGATCTACATCGGTCTGGGCGATAAGGGCCGGGCGTTCGAATGGCTCGGAAAATCTGTGGACCGGAAAGTCGGCTATTTATATCTCAAAGCCGATCCCGTTTACGACCCGCTGCGCTCGGACAAGCGTTTCAACGATCTGCTCCGCAGGATGCGGTTGCTCTGATCGTGCTATGGCCTTCTCGGTCTGTGGGCCTGGAACTCCCGCATCGCACGCCGCGGCTCATCGGTTTCCCACGCCGCTGCGAACGCATCTACGCCGGCGAGCACGGCTTCGCGTAGAGGCAGATCCTCCCAACGGCGGATCAATTTCTTTTGCAGACGAATTGCGCGCGGTCCCGCGTTAAGGATCGACGCGACCCAGGCTTCCACCGCTTCATCCAGCGCCCCCGGCACGATTTTTTCGACGAGCCCCCACTCGGCGGCCTCGGCCGACGTGACGGTCTCGCCGAGCAACAACATCCGGCGCGCACGGCCCCATCCGATGAGCGTGGGCAAGAGCGCCGCTTCAATCACCGAGGGTATTCCCAATTTCACTTCCGGCATGCCGAACATTGCGGTATCGTCGGCAATTCTCAAATCGCACGCGGCCGCGATTTCGAGGCCCGCGCCAAGCGCGTATCCAGCAATCCGCGCGATGACGGGAACCGGCAGATCGCGCAAGGCATCACAGCAGCGGTGAAGACGGCCGATAAACGCGCGGGCGGAAGTCGTGTCGAGGGCCGCCATCTCGCCGATGTCCGCGCCCCCGATGAAGGCTCGGTCTCCGGCGCCCGTTAACACTACGGCGCGTAACGCCTCATCGCCTGTCAGCTCTTCGAATCGATCTACGAATTGGTCCATCAAGGCGGTATTCAGGGTGTTGAGTTTGGACTCGTTGCTGATGGTAACGTAGGCGACCCTGTCTTCCGGGCTTCGCTGGTCGATTCGAACGAGAATTTGAGCAGGCATACGGGGCATCATACGACGCCTGCGTGGCTTTTATCGATTTTCGAGAGCGCCGGGGGAAACTTCCGCCAAATCTTCCAGCGGCGTGATCGCATTCGCAAGTGCCTGAATGCCTCTTGCGCGGGCTGTTTGGGCGATCAACTCGCTGTACAGACTGGCGTACCGAGCCGCCATGTCGCCAATGGATTCGGGCGGCTTAACTCCTTGACGAAGTCTTTCGCGTAGGGCGCTGTCCCGGATTACCTGCGACAGCGCGGCAGCCCATGCCCGGAAATCGTCTTTCACGATCTTGAGTCCGTTTACGCCGTTCTCAATTCTCTCGGATAGGGCACCGAAATCGGACCCGATCACCGGAACGCCGCCCGCGAAAAACTCCGACAGAACATAGCTGAATGTTTCCGGCGCCTGGGAAGGCAGGACGCCGATGTCGATCTGCGAAAGAATCGCCGGGAGCTGGGCTTCGCAATACGCGCCGTGGTAATGGATGCCGAGCGCCGCGCAACCACGAGCGTACTTCAAATCCCCATCTCCGAAAACATGCAGTTCGGCGCCATCCCGAGGCGAAACCAGCGGCCAAGCCTTGAGCATGACATCGATTCCCTTAACCGGATTGACGTTTCCCAGCATGCCAAATCGAACCTTCGAGCTGGGTTCCCGCACGACTTTCGGGAAGGCGCCAAGACCGTGCGGGATCACAAGAATATTCAACTCCGGATAGACCTCGCGCGCGAGATTGGCCGCCGAATGGCTCGGCGCTACGATCGCGGCGGCTTGCTTAAGGCTTGCATAGAATAGCGCTCGCCTCAGGCGTTGATATTCCGCTGGCCCGTTGAATAGCTTCGGGTAGCAGGTATCGCAGGAGTGGACGCCAGGACAGCCCTGCAAAGCGAAATCGGGGCACAGGAAGTAATGGTCGTGAAGCGATACGACCACCGGGACGCCAGTGGCGGTAAGCCGAGCTAGCAGGCTCAACGAATGATTCTTCAGGTGATGAAGATGAATCAGGTTGGGTTTCGCCTCGTTTAAGAGCATGACCCAAGCCTGATCGTTCGCCGGCACATCGGCGGCGGTCTGTGGCCAGCCAGGTTGCGTATAGGGCCAGACTCCCACCGGGACTTCGCCCAGGCGCAGTTCGAGATGCTCCTGCGCGGGATCGACGGTCTCGTTCGCCGCCGCTGCCAGACTGAGGAACCGGTGGGAAAGCGCGGTGCTCAGGTCGTGCACGTGCTTCCCGGTGCCGTGGCCGCTCCCATGGATCTGCAAGACATGCAGGACGCGAGGGCGAGGGTCCCGCGTTTCTCTGAGCATTCTCGCGCGATGGCCGCGTAGCGGATGCCAGGTGTTGAAGGCATTCAACTCAAAACGAAAATTCGGGTAGCGTTGGTCGATGATGGCATTGTGGTCGGCGCTGAGCTTGAACTTGGCAGCGCCGAACGAAACCGAGTTGGCATGCCATGTCCAGCATCCGGGATCGATCACATTCGCATATTCAGGCGCGATGCGCTGGCTCAGGTCGACTTCTTCGCAGTAGCCCGGTGAGAACGTCTCGTCGAACAATCCGTATTTCCGGATCACCTCGCGCTTGATGTAAAACAGGAATCCGCACGCAGTGGGAGAGAGCACCAGAGGATGTTCCAACCGAGCCAGTTCCTTGGCGTCAGCGAACTCGGGTACGGAGGCGATCCAGCCCTCGTTAGATACCGCAGTGACCGTGCCGATGGAGGGATTGGATCCAGCGGTCTCGGCGAGCCGCTTCACGAAACCCGGCATGGGACGCGTATCGGCGTTCATCAGAATTACGTCTGCTTCCGGCCTCGCCAACTCGTGGACGGCCAGATTGCAGGTGCCGACGAAGCCGCGATTCTGCGCGCTGCGGTGGACCGTAACCAAGGGACGGCGGGTGTACTCGTCAAGCATGGAGCCGACGGCGGGATCAGGAGAGGCGTCGTCAACCAGGATCAAGCGATGTGTGGCGTCGAGCTCGGGAAGCGCGGCTTCAATCGCCTGCTTCGTAAGCTCAGGAGAATTGTAAATTGGAATTACGACGTCGACATCCGGGCACGCGTGCGTCTGCGTGCGAGGGAACGCGAATAATGTCCGGCTCCGATTTGGATCGGTGGCTTCCAGCGCCTGGAGCATCAGGGGCGCGGTTCGAGAAACGTCGTGCGCTTCCACCGATCGTTGTGCCGATTCGAGTATTTCGCGTCGCAGGCGATGGTTCCGGATCAGCTTGC
>Ga0209415_10000831_pt1 | contig 58249 bp, 44 predicted proteins | sample PeaSoiSIISIP2007_FD_187696 | JGI IMG/M metagenome (GOLD analysis project Ga0209415, IMG submission 187696) | Peat soil microbial communities from Weissenstadt, Germany - SII-SIP-2007 (SPAdes) (version 2) | ecosystem: Environmental > Terrestrial > Soil > Wetlands > Peat | place: Germany... | reverse complement strand
GGACCGTGCCGCCCGGGACCGTGCCGCCCGGGACCGTGCCGCCCGGGACCGTGCCGCCCGGGACCGTGCCGCCCGGGGGCGCCGGCCAAGCCACCCCACCCCCCGCGCCTGTGGCCACACCCGCAGCGGCGGCCGCCACCATCACCCCGGCCGCCGCGCCCGGTGCATCGCCGGCGGTCGCCACGGCGGGCACCGACGAGGTCATCCCCTTCACGAACATGCGGCGGCGCACGGCCGAGCACATGGTGCGCTCGAAGGCCACGTCCCCGCACACGCTCGTCGTCCACGAGGCCGACTACGAGCAGGTGGAACGGGTGCGCCGTGACCACGGTGAGCGCTTCCGCGCCGAGGAGGGATTCTCGCTCACGTACCTGCCGTTCGTGGCCCGGGCGACGGTGGAGGCGCTGCACGAGTGGCCGCAGCTGAACTCGTCGGTCGGCGACGACGCGCTGATCGTCCATCACCGGGTCAATCTCGGGATCGCCGTGGATCTCGATCACCAGGGGCTCATCGTCCCCGTCGTCCCGCGTGCCGAGGAGCTGACGCTACGGGGCATGGCCCGTCGCATCCGCGAACTGGCCGACCGGGCGCGGCGCAAGAAGCTGAGTGCCGACGACATCTCGGGAGGCACGTTCTCGATCACCAACGCCGGGCCCTTCGGCACGTTCCTGACGGCGCCGATCATCAACCAACCGCAGGTGGCCATCCTGTCCACCGACGGGGTGAAGCGTCGGCCCACGGTGGTGACGCTGGACGACGGCACCGAAGCCATCGCCATCCACTCGATCGGGCTGCTGTGTCTGGCATGGGACCATCGCGCGGTGGACGGGGCGTACGCGGCGGCGTTCGTGGCCCGCGTGGGCCAACTGCTCGCCACCCACGACTGGTCCGACGAGCTCTGATCGGCCCGAGGGGACGCGGGTGACGGCCGAGGTGCTGCGGGTCCGATGGCTCGGCCGGGTCCCCTATGGGGAGGCCCACGCACTGCAGCGGGCCGTCCACGCCCGCGGGTCGGAGGACCACGTGCTGCTCCTCGAGCACCCCCACGTGTTCACGCTCGGAGCGCACGCCGACCCGGCGCACGTCCTCGTGGACCCCGGTGCCGTCGGTGCGGAGGTGGTGCGCACCGACCGCGGGGGCGACGTGACCTACCACGGGCCGGGCCAGCTCGTTGCCTACCCGGTGCTCGGACTGGCGATGCGACCCGGAGCCGTGCCAGCGCACGTGCGGGCCATCGAGCAGGTGGTGATCGACTCCCTGGCCGACCTCGGACTGGACGCCGGCCGCCTGGGGGGGTACCCGGGGGTGTGGGTCGACCCCGACGGCGTGCGTCCCCGCAAGGTCTGCGCCATCGGCGTGCGCGTCAGCCGCGGCCGCACCATGCACGGGCTGGCGCTCAACGTCGACCCCGACATGGCGTGGTTCGATCGCATCGTGCCGTGCGGCATCGCCGACAAGGCGGTCACCTCGCTCACCGCCGAGGGGGTCGATGTCCCCATGGCGTCCGTGGTCGACGTGCTGGTCCGCCATGCCGCCCGGTGCTGGGCCCCGCACGGGATGGTCGAGCGCCAGGACGTCGCCTGGCCGGCCCCCGCCCGGCGCGACGGCCCCGGGGGGGTGGGCGACGCCCCCGTCCCCGACGCGCCGACGCGTGCGGTGGTGCTGGGAGCAGCCGACGACCGTGACCGAGGCGCGCTGGTGCCCCCCTCACGAGCGCACCGGCCGCCCGGCGCGCGGTTGCGGGTCCGGCTCCGCCAGGCCGGCCTGGACCCCGACGGCGGCGTGCCGTTGGCGGCGCGCAAGCCGGCGTGGCTGAGAGTCCCGGCCCGCATGGGCGACGAGTACCTGTCCCTGCGCCGGACGATGCGAGAGCTGGATCTGGTGACCGTGTGCCAAGAGGCGGGTTGCCCGAACATCTTCGAGTGCTGGGCGGACGGGACGGCCACGTTCATGATCAACGGGGACCGCTGCACGCGTGCGTGCGGCTTTTGCCTGGTGGACACGCGCCATCCCGCGGCGCCCGATCCCGGCGAGCCGCGGCGCGTGGCGTCGGCCGTGCGGCGCCTGGGGCTCGCCCACGCCGTGGTCACCGCCGTGGCGCGCGACGACCTGGCGGACGGGGGAGCCGGCGCGTTCGCCGCCACCGTCCACGCGGTCAGGGCGGCGTGCCCCGAGACGGCGGTCGAGGTGCTGATCCCTGATTGCAAGGGTGACCCCGGATCCCTGGACCTGGTGTTCGCCGCCCGACCCGACGTCCTCAACCACAACCTCGAGACGGTGGCACGGCTGCAGCGTGCCGTGCGGCCCTCGGCGGGCTACGCCCGCAGCCTGGCCGTGCTCGCCCGGGCCAAGGAGGCAGGCCTCGTCACCAAGTCGGGGATGATCCTCGGCATGGGCGAGAGCGAGGCCGAGGTCCTCGGGGCGCTGGCCGACCTGCGCGCCGTCGGCGTCGACATCGTGACGCTCGGGCAGTACCTGCGGCCGAGCGTCGGGCACCTGCCCGTCGCCCGGTGGTGGACGCCCGAGGAGTTCGACCGCCTGCGGCGGCTCGCCCAGGCGAAGGGGTTTGCCCACGTCGAGGCGTCCCCGCTCACGAGGTCCAGCTACCACGCGCGCGGCGCGGCGGCCGCGGCTGCCCAGGACCTCGCCGCCGGTGCCACGGGGCGGACGGCGTGACCGCCCACGCGCCGCACCCGCAGACCGGCCCCCAAGCAGGGGGCGTCCGGGGCGAGCGGGTCCGCAAGGTCCGGGCGCGCATGGCTGAGCTCGGCGTCGACGCCCTGCTCCTCTCGCACGGCGCCGACCTGCCCTGGCTGACCGGCTACCGCGCCATGCCCCTCGAGCGCCTCACCGTCCTGGTGTTGCCGGGCGAGGGGGAGCCGGTGCTCATCGTCCCCGCCCTCGAGGCCCCCCGGGTGCCGGCGGACGACGGCGTGTTCGCCCTGCGGCCGTGGTCCGAGACGGAGGACCCGGTGGCCCTGGCCTGCGCCCTGTTGTCCCCGAACGCCACCTACGGCATCTCCGACCGCGCCTGGGCCGGGACGGTGCTCGGCTTCCAGGCCCGCCTGCCCGACGCTCGGTGGGTGCCGGCCTCGCAGGTGACCTCGCCGTTGCGTGCGGTGAAGGACGCGGCGGAGATCGAGGTCCTCGGGGCGGCGGGACGCGCCGCCGACGAGGTGGCAGCGGCGCTGCAGTCGGGGGAGATCGGGCTGGTGGGGCGGACCGAGGCGCAGGTGTCGGCGGAGATCGCCGCCCGGCTGGTGGCCGCCGGGCACCGCCGGGTGAACTTCGCCATCGTCGGCAGCGGCCCCAACGCGGCAAGTCCGCACCACGACCCGGCGGACCGCGTGATCGGCCCCGGCGAGACCGTGGTGTGCGACTTCGGGGGCGAGTACTGCGTCGACGGCGACGTCGGCTACTGCTCCGACATCACCCGCACCGTCGTGACCGGGGATCCGGGGCCCGAGGTGCGGGACTGCTATGCGGTGCTGCGCTCGGCCCAACAGGCGGCGGTGGCGGCGGTGGCACCGGGGGTCTCCGCCGAGTACGTCGACGCCGTCGCCCGCCGGACGATCTCGGACGCCGGGCTCGGAGATCGTTTCATCCATCGCACGGGCCACGGGATCGGCATCGAGGAGCACGAGGAGCCGTATCTGGTGGCGGGCAACGACACCGCCCTCGTGGCCGGGCACGCCTTTTCGATCGAGCCCGGCATCTACGTGCCGGGCCGCTTCGGCATGCGGCTCGAGGACATCGTGGTGGTGACCGAGCACGGGGTGCAGTCGCTCAACCGTGCCGACCATGCGCTGGCGGTGGTCGGGTGACGGCCGACCGGGCGGACGCCGACGGCGTCGACCCCGGCCGGGCTCACGAAACGGGAGGGGGCTGACCGGAAATGGATCTCGGGATCGCCGGCCGCGTGGCGGTGGTCACCGCCTCCTCGAAGGGGCTCGGGCGCGCCAGCGCGGCGGCGCTGGCCGCCGAGGGTGCCAGCGTGGTCCTGAACGCTCGCTCCGGCGACGCCCTGGAGGAAGCGGCGCGGGCCCTGCGCGACGCGGGCGCCGATGTCCTGGCGGTGGCCGGTGACATCTCCGACCCGGCGACACCGGGGCGCCTGGTGGACGCCGCCGTGGCCCGGTTCGGTCGGCTCGACATCGTGGTGGCCAACGCCGGCGGGCCGCCGCCGGGCCGGGCGCTCGAGGTCGACGACGACGCGGTGCGCGCCGCCGTGGAGGCCAACTTGTTGAGCTCCGTGCGCCTGGTGCGCGGTGCCGTGCCGCACATGCGGGCGAGGGGATGGGGGCGGATCTGCTGCGTCGCCTCGTACTCGGTCGTCCAGCCCCTGCCCGGCCTGGCCCTGTCCAACACCGCCCGGACGGGGCTGTGGGCCTGGGCGAAGACGGCCGCCGCCGACCTCGGAGCCGAGAGATCCGGCGTCACGCTGAACCTGGCGTGCCCCGGGCCCCACGCCACCGATCGGATGCGCGCCCTGGGCGGTGGCGGCGCCGGCGGCGCCTCCGCCTCGATGGGTGACCCCGCGGACTTCGGTCGGGTGGTCGCCTTCTTGTGCTCGGCCCCCGCCGGGTTCGTGAACGGGGCCGCCGTGGTGGTCGACGGGGGCGCCACCCTGGCGCTGTAGCGGGACCGGGGGTGGCGACGGCCCGGCCGCGGAGGCGAAGCACCGCTTTGACCTGGGCAGATGGCCGGCGGCCGGGGGCCACGCATCTCAAGGGGCCCCCGGCCGATGCCGATATCCACCAGGTGGAGCGGCACCTGCGTGGCTCACCCGATCCGGCCCTCACCAGCATGGTCTGGCGCGCGGTGCGACGACTGTTCGATCCGACGATCGCGGCCGTCCCCATCGTGGTGGTCGCCTTCGCCCTGTTGCGTTCCGCCCACCTGGTGGCGGACCTCCCCGTGTGGGGCCTCGCCGTGCTCGTCTCGGGCGCCTACCTGATCTCGGGGTCGGTGGCCTCGCTGTGGCCGCAGAAGACCATCACCGGATGGCAGATGCACGTGTGCGTGGCCACGCAGATCGGGGTCATCACCGTCGTGATCTACGCCGTGGGGTGGGGCCCCACGCTGGCCATCGGGCTGTTGTTCGGAGTGGCCAACTGCCTGCGGACGATCGGGGTGCGCGCGGCGCGCCCGGCCATCGTCTACTGCGTCGTGGGCATCGGGGCCGGTCAGCTGGCGATCGCCACCCATCTCGCCCCGACGCTGGTCGCCCCTCCGTTGGTGCACGCCATCGCCGTGCTCGCCACCCTCGGCGTCGTGTTCACGGCCAAGCTGCTCGAGTGGGTCTTCGGCGCCCTCGAGGGAGCCGAACGCCGCTTCAAGGCGCTCGTCCAGCACGCCGCGGACATCATCGTGGCGACCGACGCCACCGGGCTCGTCACCTACGCCAGTCCCGCATTCGAGGAGCGCCTCGGCTACGACCACACCCAGCAGGCCTCGCTCCTGGCCCCCGAGATCGCCCACCCCGACGATCACGAGCGCATCGTGGAGGCCATGGCGGGCGCCCGCGGGTCGGTCGACCGGCCGGCCACGGTGGAGATGCGGATCCGCACCGCCGCCGGCGACTGGCGGTGGTTCGACGTCAGCATCACCGACCGATTGCACGACCCCGACGTGGGCGCCGTGGTGGCCAACCTGCACGACATCACCGACCGCAAGGTGTCCGAGGCGGCGCTCGCCGAGGCCGAGGAGCGCTTCCGGACGTCGTTCGATGAGGCGCCCATCGGCATGCTCCTCGTGGACCTCGATGCCCGGCTGCTGCGGGCCAACCGGGCGTTCAGCGACATCGTCGGCCACAGCCGCGGCGCGCTCGAGGGGGTGTCGGTGCACGACCTCACCCACCCCGACGACCAGGAGGAGAGCGCGCTGTGGAGCCGGCGGCTCCTCGACGGCGACGTGCCAAGCTTCCACCTCGAGAAGCGCTACCTGCACGCGGACGGCCATCCGGTGTGGACGTCGCTGCACGCCAGGCTCGTGCGCGACAGCGAGAACCGCCCCCTGTACGCCATCGCCCAGATCGAGGACATCACCGAGCGTCGGGCGATGACCGAGTGGATGGAGCACGCGGCGATCCACGACCCGCTCACGGGGCTGCCCAACCGCGTGCTGTTCATGGACAGGCTCGAGGTGGCGATGAAGCGGTCCGTGCGCCGGGGAAGCCACGTGGCGGTCATGTTCCTCGACGTGGACCGCTTCAAGCTCGTGAACGACAGCATGGGCCACGAGGTCGGCGACCAGCTTCTGCAGGCGGTGGCGGCCCGCATACGCGGTGCGGTGCGGCCGGCGGACACCGTGGCGCGCTTCGGCGGAGACGAGTTCACCATCCTGTGCGACGACATCACCCACCCGGCGAGCGCTCGCGAGGTGGCGGACCGCACCCTCGCCGCGCTGGCCGAGCCCTTCGAGCTCGCCGACGGCGAGGTGTTCGTCACGGCCAGCGTGGGCGTGGCGCTGTCGGGCCCCGGCGAGGGTTCGCCGTCGGTGCTCCTGCGCAACGCCGACTCGGCCATGTACGGTGCCAAGGAACGGGGGCGGGCCAGCGTCGAGCTCTACGACCAGCGCGACGACGTCTGGAACGTCCGGCGCCTGCGCACCGGCAACGACCTGCACCGGGCACTCGAGCGCGACGAGTTCGAGCTGCACTACCAGCCGGTTGCCGACCTGCACACCTCCACCATGGTGGCGGTCGAGGCCCTCGTGCGCTGGCAGCATCCCACGCGCGGCGAGCTGCTGCCGGGGGAGTTCATCGACCTGGCGGAGGACAGCGGGCTGATCGTGCCGCTCGGCTACTGGGTGCTGGGCGAGGCGTGCCGCCAGGGGGCCGAGTGGAGAACGCTGCGCGACCGCGCCGGCCTCGACGGTTGGCGCATGAACGTGGCGGTCAACGTGTCGCCGCGCCAGCTGGCGGAGCGCAGTTTCGCCTCGAGGGTCATCGACATCGTCGGCCGGTCGGGCATCGACCCCGACACCGTGCTCCTCGAGATCACCGAGGGAACGGTCATGCGCGACCCGGAGCACGCCGTGCGGGTGCTGACGGCGCTGCGCGACTACGGGATGCACATCTGCATCGACGACTTCGGGACCGGGTACTCGTCGCTCAGCTACCTCAAGCGGCTCCCGGTGGAGACCCTCAAGATCGACCGGAGCTTCGTCCACGGGCTCGGCAGCGATCCCGAGGACACCGCCATCGTGCACGCGGTGATCGGCCTGGCGAACTCCCTCGGGTTGATGTGCGTGGCCGAGGGGGTCGAGCACGCCGGGCAGGTCGACTCGCTTCGGGCGCTCGGGTGCCACCTGGCGCAGGGGTTCCTCTTCGGGATGCCGCAACCGGGCCGGGTGCTCGCCCCCTATCCCACCGACGACCTCGGGTCGTGGCGCCCGGCGGCCTCGGCCGCGTCCTGATCGGGGCACGGGGCCCGAGCCCCTGCACCCGCCGTTCGCCGTGGCCCTCAGGTGAAGCGGACCGGGTCCTCAGGCCACGAAGTACTTGGCGCGGGGGTGGTGGCAGACGAGGGCCACCGTGGTCTGCTCGGGGTGCATCTGGAAGCCCTCGCTGACGCTCACGCCGACCCGCGACCCCTCGAGGATCTCGACGGCCTTGGCGTTGTCCTCGAGGTCGGGACACGCAGGGTACCCCCACGAGTACCGCCCCCCGCGGTACTGCTGGCGGAACAGGCCGAGCAAGGTGGGCCCGTCCTCGTCGGCGAAGCCCCATTCCTCTCGGATGCGCCGGTGCCAGTACTCGGCGAGGGCCTCGGTCATCTCGACCCCGAGCCCGTGGAGCTGGAGGTAGTCCCGGTAGCGGTTCTCGGCGTGGAGCCGGGCGGTCTCGCGCGACACGTCGGGGCCCATGGTCACGAGGTGGAAGGCGGCGTAGTCGAGGTCGCCGGACTCCACCGGCCGGAAGAAATCGGCGATGCACAGCCACGGCTCCTTGGCCTGGCGGGGGAAGTGGAAGCGCATCCGTTCCTCGCTGCGGGCCTCGTCGCTCCACAGCACGAGGTCGTCCCCCTCGGCGTTGGCGGGGAAGTACCCCCACGCCACCTGGGGTACGAGCACGTCCTTCGCCTTTGCCTTGTCGAGCTCGTCCCGCAGCACGGCGCTCACGCGCTCTTTGAAGTCGGCGTCGCTCTCCCCCTTCTCGGGCCGGTAACCCCACTGGTTGCGGAAGAGCGCGGTGAGGTTCAGGTAGGACGAGATGTCGTCGAGGGCGATCCCCTTGGCGACGCGGCTGCCGAGGAACGGGGGGACGAAGACCGGGTTGTCGGTGGCCACCTCGGGCGAGCGCGCCGGCCGGTCGCCGCCGGGCACCGGCTGCTGGCTCTTGCGGGGGGGCAGGTTCCGGCCACCGAGGGCGCGCCCGAAGTCCGGGTCGTCCTCGCCGCTCTTTTGCAGCTCGACCAGGCGGTCCATGGTGCGCAGGCCCTCGAAGGCGTCCTTGCCGTAGAAGAGGCGCCCCTCGTAGACCTGGCGAAGGTCGCGCTCCACGTAGGTGCGCGTCAGGGCGGCGCCGCCGAGCAGCACCGGGATCCGGGCCAGGCCGCGCGCGTTCATCTCCTCGAGGTTCTCCCGCATGATGAGGGTCGACTTCACGAGGAGCCCGCTCATGCCGATGGCGTCGGCCCCGTGCTCCTCGGCGCTCTGGAGCAGCTCGTTGATGCCGACTTTGATGCCGAGGTTCACGACCTCGTAGCCGTTGTTGGTGAGGATGATGTCCACCAGGTTCTTGCCGATGTCGTGCACGTCGCCCTTGACCGTGGCGAGGACGATCTTCCCCTTGCCGCCCTGGTCGGCCTTCTCCATGTGCGGTTCCAGGTACGACACGGCCGACTTCATGGTCTCCGCCGACTGAAGGACGAAGGGGAGCTGCATCTCACCCGACGCGAAGAGCTCGCCCACCGTCTTCATCCCGGCGAGCAGCATGTCGTTGACGATGGCGAGGGCCTCGTGGCCAGCGCCCAGTGCCTCGGCCAGGTCGTCGTCGAGGCCGTTGCGGTCACCGTCGACGATGCGCTGCTCGAGGCGGCGCTCCACCGGCCAACCGGTGCGGTCCTCCTTCTCGACCGTGTCGGCGGACACGCCGTCGAAGAGAGCCAGAAGCTCTTGGAGCGGGTCGTAGTCCTCGCGCCGGCGGTCGTAGATGAGGTCCAGGCACACCTCGCGCGCCCGTTCGTCGATCTTCGACAGCGGGATGATGCGCGCCGCGTGCACGATGGCGGCGTCCAGGCCGGCCTCGACCATCTCGTGGAGGAACATCGAGTTGAGGACGTGGCGGGCCGCGGGCGAGAGGCCGAACGACACGTTGGACAACCCGACGATGGTGTGCACGCCGGGCAGCTCCGCCTTGATGCGACGGATCCCCTCGAGGGTCTCGATGCCGTCGCGCCTGCTCTCCTCCATGCCCGTTGACAGGGGCAGGACGAGCGGGTCGAAGATGAGGTCGGACGGCTCGAGCCCGTAGCGCCCGACAGCGACGTCGTGGATCGCCTGGGCGGCGCGCAGCTTCCACTGTGCGGTCCGGGCCTGGCCCTCGGTGTCGATGCACGTGCACACGACCGCCGCACCGTACTCGCGCGCCAGGGTCAGGAACTTGTCGAGGCGCGTGCCGGGGGCGTCGCCTTCCTCGAGGTTCACGGAGTTCAGCACGGCGCGCCCGCCGAGCCACGTGAGCGCCGCCTCCACCACCGGCGCCTCGGTGGAGTCGACCATCACGGGAACGCTGGCCTGGGTGGCCAGGCGGCTCACCACCTCGGTCATGTCGGCCACGCCGTCGGCCCCGGTGTAGTCGACGCACACGTCGATGATGTGCGCGCCCTCCTTCACCTGGTCGCGCGCCATGGCCACGGTGGTGTCCCAGTCGCCGGCGAGCATGGCCTCCCGGAACTTCTTCGACCCATTGGCGTTGGTGCGCTCGCCGACGACGAGGAACGAGGTCTCCTGGTGGAACGGCACGTGGCTGTAGATCGACGTGGCGCCCGGCTCGTGTTGGGGGGTGCGAGGGGCCGGGACCAGGTCGCGGCAGCGCTCCACCACGGCGCGCAGGTGGGCGGGCGTCGTGCCGCAACACCCGCCGATGACGCTCACGCCCAGCTCGGTGACGAAGCGCTCGAGATGGTCAGCGAGCTGCTCGGGGCTGAGGTCGTAGTGCATCTTGCCGTCGACCACCGAGGGCAACCCGGCGTTGGGCTGGGCGGAGATCGGGCGACGCGAGCGCTGGGAGAGGTAGCGGACGGCCTCACCCATCTCCGCCGGGCCGGTCGCGCAGTTGAGGCCGATGACGTCCACGTCCAGGGGATCGAGCGCGGCGAGGGCGGCGCCGATCTCGGTACCCGGGAGCATCCGCCCGGTGAGCTCGATGGTGACCTGGACCTGCAGCGGGACGCGGCGCCCGGCGGCCACCATGGCGCGTTTGCAGGCGCTCAGCGCCGCCTTCGCCTGCAAGAGGTCGTAGACGGTCTCGATGAGCAAGAGGTCGACGCCCCCGCCCAGCAGTGCCGCTGCCTGCTCCTGGTAGGCGTCGCGCAGCTCGAGGTAGGGGATCTGGCCGAGGGAGGGAAAGCGCGTGCCGGGCCCCAGGTTGCCGGCCACCCAGCGGGTGCGGCCGTCGGCGGCCGTGGCGTCGTCGACGGCCTGGCGGGCGAGCCGGGCGGCGCCCAGGTTGATCTCCTCCACCCGCTCCTGCAGCCCGTACTCGGCGAGGACCACCCGGAACGCACCGAAGGCGTTGGTCTCCACGACGTCGACGCCGGCGTCGAGGAACGATCGGTGCACCCGGGACACGGCGTCGGGGCGCGAGAGCACGAGTGCTTCGTTGCACCCTTCGAGTTCGGGGCCGCCGAAGTCCTCTGCGCTCAGGTCGGCGAGCTGGAGACTCGTGCCCATGGCCCCGTCGAAGATCACGACCCTTTGCCGGACCGCGTCGAGATAGGCGGCGCCCCGGTCGTCGAGCGGCAGGGCGTCGAGGGCGAGCACCGGTGGGAGTCCCTGGTTCCCCAGGTGATCGTGGGCCACGGTCCGACCAGTCTACGGCTCGGGCCGCCGAAGGCGGCACGGACCACGGGGTCGGCGGACCACGATGCGTTCGAGGCCGAGGACGACCATCGCACGGGGGCGGAGGGCTACTTCGGCCCCCTCGAAGGCCATGACGACGCCGGAGGCCTGCCACGACGCCTTGGAGGGCCACGACGACGCCCCCGGAGGGCCACGACGACGCCCCTGGGGGCAGCGACAACGCCGCCGGACGACGGTCACGGCAAAGCCGCCGGACGACGGTCACGGCAGAGCCGCCGGACGACGGTCACGGCAGAGCCGCCGGACGACGGTCACGACAGGGCCGCCGGAGGACGGTCACGACAGGGCCACCGGAGGACGGTCACGACAGGGCCGCCGGACGACGGTCACGACAGGGCCGCCGGACGACGGTCACGACAGGGCCGCCGGACGACGGTCACGACGCATCGAGAGTGCTCCGATGGGTGCCGGTAGCATGCCGCGTCGTGGTCAAGATCTACACCCGAAAGGGGGACGACGGCACCACCGGGCTCCTGTACGGGGGACGGGTCCCGAAGAACGCGCCGGCCATCGAGGCGAACGGCGCCGTGGACGAGGCCCAGGCGGCGCTCGGTGTGGCCCGCGCCGAGGCCGAGCGCGGGTCCGAGCTCGACACTCTGCTGACCGCACTCGAGCGGGACCTGTGGGTGCTCATGGCGGAGGTGGCCACGTCGCCGGCGAATCGGGGGAAGCTCACCCCTGGCGTGTCGCTCGTGACCCCCGAGATGGTGACGGCGCTCGAGTCGCACATCGACGTGTTGAGCGAGCGATTCCCCATGCCGAAGGAATTCGTGGTCCCCGGACAGAACCGGACGGCGGCGGCGCTCGACGTCGCCCGCACGGTGGTGCGCCGCGCCGAGCGGTTGGTAGGCGGCGCACCGCCCGGCGCGGACTCCCACGCCGGCCCGTACCTGAACCGCCTGTCAGACCTGCTCTGGACGATCGCACGGTGGCAAGAGGGTGCGCAGCACCTCACCACTCGCTCGGTGGGTGGGCCCGACGCCAGTGCTGACGCCGGTGAGGGCGTCGAGGCGTGAGGCGGTGCGGGCGGGCCGGGTGTGGGGCGCAGGACGGGTGGAGGGCACGACAAGCCGGGACCCGAGGCCGAAGAACATGAGGACGTGATGCCCGAGACCGAGACGCAGACGACCGTGGTCGTCGCCACCACCGAAGACGAGGCGTCGCTCGCCGACGCCGACGGCCCGATCGTCGCCGTCGGGATCCCGGTGCTCGACACCGCCGACGGGCCGGTGCTCGCACCCGGGGTCCCCGCCGCCCTGTCGCTGCCCGCAGCCGGGGGGGCGCGGGTCGAGGTGGCAATCGGACTTGACCCCGCGCTGTGCCGCCAGCGGGGGTTCTCCGGTCGCGAGGGGCAGACCCTGAACGTGCTCGGGCAGCCGTCGGGCGTCCCTGCCGTGCTCTACCTCGGATGCGGCGCCCCGGAGAAGGCCGGCGCGGACTCGTTGCGCGCGGCGGCCGCCGCCCTCGTGCGTGGCGCGGGCCGGGCCGGCACTGGCGTCGTGCTCCTTCCCGGGGCCTTCGCCGAGGAGGTCGTCGGGGGCGCGGCGGCCGCCGCCCACCAGCGCGCCGCCCAGGCCACGGCCGAGGGCGCGGTGCTGGCCGGGTACCGGTTCGTGGCGCACAAGAGCGAAGACGACGGAGGGCGCATCGAGCGGGTCGTGGTCCTCGGCGCGGGGATCGACGAGGAGGTCCTCGCCGAGGGCGTGCGACGGGGGCTCGTGGTGGGCGGCGCCACGTGCTTGGCCCGCGATCTGGTGAACGAGCCACCGAGCACGATGACACCCATCCTGCTGGCCGAGGCCGCCCTCGAGCACCTGAGCGGCCGCCCCGGGGTCACGATGGAGGTCTGGGACGAGGACCGCATCGCCGCCGAGCGTCTCGGCGGACTGCTCGGAGTGGCCCGCGGCTCGGCCGAACCCCCCCGCCTGGTCAGGGCGACCTACGTCCCGCCCAACCCGGTCGAGGTCGACGGCGTGGTGCCCCACGTCGTGCTCGTGGGCAAGGGCATCACCTTCGACTCCGGGGGACTGTCGCTCAAGTCGGGCGAGGGGATGATGACCATGAAGACCGACATGAGCGGAGCGGCGGCCGTCCTGGCGACGCTGTCGGCGTGCGGCGAGCTGGGGGTGCGCGTGCAGGTCACCGCCATCGCCCCGATCACCGAGAACATGCCCGGTGGCCGGGCCATCAAGCCGGGGGACGTGCTCACGATCCGCAACGGGCTCACGATCGAAGTGCTCAACACCGATGCCGAGGGCCGCCTGGTCCTGGCCGACGCGTTGTCGCTCGCCTCCGAGCTCGAGCCCGATGCGATCATCGACCTCGCCACCCTCACCGGCGCCTGTGTCGTCGCCCTGGGGAACTCGGTGGCTGGATTGTTCGGCTCGGACGAGTCCCTCGTCACCGACGTGCGAGAGGCGTCGGCTCGAGCCGGAGAGGCGACGTGGCCCCTTCCGCTGTACGCGGACTACCGCTCCCAGATCGACTCGGACGTGGCCGACATGAAGAACATCGGCAAGCCCGGGCAAGCGGGGGCCATCACGGCGGCGTTGCTCTTGGAGCGTTTCGTCACGGGCACTGCCTGGGTCCACCTCGACGTGGCCGGCCCGGCACGAACCGACGAGGACAAAGGCGTCTTGACCAAGGGTGCCACGGGGTACGGCGTTCGCACGCTCCTCGAGCTCCTCGGCTCCTTCGCCACCGAAACCTGAACCTGTCGACGGGACGGCTCGTGCGAGCCGGCTGGTCCCACGGGCCCGGCGCCGTGCACGACAACGCCCGGCGTCACCCCGTGCAGCTCGGGTGGGCCGACCTGGGGTCGCGCTCGGCTAGGTCGACCCAACGAGCGTCGGCCAGCCTGGCCAGGGCGGCGAGCCGCGCCAGCTCCCGCGTGCCGAAGCTCCACCCGGGACGTCCGACGGCAAGGACGAGATCCCATGACGCGAGGTGGGCCCACCCCAGCTCGCTCAGCTCCGCGGCGCCGGTGACGACGTCGTCCTCGTCTCGGCCCGCGTCGGCGTCGCCCTCATCGCCACCGGCGTCGAGCGCCGCCTGCCCTGGCCGCCGCTCGCGGAAATAGGAGGCGAGCCACGGCGCCGCCGGCGGCCGGCCCTCGGCGGCGATGGTCATGGCCCCCTCGACGTCGACGACCGCCGCCCACAGGGCGTCGAGCTCGGAGCGCACACGTGTGGCCAGGGCGGCCAGGATGTCCTGGGGCACTCGCTCTTGGAGGATGATGACGGCGGTGTCGTAGGCGTCGAGGCGTCGGTCCCGCCCGGCATCGGAGACGGGGTGGATCTCCTCGACCGACACGCCGTCGACTTGGCCGACCTCGGTGAGCAGGAGGGGCAGCCGATCCTCGTCCGCCAGCTCGACGATGAACTCGTCGACCGCGCTCCCTGGCCGGCGTTCGACGACCTCGACGGCGACGACGTCCCCCCGCACCGACCCGATGCGACTGGCGACCGCGCCCAGCGCGCCAGGTCGGTCGGGAAGCTCCACGCGGAGCAGGAAGGTCGCCATGATCGCCAATCTACGGCTTCCAGGTGAACGCACGGTTTCGTACTGGCGACGCGCAGGTTACGGGCCTGCCCCTGGGCCGCGCCCACGACCGGATTCGCCCAGGCCAGCGGGGACCGGGCGGCGCGTGGACGCCGGTGGGCGTCACGGGGCCCCGACGAGCCGCCCCTCCCGGGCGCGGCGTGGCCCGGCCGCCGGGTTGTCCCGCTCTTGTGTTGTGGCCCCCGCAAGCCGGACTGCGCTCGTCGCCACGGCGACCGGGGCGCCGGGGTCCGTGAGGGCGGCGTCGGCATCGGCGTGCAGCGCCGGGGTGGCGCTCGCCCCAACCCGGCGCGTCCGGGCCCAGAGCACCGCTTCGTGGGCGATGGCCGGGTGCACGCGCCAGCGGAGGAGCTGCAGCTCCGCCGCGTGGGTGTCCGCGTCGAGCTCGAGCAAGCCCAGTGCCAGACGCCTGGCGCGTTGGCGCAGGAACTCGAGCGGCGACGCACGGCGCTGTGCGTCTATCCACTGGGCATGCTCTGCTTGGAGCGCCGGCGGCAGCCGCAGCAGGTGTCTGCGGGGGAGCGGCGGAAGGTGTCGCCGCACCGCCAGCTCATCGTTCCCCTGGTCACGGGCCATGCCGAACGTGATGCAGCGCGCCACCGCCCGTCGGAAGGGGGAGTGCCGTCCTGCTTTCCCTCCGAGTCCGAGCGCCCGAGCGGTGTCGTCCAGGTCGAGGTCGAATCCGCCGGGTGACTGATCGAGACCGGCGACCAGCCGACGCAGGAGCCAGGTGCTCGTCGGTCCGAGCACGCCGAGCCAGAACCGCTCGACGTAGTGCGAGCGCGGGTCGTATCCGAGCCGGTCGATCACGGGATCCGGCCAGGCGACCACGTGGATCCGCGCCGGTGGCGCCGCGTCGGCTGGCGTGCGCGGCGGCGCCGCCGGCGCGTCGCCTCGACGCGGGTGGTCGCGTGTTCCCGAGGGGGAAGACCGGGATGTGGCCATGTTCGCCTCCAGCATGTTCGCCTCCAGCATGTTCGGCTCCAGCAGGTTCGCTTCATCGGCGGGTCGGAAATTGCCGCTCGGAGCGTCCGACCAAACCGGCTGACGGGCGTAGGATCGGGAATTGGCCTTGCCCCGAACCTTGCCGGGTGCCTCGCCCGTCTGTTCGGGTAGGAGAACTGCGAAATCTCGACATGCGGTGGTGACGTGAAGGACCGCGGTCCTGCGGGGGGCTGGTCCCGATGGGAACGGAGAGCAGGGACTTGGACGAGGACGGGGGCAGCGAGCCGAGGAAACCGGCCTCGCCACGCCGACGCGGGCTGGGCAAGGGCCTGGGAGCGATCATCCCGCAGTCGGAGAGCCCCCAACCCGAGTCGTTGGCCACCGACTGGGCGCCGTACGACGCCCTGACGGGCCTGCCCAACCGCATCTTGCTCGACGAGCGCATGGAGGACGCCCTGGCCGCGTGCCAGCGCGATGCCACGGCCCTCGCCCTCCTGTTCGTCGATCTCGACGGGTTGAGCATCGTGAACGAGCTCTTCGGGCACCGGGTGGGCGACCTCCTCCTGCGTGACGTGGGCAAGCGCCTGGTCTCGTCGCGACGCCGGCTGGACACCGTGGCGAGGTTCGGAGGGGACGAGTTCGTCATCATTTGCCCGTTCGTCGAGTCGGGCGAGGGCGCCGCACGCATCGCCACCACGATCCTCGAGGAGGTCAGCCGCCCGATGGTCGTCGAGGGGATCGAGCACGTCCTCACGGCCAGTGTCGGTGTGGTCGTGACCGAAACCGGCGCTGCGAACGAGACGGGGGACCGTCTCCTCGGCAACGCCGAGCTGGCGATGCGCCATGCCAAGCGTGGGGGACGGGCGTCGTGGCGGCTGTTCGAGGACGCCATGCGCGATCAGGCGACCATCCGCTACGAGATCCGGCGGGGGCTGCTGCTGTCGCTGGACCAGGACGAGATCGCCGCAGACTACGAGCCGATCGTCAACCTGCAGACGGGGTTGGCGGTTGGCGCCCACGCCTCGCTGCGCTGGGGTCACGACGTGGGCGCCGACGTGCGCCGGATCCGTCCGGCCGATCTGATCCGGGTGGCGGACGAGGCGGACCTGGCCGAGTCCCTGCGGCTCGGGATCCTCGAGTGCGCGCTGGGGGACGTGGCGCGGTGGCGGGGCCGTCCCGAGCTGCCTGCGGACTTCCGGGTCTGGGTGGGCGTGACGGTCTCCTTGGTATCGGGTCCCGGGTTCGCGGCGTCGGTGGAGCAGATCGCCGCCCGCCACGCAGTCCCGCTCTCGATGGTCGGACTGGAGCTCTCCGATCCGGTCGACACCATCGACGAGGAGGCGATCGCCCTCGCTCTGCGCCCGCTCGTCGGTGCCGGCGTCCACGTCGTGCTGAGTGACTTCGGCACCGGTCGGTCGAACCTCGGCTGGCTGACCAGCCTGCCGGTCACCGGCGTGAAGCTTGCTCCCGAGATCGTCTCGTCCCTCGACTCCCCGCTCGAGGCCCACGGCGCGGCGATGGTCCGGGGGCTGATCGGGCTCGGGCGCGGCCTCGGCCTGTCCATCGTGGGTGGTGGCGTGGAGACCGAGGCCCAAGCGGCGTCGTTGCGGGTCCTCGGCTGCGACTTCGCCCAGGGGCCGTTCTTCGGGTCCCCCGAACCGCCCGAGCGCTTCTGGAGCGCCACCTCGATGCGTCGTCCGCACTCGACCCACGCGGCCCATCCGGCGAGCCGCGGGCGGCCCGACAACCGCACCAACCCCACCAGCCCCCCTGAGCCGACGGACCGGGCGGACTCGGTCGGGTCGGGAGGGCACACGCCCGATCACGTGAACAGCGCCTGACCGAGCGCCTGGCCGTGCTCGGCGGACGGCGCCGGCGAGATCCTGGCGCGCCGCGCCCGCCGCTCACTGCCGGCGGCCCCACAAGAGGATGCGCTTGAAGGCGTAGAAGTACGGGGCGTGCTCGCCGAGCACCCCCCGAAGGCGCTCGCGGTAGCGGTCGATGAACTCCTCGAACATCGCCGGGGGCAGCAAGCGCCGGAAGCGCACGAGCGTCGTCGACTTGGTCCACTCGACGACCTCGTCGGTGGACGACAGATGATGCCCGTAGACCTGGAGGCGGACATGCTGTGCGCCGAACCCGAGCTCGTCGAGCCGCTCGGCGTATCGCTGCGGGGCGAGCACCCCGAGCACCACGTCGCCAGGCGGTGTCCCGTGCATGGCCTCGCGGAAGGGGGACTCCTGGGCCACCTCGGCGGCCACCGTGTGCGAAGGGTGATCGGCGTTCGCCGGCACCTGGACGGCGAGCTGCCCGCCCGGGCGCAGCCCGTGAGCGAGGCGGGCCAGCAGGGCATGGTGATCGGGCACCCACTGGAGCGAGGCATTGGCGAAGATGACGTCGAATCGGTCCTCGGCGTCGAAGGCGGCGATGTCTCCGGGCTCGAATCGAAGCCCTGCTTCCGAGCGTGCCTGGGCCTGTTCGAGCATGGCCGCCGACGTGTCGATCCCCGTGGTGGCGGCCGCCTGGACGTGGGCGTGCAGGCGGGCGGTCAGCTCCCCCGTGCCACAGCCGAGGTCGACGACCGCGCCCCCGGGCACGGGCTCCACGAGCGCCAACAGGTCCCAAAACGGCTGGGCGCGCTCGACGGCGAACCTGTCGTACTGCCGCGGATCCCATCCGTCGCCGTCGCCCCGGCGCGCCGTCACGGACTCACGGTCGTCCACAGGTGGCCGGTACGGACCGGTCCAGCACGACCGGTCAGACGTCGACGAGCGAGGTCTCGTCTATCCCGAGGACCCGCAGCATCCGGCCGAAGCCGAGGAACTCGGCGGCGCAGATGATCAAGTCGAGGATCTCGGCGTCGGTGAAGTTGGCCCTCAGGCGGGCGAAGAACGCGTCGTCGATGTTGATGTGGTCGAGGGCGAAGCGCTCGGCAAATTCGATCGCCAGCCGCTCCTGCTCCGAGTACCCGTCGGCGCCGTGGTCGGCGACGTGCGCATAGAAGTCCTCGGTGACTCCTTGCTCGACGACCGAGGCGGCGCGGAAGCTCAGGCACACCGGGCAGTCGTTGAGCTGGGCGATCCGCATGCGCGCCGCCTCGCGGACACGAACGGGCAGGATGCTCTTGTTGTAGACGACGTCCACCAGGCGGCTGACCGCCTTCCCCATCTCCGGGCGCAGCGACCACACCTGGACGGCGTCTCCGCCCTCACCTTCGGGGATGTCGATGCGGGCCATGGGTCGGCATGCTACTTCCGGCGCAGCTCCACGGCCTGCCGCCGCGCGCCGAGGCGAGGTCCCGGGTCACCACCGCCCTCGGTGGACAACGCGGGCGGGATCGCGACCCGGGCGCGCCAGCGAGGGCGACGGCGTGTCGTGCCCGTCGGGCACACCGATGAGTACGGCACCGACGTAGCGCCGGTCGCCGGGCACGCCGAGGGCGTCGCGCAGCGCCTCCTCCCCCCGGAAGTTGCCCAGGAAACAGGCCCCGAGCCCGGCATCGACTGCGCTCAGGAGGAGGAGCAGGGCGGCGAAGCCGCTGTCGACGAACCAGTACGGCACTGGCCACGCCTCGGGTCCCTCCCCGAGGGCGGCGTCGGACTTGTCGGGCTCTCGGTACCGGCGCGGGTAGGCATCGACGTCGGCGAAGAGGGCGACGACCACCGCGGCGCGTGCCAACCCTGGCCAACGGCGGGAACGGGCGCGCCAGTCGGCGGTGGTGGTCGCCTCCCAGAACCGGCCGGTCTGCTCGGCTCCCTCGAGCACGACGGCGTCCCAGCCACCGGTGTTCCCGGCCGACGGGGCCGAGCACGCGGCGGCGAGGAGCCCCTCGAGGAGGCCCCCGGGCAGGGGGCGATCGCAGAAACTGCGCACCATTCGACGCCCACGCAGGACCGCCGTCCACTCCATGACCGGCGACGCTACCCACCGGTGCCCCACCGGCCCCGCCGGCGGGCATCCGCCCCCGCCGATCCCGGGCGCCGCCCGGCCCCGGCGCGCCGTGCGGGGCCTGGTCGGGGCCCCGCCTCATCCGGGAATGTCGACCCCGCTGGTAAGGTTTACCTGGGTACACGGGGGCACGGGGAAGGACCACCCCGACGGGAGCGCCGTGGTGCGGAGCCCCGCGTACAGAGAGGTCGTGATCAAGTGGCCAGCGCCCGAGATCTGTTGAAGCAGGCCAAAGCAGCCATCACCGAGGTGTCGGCGGACGAGGTGGAACCGCGCCTCGGTGCGGTCGCCCTGCTCGACGTCCGCGAAGCCGACGAGTACGAGCAAGGCGCCATCCCGGGCGCGCTCCACCTGCCGCGCGGGCAACTGGAGTTCCAGGTCGAGGGCAGGCTCCCCGACAAGTCGGCGCCCGTCGTCGTGTACTGCGCCGCCGGTGTGCGCTCCGCCTTCGCCGCCAAGACCATGACCGACCTCGGCTACGCCGACGTGGCGTCGCTCGTCGGCGGGTTCAACCGGTGGAAGGACGAGGGTCGCCCCTGGCGCACCCCCCGGACCCTCACGCCCGAGCAGCGCAACCGTTACCAGCGCCATCTCCTGGTCTCCGAGGTCGGCGAGGAAGGACAGTTGAAGCTGCTCGACTCGAAGGTGCTGCTCCTCGGTGCGGGCGGCCTGGGCTCGCCCGCCGCGCTGTACCTGGCGGCGGCCGGGGTGGGCACGATCGGCATCGTCGACATGGACGTGGTGGACGCCTCCAACCTCCAGCGCCAGATCCTGCACTCCATGGACCGTATCGGCGAGCGCAAGGTCGACTCGGCCAAGAAGACGCTCACGGCACTCAACCCGGACGTCGACGTGGTGACGTACGACGTGCGCTTGGGCGCCGACAACATCCTCGCCGTCATCGACGGCTACGACCTGATCGTGGACGGGACGGACAATTTCCCCACCCGGTACCTGGTGAACGACGCCGCCCTGCTCAAGCGCATCCCGGTGGTGCACGGCTCGATCTTCCGCTTCGAGGGACAGGTCACGGTCTTCGACCCCTACAACGGGCCCTGCTACCGGTGCATGATTCCCGAGCCTCCCCCCGCAGAGCTGGCGCCGTCGTGCGCCGAGGCAGGCGTGCTCGGCGTCCTGCCCGGGATCGTGGGCTCGATCCAGGCCGTCGAGGCCATCAAGATGCTGCTCGGCATCGGCGACCCCCTGGTGGGCCGGCTGCTCGCCTACGACGCCCTGGAGGAGTCCTTCCGCACGTTCAAGGTGCGACGGGACCCCGAGTGCCCGGCATGCGGCGAGCACGCCGCCCCGATCACCATCGCCGAGTACGACGACTTGTGCATGCCCCACGCCGTGGCGGTGCCGACGGCCTGAGCTCCACGGGCGGGCCCGGTCGACGGCGACGCCGCCTCACGGACCCCGAGTGGGCGCTCGTCCCCGGACGTCCGTAACCTGGGACGGTGGCGCCGAGCGCGAACGACCAGGGACCCGGCGGGGCACCGGAGCGCGGCGACGTCCGCCGCACGGACTCGGGCATCGAGGTGCACCCCCTCTACACCGAGGCAGACCTGCGGGGATGGGACCCTGCGGCCAAGCTGGGAGATCCCGGGAAGCCGCCCTATACGCGCGGCATCTACCCGAACATGTACCGGGGCCGGCTCTGGACGATGCGCCAGTACGCCGGATTCGGCAGCGCCGAGACGACCAACGAACGGTTCAAGTTCCTCCTCGACGCCGGCCAGACCGGCCTGTCGTGCGCCTTCGACCTCCCGACGCAGATGGGCCTCGACTCGGACCACCCGAGGGCGGAGGGAGAGGTCGGGAAGGTAGGCGTCGCCATCGACTCATTGGCCGACATGCGGCTCCTGCTCGCCGGCCTTCCCCTCGACAAGGTGACGACGTCGATGACGATCAACGCCACCGCCGCCATCCTGCTCCTGCTGTACGAACTCGTCGCCGAGGAACAGGGCGTGCCATCTGCGGCCCTCGGCGGCACCATCCAGAACGACATCCTCAAGGAGTACGTGGCGCGGGGCACCTACGTGTACCCCCCGCGGCCGTCGATGCGGATCATCACCGACATCTTCGCCTACTGCGCCGAGCACATGCCGAGCTGGAACACCATCTCGATCTCGGGGTACCACATCCGCGAGGCCGGTTCGACCGCCGTCCAGGAGATCGCCTTCACGATGGCGAACGGCATCGCCTACGTGGAGGCTGCACTGGCAGCAGGGCTCGACGTCGACGCCTTCGCACCCCGTCTCTCGTTCTTCTGGAATGCGCACAACAACCTCTTCGAGGAGGTGGCGAAGTACCGAGCGGCGCGCCGCATGTGGGCCCGGATCATGACCGAGCGGTTCGGGGCCCAGGATGAGCGTTCCGCCTTGCTCCGCTTCCACAGCCAGACCGGTGGCTCCACGCTGACCGCGCAGCAACCCGAGAACAACATCGTGCGGGTGACGGTGCAGGCGCTCGCCGCGGTGCTCGGAGGGACCCAGAGCCTCCACACCAACAGCTTCGACGAGGCGCTCGGGCTCCCGACGGAGAAGGCAGCCAAGATCGCCCTGCGCACGCAGCAGGTCGTGGGGTACGAGTCCGGCGTGACCGACACCGTGGACCCGCTCGCCGGTTCGTACTTCGTCGAGGCCCTCACCGACGAGGTGGAGCGCGGCGCATGGGACTATCTCGAGCGGATCGACGCCATGGGCGGTGCGGTGTCGGCCATCGAGGAAGGCTTCATGCAGGAGGAGATCGAGATCGCCGCCTACGCGTACGCCAAGGCGATCGACGACGGTGAGAAGGTCGTCGTGGGGGTGAACCGGTTCTCCGATGAGTCGGCGGAGAGCTCGGAGGTGTTCCCCATCGACCCCACACTGCAACAGTCGCAGATCGAGCGGGTGCGTCGCGTGCGGGCCGAGCGGGACCAGCAGGCCGTGGACGCCGCGCTGGCGGACGTGTCCGCGGCGGCGCGGGGAACGCAGAACCTTCTCGTCCCCGTGCGCGAGGCGTTGCGGCGCATGGCCACGTTGGGGGAGGTCTCCGACGTGCTGCGGGAGGTCTTCGGCACCTTTCAGCCGAACGGCTGAGCGTCGCCTCCGTGGCCGGCGGACGCCGGCCGCTCAGGAGGCGGACGCCGACAGGTGGCCCCGAAGAGCGGGGTCGGTGGCCGCGTCGACGACCGTCCAGGCCATGGCGACGGCCCCGTCGAGCATGGCGTGCTCCGCCGAGGGCCCGAGACAGGCGGCGGCGAATGCCGGCTGGTGGTTCACGGCGCCGCCCGAGTCGAGTCCCACCATGGGGTGGATCGAGGGCACGGCCAGCGACACGTTTGCCATGTCGGTGGAGATGGTGGGGGGAGCCTCGCCGCCGTCGTCCGCCGCGTAGCGGCGACCCAGCGCCTCGGCGTTGCGCCGCCACGAGGCGAGCAGCGCCTCGTCCGCCACGAAGTGCGAGTACGTGGGGGCCAGATCGCGGATGGCCAGCGAGGCGCCGGTGGCCAGGGCGCCGGCTTCGAAGCAGCGCTCGATGCGCGGGCGCAGGGCGGCCAGGGCGACCAGGTCCAGGGCGCGCACCATGAACCGTCCGGTGGCCTCCTTGGGCACCACGTTGGGGGCGTCGCCCCCTTTGGTCACGATGCCGTGCACCTGGTCGCCGCGGTGCAGGTGCTGACGGAGCAGCCCGATGGCCACCTGCGCCACGACGAAGGCATCCCCGGCATTGATGCCCTGCTCGGGGGAGGCCGAGGCGTGCGCCTCCCGGCCGGTGTAGGTGACCTCGACGTGGTCCACGGCGAGGCACGTGGCCTCGAGGCGGTCCTCGGGCCAGGGGTGGACCATCATGGCGGCGTGGGCACCGGCGAACGCCCCGCGTTCGAGCAGGAGGACCTTGCCCCCGCCCCCCTCCTCGGCCGGCGTCCCGAGCACCGTCACCGTCACGCCGAGGTCGTCGGCCATCGCTGCCAGGCCCACGCCGGCGCCGACGGCCGACGCGGCGATCAGGTTGTGGCCGCAGGCGTGGCCGACGGCGGGCAGGGCGTCGTACTCCGCGCACACGATGATCGACAGCGGGCCGGATCCCACCGTCGCCCGCAGCGCCGTGGGCAGGTCGAACACCCCCTGCTCGACGGCGAAGCCTGCTGCGCTGAGGACGTCTCCGACCCGCTCGGCGGCGTGGACCTCCTCGAAGCACAGCTCGGGGTCGTCGTGGATCGACGTGCTGAGCGCTACCAGCGCGTCTTGGGCGTCGACGACGCCTTGGCGCGCCGCGGTCTTGGCGCGCGCCCGCTCGACTTCCTGATCGGCGCCCGGACCCACGGCCTACTCGATCACGGCGATCACGTCACCGGGGCCGACGGAATCGCCCGCAGCCACCTTGACCTCGGTCACCGTGCCGTCCTTCTCGGCGTTGATGGCGTTCTCCATCTTCATCGCTTCGAGCACACAGACGGTCTGGCCCACCTCGACGGTGTCTCCGGGGGCCACGAGGACCTTGACGATCGTCCCCTGCATGGGAACGGTGACCGTCCCCGAGCCGGTCCCGGTGACCGCGGCGCGAGCCTTGTGCCGCTGGACCCCCACCCGCTCGGCACTGCGGGCGGCGGTCGACGCCTCGGGCACCCACAACCGCACGGCGTAGCGCCGGCCGTCGACCTCGGCCGTGATCTCGCGCAGCACTCGGGGCTCGGCACCATCACCCGACGGATCGAGCGGCCCGGCGCAGCTGACGCCGGAGAGGTCGACGCGCTCCTCCACCCATTTCGTGGAGTGGCGAGCCTCGACGAAGTCCGGGTGCGAGAGGATCACGACGTCGGCGGGGATCGTCGTGGCGATCCCGGTGATCACCGTCTCGTCGAGGGCGCGCAGCATGCGCCGGCGTGCCGCCTCGCGATCGGTGCCCCACACCACCAGCTTCGCCACCAGGTTGTCGTAGTACTGGCTGACGTTGTCACCCGACTCGTACCCGGCGTCGAGGCGGACGCCGGGGCCACCGGGCGCCCGCAACGAGCTGATGGCGCCCGGCGACGGGATGAACCGACCGCCGGCAGGGTCTTCGGCGTTGATCCGGACCTCGATGGCGTGTCCGTCGTGGCGGACGGTCTCCTGGGTGAAGCCCAGGGGCTCGCCGCCCGCCACGCGCAGCTGCCACTCCACCAAGTCGAGCCCGGTCACGAGCTCGGTGACCGGGTGCTCGACCTGCAGGCGGGTGTTCATCTCCAGGAAGAAGAACTCGCCGTCCTGGTAGAGGAACTCGACGGTGCCGGCGTTCACGTAGCCGCAGGCCTTCGCCACGGTCACCGCCGCCTGGCCCATGGCGCGGCGCACCTCGTCGGGGAAGGCGGCGGCCGGGCTCTCCTCGATCAACTTCTGGTGCCGGCGTTGGCACGAGCAGTCCCGCTCGCCGAGCCACACGGCGTTCCCGAAGGTGTCGGCGATCACCTGCATCTCGATGTGGCGGGGCCAGTCGAGGTATCGCTCGAGGAAGATCTCGGGACGGCCGAAGTAGGCCTGGGCCTCCCGCTGTGCGGACTCCATGGCTTCGACGACCTCGTCGGGGCCCGACACGACCTTCATGCCGCGCCCCCCGCCCCCGAATGCGGCCTTGATGGCCACGGGCCAGCCCGACTCGGCGCCGAAGGCGAGCACGTCGGCGGGGTCGGTGAGCGGCTCGGTCCGGCCGGGGACGCCGGCCACACCGGCCGCCTCGGCCGCCCGCCGCGAGCTGATCTTGTCGCCCATGATGTCGATCGCCTCGGGGGGCGGCCCGATGAAGGTGACGCCGGCGGCGGCGATGGCGCGGGCGAACTCGGCATTCTCGGAGAAGAACCCGTAGCCCGGGTGGACGGCGTCGGCGCCGCTGCGTTCCAGCGCCTCGAGGATGGCCGAGGTGTTGAGGTAGCTCTCCGCCGCCGTCTGACCACCCAGGGGGTACGCCTCGTCGGCCAGGCGCACGTGCATGGCGTCCCGGTCGAGCTCGGAGTAGACGGCCACGGTGGCGATCCCCATCTCGCGGCATGTGCGGATCACCCGCACGGCGATCTCCGCCCGGTTGGCGATCAGGACCTTCTGGAACACGCCCGTCCTTCCACGATCGAGGGCCTCGGGTTGCGCCCGCGCCCGCCGCCTGCCATGTCGCGACCCGCACGGTGGGAACCCCACTGTAGGAACCTCCACCTTGGCATGGGCCATAGGGTGGGTGCCATGTCCGGGGACGCCTGGCGGTGACCGAGGGGCGTTTCGAGACCGGGCCAGGCCCGGCGGGGACCCGCTTCACCGAAATCCGCCGGTTCAGCGACATCGACTCCACCAACCGCTACCTGCTCGACGAGGCGCGCCGCGGCGCCGCCGAGGGCCTCGTGGCCCGGGCCGACCACCAGAGCGCGGGGCGTGGGCGCCTCGGACGCCGATGGGAGGCCCCCCCGGGGGCGAACCTGCTCGCCTCGGTCCTCCTGCGCCCCCCGCTCGAGCTCGACGAGTTCCACCTGTGCACGGCGGCGGTGGCCTTGGCGGCGGTCACGGCCTGTGTCGCCGCCGCGGGGATCGAACCGTCGATCAAGTGGCCGAACGACCTCCTCGTGGGCGAGCGCAAGCTGGCCGGCATCCTGGCCGAGACGGTCGGCGCCGGCGAGGCCGACGCCCAGCGCGCCCTCGTCGTGGGACTGGGGTTGAACGTCGGTTGGCCGGAACCGGCGCCCGGGTCCGAGTCGTCGCCGCCGGGAGGGCCGTCGGGGGGGTGGGAACCCTCGGGGTCGGCATCGCGGTCCCTGCCCGGGGCGGGTGAGGACCCCCGGGAGATCGGGCGCACGGCCACGTCGCTGTGGCGCGAGAGCGGACGGCGCCCGCAGCCCGACGCCCTCTTGGGTTTGCTGCTGCGTGAGCTCGAGCCCCGCCTCGCCGACCTCGAGGACCGCCCCGGAAGGGACCGCCTGTGCTCGGCGTATCGGGCCCGCTGCGCCACGATCGGCCGGTCCGTACGCGTGTCGACGACCCGTGAGACGATCACCGGCACGGCCCTCGACCTCACCGCGGCAGGGCACCTGGTGATCGACGCCGGAGGCCCCCTGGTCACGGTGGCCGCCGGCGACGTGGTGCACGTGCGCGGACCGGCGGACGGACGGCACTGAGCCGTTCCGGGCGGGCGAGGACCTGCCCGGGACGGGCCCGGACCTGCTCGGGACCGACGAAGGGCTCCTTCGGACGGAGATAGCCCGCGGACGCCGTCTACCATTGGACGGCGTGAATATCCTCGTAACCGGCGGTGCCGGCTTCATCGGGTCGAACTTCGTCCGCTACTGGGTGCGCCAGCACCCCGACGACACCGTCGTGGCCTACGACGTCCTCACCTATGCCGGCAACCGGCCCAACCTGGCCGATGTGGAGGACCGGATCGTCTTTGTCCAAGGCGATGTCTGCGACACGGACTTCGCCAGGAAGGTGCTCGAGCAGCACGCGGTCGACACCGTGGTCCATTTCGCCGCCGAGTCCCACAACAGCCTGGCGGTGATCGACCCCGGCCGGTTCTTCAAGACCAACGTGCTCGGGACCCAGGCCATGCTCGAGGCCTCGCGCCGGGCCGGCGTCTCGCGGTTTCACCACATATCGACGTGCGAGGTCTACGGCGACCTCCCGCTCGACGCCGACGAGGCGTTCACCGAGGAGCATCCGTACCGGCCCCGGACGCCGTACAACGCCTCCAAGGCCGGAGCCGACCACGCCGTCAGGGCGTACGTCGAGACGTTCGGGCTCGCCGCCACCATCACGAACTGCTCGAACAACTACGGCCCGTACCAGTTCCCCGAGAAGGTCATCCCGCTGTTCAGCGCCAACGCCCTCGACGACCGGCCGTTGCCGTTGTACAAGTCGACGCAGAACCGCCGTGAGTGGCTGCATGTGATCGACCACTGCACCGCCATCGAGGCGGTCCTCGAGCGCGGCCGGATCGGCGAGACGTACCACGTGGGCAGCGGGGTGGAGGCGAGCATCGAGGAGATCGCCGACGCCGTGCTGTCGACGCTCGGGAAGCCGTCGTCGCTCAAGAAGATCGTCCCCGACCGCCCCGGCCACGACCGGCGCTACCTGCTCGACTGCTCGAAGATCACGGCCGAGCTCGGCTGGAAGCCGACCGTGCCCTTCGAGCAGGGCCTGGCCGAGACCGTCCGGTGGTATGCCGACAACCGTGCCTGGTGGGAGCCCCTCCGGGACCGAGCGCCGGTGGTCGAGACGTCGTGGGACGACCGTCCCGCGCCGACGCCCGGCTGAGCCCCGGGCGCGCGTCCGTGCGAGTGCTGGTCACCGGGGCCGGGGGGCAACTCGGCCGGGATGTCGCCGATGCCTTCTCCGGGCGCGTCCCCGATGCGGGCGTGGCCGCCAACCCGGCGACCGGCCGTCTGGGCACGAGGACGCCCTGGGACGTCACGGCGGCCGACCACAGCCTCCTCGACGTCGCCGACCGCACGGCGGTGCTCGCCGCCGTCGACGGCGTTCGGCCCGACGTCGTGGTGCACTGCGCGGCGTGGACCGCCGTCGACGCCTGCGAGGCGGACCCCGACCGCGCCTTCGCGGTGAACGCCCTCGGGACACGGCACGTGGCCGAGGCGGCGCGCCGCTGCGGGGCGCACGTCGTCTACGTGTCGACCGACTACGTCTTCGACGGGTCCTCCGACCGGCCCTACGTGGAGTGGGATGAGCCGAACCCGATGTCGGTGTACGGCCGCAGCAAGCTGGGCGGGGAGCGCGAGGTGGACCCCGGGGCCACGGTGGTGCGCACCTCGTGGGTGTGCGGCGCCCACGGGGCGAACATGGCCCGGACGCTGCTGCGCCTGGCGGGCGAGCCGGGGACGCTTCGCTTCGTCGACGACCAGTCGGGCTCCCCGACGTTCACCGCCGATCTGGCCGGAGCGCTCTTCGTCCTGGCCACCGAGCGACTTCCGGGGACGTTCCACGTGACCAACCAGGGGGTCACGTCGTGGTTCGGCTTCGCCCGGGCCGTGCTGGAGGTGGCCGGCTCCGACCCCGAGCGCGTCGAGCCCATCGGCACCGCGGACCTCGATCCTCCCCGGCCCGCCCCCCGCCCGGCCAACTCGGCCCTCGACAACGCCGCCCTGCGCTTGTCCGGCCTTCCTCTTCTGCCCGACTGGCGCGAGGGCCTCGAGCGGCTCGTGGCCGTCCTCGGGGTCGAGTGGACGAACAGGCACACGAAACATCAGCCGAAAGGGACGTCATGACGGTGCAGGGCAACGACCGGCGGCCGACGTCGACGGCGGTGATCGGTGCGGGCTATGTCGGGCTCACCACCGCGGTGTGTCTGGCGCGCCTCGGGTACCGGGTGTCGGTGGGGGAGTCGGACCCGTCCAAGGTGGAGCGCCTGTCGCGCGGCGAGCCCACCATCGTCGAGGACGGCCTGGCCGACATCCTCCAGGAGGGGCTGGCGTCGGGGCGTCTGCGCTTCGTGCTGGGGGCGACCGCTGCGGTACAGGGTGCCGAGTTCGTGTTCCTGTGCGTGCCGACGCCCCAGGGCTCCGACGGGTCTGCCGACGTCTCCGCGCTCGAGTCCGTGGCGGCGGAGATCGGCCCGCACCTCGAGCACGATGCGGTCGTCGTGAACAAGTCGACGGTCCCCGTCGGGTCCACGCACCTCGTCGAGCAGCTCCTCGGGCGTGCCGACGTGGCCGTGGTGTCGAACCCCGAGTTCCTCCGGGAGGGCACCGCCATCCACGACGCCCTGCACCCCGACCGCATCGTCGTGGGTGCCGACGACCAGGCGGCAGCCGCCAGGGTCGGTTCGCTCTTCGCGTCGACCCAGGCGCCGCTGATCGTGACTGACGCGGCGACGGCCGAGACGATCAAGTACGCCTCCAACGCCTTCCTCGCCACCAAGCTCAGCTTCGTGAACGCCGTGGCCCGTCTGTGCGAGGCCGTGGGGGCCGACGTCCGCGACGTGTTGCTCGGGATGGCCTACGACCACCGCATCGGGTTCGACTACCTGCGCCCGGGTCCGGGCTGGGGTGGTTCCTGCCTGCCCAAGGACACGCGCGCCCTCATCTACATCGCCGAGCAGGCCGGCTACGAGTTCTCGCTCCTGCGCGGTGCGATCGAGACCAACGAGGCGCAGCTGGCCTCCGTCACCACCAAGATCCGCGATGCGGCAGGCGGCTCCCTCGAGGGCAGGCCGGTGGCGGTGTGGGGGCTCACCTTCAAGGCGCGCACCGACGACCGCCGCGACTCGCCCGCCGTCGAGATCGTGCGCCGCCTGCTGGTGGAGGGGGCCGTCGTCCAGGCCTTCGACCCGACGGTCTCCTCGCAGATCCCCGAGTTCCCCGAGGGCGTGCACGTGCGGCCCGACGCCTACGCCGCGTGCGAGGGGGCCGTCGTGCTCGTCGTGCTCACCGAGTGGGAGGAGTTCCGTTGGCTCGACTTCACGAAGGTCCGCAGCCTCCTGGCCGAGCCGCACGTGGTCGACGCCCGCAACCATCTCGACCCCGCCGCCCTTCGGCGCATGGGGTTCGACTACGCCGGCATCGGGCGACCGTGAGCATCCTGGGCAGGAGCGGTCCGTGACGGACCCGACGGGGACGGGCCGCAAACACAGCAGACGGGTGGTCGTCACCGGAGGGGCGGGCTTTCTCGGGTCGCACCTGTGCGAGGCCCTCCTCGCCCGTGGAGAGCGCGTCGTGGCCGTGGACGACATGTCGACCGGGCTCCACGACAACGTCGCCGCCTTGGAGGCCGATGCGGGGTTCGAGCTCGTCGTGGCCGACGTCAGCGAGCGTCTGCCCGTCGAGGGCAGCGTCGACGCCGTGCTGCACTTCGCCAGCCCCGCCTCCCCTCCCGACTACCTGCAACGCCCGCTCCAGACGCTGGCGGTGGGCAGTGAGGGGACGCGTCGTGCGCTCGTCCTGGCTGCCGAGCACGGGGCCCGCTTCGTGCTGGCCTCCACCAGCGAGGTCTACGGCGACCCCGCCGTGCACCCGCAGGCCGAGACCTACTGGGGCAACGTCAACCCGGTCGGGCCGCGCAGCGTCTACGACGAGGCGAAGCGCTTCGCCGAGGCCCTGACCATGGCCTGGCACCGCACCAAGGGTCTCGACGTGGGCATCGTCCGGATCTTCAACACCTACGGGCCGCGGCTGCGCCCCGGCGACGGTCGCGTGGTGTCGAACTTCCTCGTGCAGGCGATCCAGGGACTGCCGCTCACCGTGTACGGCGACGGCACGCAGACGAGGAGCCTGTGCTACGTGGAGGACGAGGTGGCCGGGATCCTCGCCTTGCTGGACTCGGGTCTCACCGGTCCGGTCAACATCGGGAACCCCGACGAGCTCACGGTGCTCGAGCTCGCCTCGGCCGTGCTCGAACTGACGGGGTCGTCGTCGGCGATCACCCATGCCCCACTGCCCACCGACGACCCGACGCGGCGTCGGCCGGACATCACGGTGGCCAAGCGCGAGCTCGGGTGGCAGCCCGTCGTCCCCCTGGCCGAGGGTCTGCGGCGCACGGCAGAGTTCTTCCGTGCAGGCGCGGCGGCCACCGGTGCGCACCGGCGGGGATGATGATCGCGAAGGGTGGCACCCCAAGGGCCCGGCACGCCCCGCGCCGGGCACGCAGCAGGCGGCCGACCGCCGTCCCCGAGAAGCGTCGTACACATCGTCTGCACTGCAGGAGGCCAAGGTGACCGCCACGAACGCCGCTGACGCCCGCCACGGGGCGCCCGAGTACCGCACGCTGTCCGTGATCGTGCCGGTGTTCAACGAGCGCAACACCGTGGCCGAGATCCTGCGGCGGATCCGTGCCGTGGAGCTGCCCCTGCAGCTCGAGGTGGTGGTCGTCGACGACGGATCCACCGACGGCACCGACAAGGTGCTCTCCGCGCTGCAGGACTCGACGGTGCGCGTCGTCACCCACGAGGCCAACCGCGGCAAGGGTGCCTGCGTGCGCACCGGCATCGACATCGCCCGCGGCGAGCTGCTCCTCATCCAGGATGCGGACCTCGAGTACGACCCCGACGACTGGCCGCGGCTTCTCGAGCCGGTGCTCAAGGGCAAGGCCCAAGTCGTCTATGGCAGCCGGTTCAGCGGGGAGCGAACGGCCATGGGTCCGAGCCACTGGCTGGGCAACCGCCTCCTCACGCTGACGGCGAACGTCCTGTACGGCTCGAGCCTCTCGGACATGGAGACGTGCTACAAGTTGTTCGACCGCTCGGTGCTCGACGGCGTGACCATCGACTCGGACCGGTTCGACTTCGAGCCTGAGATCACGGCCAAGGTGCTGCGGCGGGGCTACCGCATCTACGAGGTGCCCGTGTCCTATGCCAGGCGCGAAGCCTCGGAGGGGACGAAGTTCGACTGGCGCGACGGGGTGCGAGCGCTCACCACGCTCGCCCGCTACCGCCTCGCCCGCCGGGTCTGACGTCCCTGTGGCGGGGTCTGCGGAGCCGGGCCCGGGGCTCGAGGTGGCGGCCGTGGTGGTCAACCACGACGCCGGGGACGTGCTGCGGACCTGCGTGGCATCGCTGCGGGCGGAGGGCGTCGACGACGTCGTGGTGGTGGACAACGCGTCCGCCGACGGGTCGGCCGAGGCGCTGGCGGCGGTCGACCCCGAGGTCACGCTGGTGCGAACGGGGACGAACCTCGGCTACGGGGCCGGCGCCAACCGCGGGATCAGGGAAGTGGACGCGCCCTATGTGCTCGTGTCGAACCCCGATGTGGCCCTGCACCCCGGCGCCGTCGCCGCGCTGCGCGCCGTGCTGGTGGCCGACCCCCTCCTGGCCATCGCCGGGCCCTGCATCCTGGAGGCCGACGGCGCGCGCTACCCGTCGGCACGCCGGTTCCCCTCCCTCGTGGACGCCGCCGGGCACGCCGTGCTCGGCCTGGCCGTCCCCGACAACCGCTTCACCCGCCGGTACCGCATGGCCGACGCCGACCCGACCGTCGTCGGGGAGGTCGACTGGGTGTCGGGGGCCTGCTTCTTGGCGCAGCGCCGGGCGCTCGAGGAGCTCGGGGGCTTCGACGAGGCCTACTTCATGTACGCCGAGGACGCCGATTTGTGCTGGCGAGCCCGACGGGCCGGATGGGGTGTCGCCTACGCGCCGGCCGCCGTGGTGACGCACCTGCGGGGGGTGTCCACGGCCCGCCATCCCTACCGGATGCTCCTCGCCCACCACCGCTCCGTCTACCGCTTTGCCCGGCGGACCGAGCGCGGCTGGCGGCGCCTGCTGCTCCCGGCGGTGGCCGTCGCCCTCGCCCTGCGCCTGGTGGCGGCCTGCGCCAGGCTGGCTTTCGGGGCGCGGCGCGGGGGCGCACGCCGGGCCGACTAGGGTTTCAGCCCGATCATGGCCCGAGGCGATACAGGCAGGTGGGTGGCGCGCGCAGCGGCCACCGGCGGGGGACGGAGCTATCGCGGCCAGATGCCGCTCAAGTGGTACGCCAGCCTGGCCCTGGTGTGCCTGCTCGGGGTCACCCTGATCGTCTACAGCAGGTACGAGCGCCTCCACCCCACCGCCGCCGTGCCGCCGGCGGTGGGCAGCCACTGGTATGCGGGACTGGCGTTCGACGTGTGCGGGAAGCTGCAGCCGAACCTTCCCGTCTACCCCCCGGCCACGTCGAAGGTGGCGACCCCGGGCATCCACACCCAGGGTGACGGCGTGATCTATGTCGAGCCGACCACCGCCGCCGACGCCGGCAACAATGCCACCCTCGCCCGCTTCGTCGAGCTGTACCCCAAGCTCGCCCTTTCCCCGAGCGCCCTCGGGCTGCCGGGCAAGGAGCAGTACCAGAACGGCCAGAAGTGTCGTGCCGGGACACCCGACGCCGGGAAGGTCGCGCAGCTCGAGATCAAGGTGTGGCCCAGTTCCATCGGATCGGGGGCCGACAACCCGGTCGTCTACAGCGACCCGGCGGCCGTCAAGCTGGGCGACGGGCAGCTGGTCACCGTGGCCTTCGTGCCCTCGGGATCGTCGGTGCCCAAGCCCAGTGCCAGCGTGATCACCACGCTGCTGCAGCTGCAGGCCAACTCGGCCAGCACGGCGACGAGCACGCCGACGACGACCCCGGTGCCGCCCACGCCCACCACCACGACGGCCGGCACCACCACCACGGCCGGCGCCACCACCACGACCGCCGCCACCACCACGACGAAGGCGACGACCACCACGACGAAGGCGACGACCACCACCACGAAACCCAAGACGTGAAGGCTGTTGTCCTGCTGGGTGGGGAGGGGACCAGGTTGCGCCCGCTCACCTACACCACCCCGAAGCAGCTGCTCCCCGTGGCGGAGGTCCCCATGCTGGAGCGGGTGCTCTCGCAGCTGGCTCGTCACGGTGTGGACGAGGCCGTGCTGTCGCTCGGGTACCGACCCGATGCCTTCCTGGCCGCCTACCCCGCCGGCGTGATCGGCGACGTGCGCCTGGCGTACGCGGTGGAGCCCGAGCCCCTCGACACGGGCGGGGCCATCCGCTTCGCCGCCGACCACGACGGCATCGACGAGACGTTCGTGGTCGTGAACGGTGACGTCCTCACCGACGTGGACGTCTCGGCCCTCGTCGACTTCCACGCCGCACACGGCGCGACGGCCACCATCCACCTCACCGCGGTGGACGACCCGTCGCGCTTCGGGGTGGTGCCCACGGACGCGGAGGGTCGGGTGCTGGCCTTCGTCGAGAAGCCGTCGCGCGAGACGGCGCCCACGAACCTGATCAACGCCGGCACCTATGTGCTCGAGCCCGAGGTCCTCGAGCGCATCCCGGCGGGCCGGCGGGTGTCGGTGGAACGCGAGACGTTCCCCGCCCTGGCCGCCCAGGGCAGGCTGTTCGCCCTGGCGAGCGACGCCTACTGGCTCGACACGGGAACGCCCGCCGCCTACCGGCGCGCCAACGCCGACCTGCTCGACGGGACGCGCCCGGGCGTCCCGGCGCCCGGGGCCCACGAGATCGCCCCCGGCGTCTGGGCCATGGGCGACCCGGTGGACGGGGACGTCCGCCCCCACAGCCTGATCGGTGTGGGCGCCGTCGTGGCCGACGGCGCCACGGTGGCCGACGCCGTGCTCGGGGCCCGCTCGGTGGTGCAGGCCGACGCCAGCGTCCAGGGCTCCGTGCTGCTGCCCGAGGCGCGCGTCGAGCCCGGCGCGCGCGTCGAGGCCTCGATCTTGGGGCGCGGCAGCGTCGTGGCGGAGGGGTGCGTCCTCACCCGGACGGTGGTGGGCGACGGCGTCGTCGTGCCGGCACGCTCGAAGGTGGTCGACGGTCGCATCCCGGCGGAGCCGTCGCCGTGAGCGGCCGGCGAGCATGATGCGTTGGGACCCCGAGCCCGGAGGCGGCACGTGCGGACGATGGTGACGGGTGGGGCGGGGTTCATCGGGTCGAACCTGGTGGACCGCCTCCTCGCCGAAGAGCACACGGTCGACGTGGTCGACGACCTGTCGACCGGGTCGCTCGCCAACCTGGCCGATGCCCGTTCGCAGGGACCCCACGTCCTCACCTTCCACCAGATCGACATCCGATCGGACGAGCTCGTCGAGCTGATGGCCCGCCGCCGGCCCGAGGTGGTCTTCCACCTGGCGGCCCAGGCCGACGTGCGGGTGTCGGTCGAGCGCCCCGTCTTCGACGCGGACGTGAACGTCCTGGGCACGCTGCGCGTCCTCGAGGGCGCACGGGCGGCGGGAACATCGCGCGTCGTGTTCGCCGCCAGCGGGGGCACCCTCTACGGGGAGCCCGACCATGCCGACCTGCCGGTGCGCGAATCGCACCCCCACCGCCCGCTGTCGCCGTACGGCGTGTCGAAGAAGGCGGCGATCGACTACCTCACGGCCTACCGCGAGCTGCACTCGGTGGAGTTCTGCGCGCTGGCCCTGGGGAACGTCTACGGCCCCAGGCAGGACCCCCATGGCGAGGCCGGGGTGGTGGCGATCTTCGCCGACCGCTTGCTGCGAGGGGAGCCCGTGACCATCTTCGGCGACGGCGAGCAGACCCGCGACTTCGTGTACGTCGACGATGTGGTGGACGCCTTCGTGCGGGCATCGAGCCGGGGCGGGGGCCTCCTGCTCAACATCGGGACCGGTCGCGAGGTGAGCGTCAACGAGCTCGCCCGGGTCATGGCGGAGGAGGCCGGCGTGGCCACCGCGCCGGTCTACGCGCCCGAGCGTCCCGGCGAGCTCCGGCGCAATGCACTCAACCCCGAGCGCGCCGCGCTGCACCTCGGGTGGCAGGCGTGGACGACCCTGGGAAGCGGGACCGAGGGCGTGCTCGATTTCGTGCGTCACCGCCAGGCCTGAGCCGTCGCCCCCCGCCGGGTGCGGCGATCAGCGGAAGAGGTCTTCTGCCGTCGGCCGGATCACCTCGTCGGCCACCGACCCGCGTCGGAGCCAACGGGCGTCGACACCGCGCACGACGGCGGCGGGGATGCCCGAGGCCTTCCCCATGACGAGCTCGGCGGCCGCCGCGATCTCGTCGGCGACACACACCTCGGTGGCGACGAGCTCGCGGCCGAACGAGTCGGTGCTCCCTCGCAGGTCCACCACCGCGGCAATGCCGGCGCAGCCGATGGCCACGTCGACGACGCCCTTTCGCCAGGGCCGCCCGAAGGTGTCCGACACGACCACGGCGACCTCCACGCCGGCGGCGGCACGAAGACCGTCCCTGATGCGACGGGCCGAGCGATCAGAGTCGAGCGGCAGCAGGGCGGCCCATCCGTTCTCGACGTTGGAGAGGTCCACGCCGGCGTTGGCGCACACGAAGCCGTGGCGCGTCTCGGACACGAGGAGCTCGCCTCGTCGGCGCAGGATCCGGACCGACTCCGCCTCCACCACGCGCACCCGGGCCGCAGGGTCGTCGGGGTCCACCGCCACGAGCCGGCCCTCGGCCTTGGAGACGATCTTCTGGGTGACCACGACCACGTCCCCCGGCTGCAGCTCGGCGCGGCCGGCGATCATGGTGGCCAGGTCGTCGCCCCGCCCGATCTCGCCCAACCCCTCGACCGGGAGCACCCAGAGGCCGCTCACGCCACCGCCCCCGAGGACGAGCCCGGGCCACGCAGCCCCCGGGGCCCCGGGTACGGCAAGGGGGCGAGGAGCACCTCGGCCAGGCGGGCGGCGTGCTCGGGCGTGTGCATGACGGTCGGGGCCACCACGCAGCCCACGCCGGCGGCGGCGACGTCCGCGGCGAGCGGCGCGTCCGCCTCGTCGATGACGAGGGTGCCGGCCACCTCCGCGTAGAAGCGGGCCACCCCGACCACCGTGGCCCCGATCCCGAGCTCGCTGAGCATGCGGTCGGCGGGGCCCTTGAGTGCCGCCCCGGCGATGATCGGGGAGACGGCGACCACGTCCGTTCGTCGGTCGGCCAGCGCGTCGGCCAGCCCCGGCACGGCCAAGATGGGCCCGATCGACACGATGGGGTTCGATGGGCACACCACGACGCGATCGGCGGCGGCGATGGCGTCGAGCACGCCGGGGGCGGGCGTGGAGCGCGCCGCACCCTCGAAACGCACAGAGGCGATGGCCAGGGCGTGGCGGTGCCGCACGAAGTACTCCTGGAACGAGATCTCCGGGCCGTCGGCCAGCGTCACCCAGGTCCGGACCGGATCGTCGGACATGGGGACGACACCGACGTCGACGCCCAGGGCGCGGACGATCTCCCGGGTCACCTCCGACAGCGTGGCGCCCTCGCGCAGGCGGTCGGTGCGAAACAGGTGGGTGGCGAGGTCGCCATCACCGAGCCGGAACCACGCCTCGCCCCCGAGGCGCTCGAGCGCCTCCATGGCGTGCCACGTCTCACCCCGCAGCCCCCACCCGCGTTCGTCGTCGTTCACGCCGGCGAGGGTGTAGGTCACCGTGTCGAGGTCGGGGGCGATGTGCAGGCCGTGGAGGACCACGTCATCGCCGGTGTTGACCACGGCGGTGACGTCTCGTTCCGGGACCACGCGCACGAGGCCCCGCAGGAGGCGGGCGGCACCGACCCCCCCGGCGAGCGCAGCGATCACGGGCGACAGGCTAACGGCGTCCTCGCACCCCGGTTCCCGACGGCAACGTCGATCGCCCGGCGCGGCGCTCGACGGCCGGCGGCGGCCTGCGCCCGGGGGGCGGGAGCTGGTCCCCGGCGGTGGCGACCCCCCAGGTGGGGTGTGCAAGGCTCGCCGCGTGCCACCGGGTGTCCCGAGCGGGAGTGACCGCCTGACCGTGGCCGTCGACGCCACGCCTCTGCTCGGGAACCTGACGGGCGTGGGGCGGTTCTGTGACGGCGCGCTGGGGGCGTTGGCGCAGCGCCCCGAGATCGACGTCAACGCCTTTGCCGTCACCTGGCGCCGGCGCCGGCGCCTTCCTCCCCTCGTGCCCCGCGGTGTCCGGGTCGACCAGCGGGCCATGCCGGCCCGCCCCCTGCACGCGGCGTGGGTCCGCTTCAAGACACCCCCGGTCGAATGGTTCGTGGGGCGTGCCGACGTGGTCCACGGGACCAACTTCGTCGTCCCTCCGGCGCGGCGGGCCGCCCGGGTGGTGACCGTGCACGATCTCACGGCGGTGCGCTTCCCCGAGTTGTGCGACCGCTCGACGCTCGGGTTCCCCCATCAGGTGCGCCGGGCCGCCGCCGAAGGCGCCTGGATCCACACGCCGTCGCGATTCGTCGCCGACGAGGTCGTGGCCGAGTTCGGCGTCGAGCCTGCCCGGGTGCGGGTCGTCGCTCACGGGATCCCGGGGCACGGCGCGCCGTCGCGCCTGGGCCTGGAGGCGGCGGCCCCCGGCGCACGGCCGGCCGGGCCCGGGACGGGCTCGGGGTCGTCGGGCGCTTCGCCGCCTGTCGGTGCACGCCGGTACATCCTCGCCGTGGGAACGGTGGAGCCCCGCAAGGACTATCCGGGTCTGGTCCGCGCCTTCACGCACGTGGCGGGCGCCATGGGCGACGTGGCCCTGGTGGTGGCCGGGGCCGACGGCTGGGGCGCGGACGCCTTTCACGACGCGCGGGAGGCATCGCCGTTCAGGCGCAGCATCGTGCAGCTGGGCTACGTCACCGACGATGCCCTGGCGCAGTGGCTGGCAGGCGCGGCGGTGCTGGCCTTCCCCTCGGTCTACGAGGGCTTCGGCTTTCCGCCTCTGGAGGCGATGGCGCAGGGCGTTCCCGTCGTGGCCACCGCCGGCGGTGCGGTACCCGAGGTGGTGGGCGACGCTGCGGTCCTCGTCCCCCCCGGGGACTGCGAAGCGCTGGCCGGCGCGTTGACGACGGTGTTGGGGGACGACGAGGCGCGCGCCGCCCTGATCGAGCGGGGACGACGGCGGGCCGGCGAGTTCACCTGGGAGGCGTGCGGCGCGGGGCTCGCCGGCCTGTACACCGACGCCTCGAGCGCGCGGTGAGGCCCGACGTGGTCGACGCGCCGGGCCGCCGGGGGCCCGACGGGGACGCACGCGTCCTGCTCGTGGTCGAGCAGCTGCGCCGGCCGGTGACCGGCGGCATCGGGACCTACATCGGTGGCGTGCTCGGCGGTCTCGCCGGTGTCGCCGCCGAGCACCAGCCCGTCCCGGCGGTGACGCTGCACGCCAGCCGTCCCCCGCGCGGGGCCGACCCGATCGCCGCATTCGGGTTTCCCCTGGTGTGCTCGCGCCTGCCGCGGCGCGTGCTCACCAGGGCGTGGGACCGCGCCGTGGTCCACGCACCGGGTGGCTTCCCGGTCGTGCACTCCCTCTCCCTTGACGCCGCACCCGTGCGCCGTGCGGAGGCGGCGACGTCGGTGGTGACCGTGCACGATCTGGCCTGGCGCCGCGTGCCCGACGCCTATCCGCCACGCGGTCGGCGTTGGCACGAGGCGGCACTCCAGCGTGCGCTGCGACGCGCGGCGCGCTTCGTGGTCCCCTCGGACCTCGTGGCCCGCGACCTCGTGGCCGCCGGCGCCAACGACGACGCCGTGGTGGTCATCGCCCTGGGCAGCGACCATCTGCCCGCCCCCGACGACGAGGCCGCCGGCGAGCTGCTGGGCCGCCTCGGCGTGGACGGCGAGTTCCTGTTGTCGGTCGGGACCCTCGAGCCCCGCAAGAACCTCGGGCGGGTCTTCGCGGCATACGCCGCCGCCCGGCGTCGCCTCCCGGCCCCGTGGCCGTTGGTCGTCGTCGGCCCGTCGGGCTGGGGCGAGGGCACGGTGCCGGTCGAGGGCGTGGTGTTCGGCGGTCGGGTCGCCGGCGCCACCCTGGCCGCGCTGTACCGCCGCACCCGGGTGCTGCTCTACCTGCCGCTCGTCGAGGGGTTCGGCCTGCCGCCGCTCGAGGCCATGGTCCAGGGCGCACCGGTGGTGGCCAGCCCCGTCCCGAGCACCGCCGGGGCGGCGCTCGAGGTGGCGCCGACCGACGTCGCCGCCATCACGGAGGCGATCGTCGAGGTGGCTACCGTCGACAGCCTGCGCCGGCGCCTGGCCGCCGCGGGGGCGGCCCACGCCCGGGCGCTCACCTGGCGACGGGCAGCGGACGCCCACCTGGCGTTGTGGCGGTCGGTGGCGTGAGCGAGCTCCTCGCGCTGTCGCTCGACGTCACCGCCGTCCCCGCGCGTCCGGCAGGCGCCGGGCGCTACACCATCGACCTCGTGCGGGCCTTGTCGCGCCGCGAGGACGTGGCGCTCACGCTGTGGTCCCGACGAGACGACGGCCCCCGGTGGCGGGCACCGGCCCTCGAACCCGAGCCCACGCGGGGGGGAGCGCCGGCCCCCATGGCGGTGCCCGCCCCCGGGCGCCCCCGACCGCTGACCGTCCGGGCCCTCGCCCCGACCAGCCGACCGCTGCGCCTGGCATGGGAGCAGGTGGGACTCCCGAGGTTGCTGCGCGGCGCCTCGGTCGCCGTCCACCACGGTCCGCATTACACGATGCCGGGCCGGGCGCCGGTCCCCACGGTCGTGACCGTCCACGACCTCACGTTCTTCGACCATCCGGAATGGCACGAGCGGGGGAAGGTCGCGGTGTTCCGTCGGGCGATCCGGGTGGCGGCGCGCCGTGCCGACGCCATCGTGTGCGTGAGCGCGCACACCGCACAGCGATTCCAGGAGCTGTGCGCGCCCGCCGGGCACGTGGTGGTCGTCCCCCACGGCGTCGACCTCGGCCGGTTCAGCGCCGACGACGCCGAGACCGACGACGCCACGCTCGCCCGGCTGGGCGTGCGTGCGCCCTACGCGGTCTTCGTCGGCACGCTCGAGCCGCGCAAGGCGGTGCCCGTGCTCGTCGCCGCGTTCGACGCCGTCGCCGATCGGCGAGCAGACCTGACCCTGGTGCTCGTGGGCGGACCCGGATGGGGCGGGGACGAGGTCCGCCGGGCGGTCGCCTCGGCCCGCCACGGCGACCGGGTGCTGCGACCCGGGTACGTCCCAGACGAGGCCGTGCCCGCGTTGTTGCGCCGGGCGGCGGCGGCGGCCTACCCGGCCCTCGAGGAGGGATTCGGCCTCCCCGCGCTCGAGGCGCTGGCGTGTGGCGCGCCGCTCGTGACCACGCAGGGGACGGCGATGGCCGAGGTGGCGGGGGAGGCGGCACTTCTCGTGCGCCCCGGATCCGTACCCGACCTGGCCGACGCCATCGACGCCGTCGTGGCCGGCGGTCCCGAGGTGGAGGCCCGACGCCGGCGGGGGCTCGAGGTGGCGGCCCGCCACACCTGGGACGCCAGCGCGGCAGGGCACATGGACGCCTACCGGTGGGCGCTGTCGCATCCGCTGCGAGCTGGACGGGGCGCCCACCGGACCGACCGGTAAGGTTCGGCGCGTGCGCGCGCTGGTCACGGGGGCCCGGGGGTTCGTCGGCACCTGGCTCGTCGCGCACCTCCAGGAGCACGGCGACGACGTGGTGGCCGTGGACCGGGAGGTGGACATCACCGACGGTCGCGCCGTGCGCGCCACGTTTGTGGCGGCCGCTCCCGACGCCGTGTATCACCTCGCCGCGCTCACCCATGTCGGGAGGTCGTGGGACGATCCCGCGGAGGTGTTGCACGTGAACGCCACGGGGACGCTCTACGTTCTCGAGGCCGCCCGCGCCTGCGCGTCGGTGCCGCGGGTGCTGCTCGTCAGCTCGGCGGAGGTCTACGGGGTGGTCCCCGAGGGGCGGCTCCCCGTCACCGAGGACGAGCCGCTCGCCCCCGTCACGCCCTACGCGGCGAGCAAGGTGGCCGCCGAGTACCTCGGCGTCCAGCAGCACCTGGCCCATGGGCTCCCGGTGATCCGCGTGCGCCCCTTCAACCACATCGGTCCCGGGCAGTCCTCCGGGTTCGTCGTCGCCGCGCTGGCCGAGCGCATCGCCCAGGCGGTGCGCGCCGGCGCCTCGAGCATTCCGGTGGGCAACCTCTCGGCGCGCCGCGACCTCACCGACGTGCGCGACGTCGTACGCGCCTACCGCACGCTCGTGACGGACGGGACCCCCGGCGAGGTCTACAACGTGTGCTCGGGGCGAGACGTGGCCATCGACGAGGTCGCCGCCCGCCTCCTCGACCTGGCCGGGGCGCAGCTCGAGCTCGTGCCCGATCCCTCCCTCGTCCGACCGGTGGACGTCCCCGTCGTGCGCGGGGATCCGGGCAAGCTCGAGGCGGCCACGCGGTGGCGGCCCGAGATCGACCTGGAGAAGACCTTGCGCGACGTGCTCGATCAGTGGACCGAGCAGGCGTCCTGAGCTGCCTTGGACCCGACCCGGCGCACCCGCCGTCCACGGCGCGCGACAACGGGCGTGTGCTTCACCGGCGGCCGCGGCGGCGCCGGGCCCCACAACGCCGAACGCCCTGCCGCACGGACAGGGCGTTCGGGGGGCGGGCAGGCGGGGGGACGCCTACCCGCGCCACGCCGTCCCGGGGGGTGGTGACGGCGCAGATGTGGCTCAGGCGGCGGCGCTGAGCAGCTTGCGCAGCTGCTGGCGTGCTTCGCGCGCCTGGGTGTGGGCCTGCTTGACCAGGTCACGTGCCTGCTCGGGCAGCCGCTCCTCGATCGGAGAGAGCGACGTCTCGATGCGGACGAAAACCTGCTCGAACGCGTCGTCGACATCCTTGACGCGCTTGGTCAGCTCGCCCCGCACGTCGCCCAGGCGACCTTCGAGCTGGGTCCGGGGTCCCCCCAGGCGCTTCTGGAGCTCCTGGCGGCGAACCTGGGCCTTCTGGAAGCCCAGGACGCCCAGCCCGACGACGACGTAGGCGGCGTCACGGACGGTCTTCGTGATCTCCTCTGTGATGTCCTTGAACTCGGCCATCTCCGTTCCTTCCTCTGCGAACTCCCCCGGTGGGGGCTCTGCTAACTATTGTAGCAAAAGGTGCTAACATTTGCAAGCAGCTCCGGGGCGCCACCACCGGCCGGCGGGGCGGATTTCCTCGGCTGACCCAGGTGAGGCGCCGGGTCGCGGAGGGTAGCCTCGTGGCCCTGATGGAGACGGTGGCTCCCCCGGTCGTCGCCGTGATCGTCACCTGCGATCCCGGGGAGTGGTTCGAAGACACGCTGCGCTCGTTCGCCGCTCAGGACTACCCCGAGCTGTCCGTGCTGGTGCTCGACGCCGGGAGCCGCCGGGATCCCACCCCGCGCGTGGCTGCTGTGTTGCCTGGGGCATTTGTGCGGCAGCTGGGCGTCAACGAGGGGTTCGGGTCGAGCGCCAACCACGTGATCGGGATGGTCGAGGGCGCGTCCCACCTGTTGTTCTGCCACGACGACGTCGCCCTGGATCCCGATGCCGTCCACATCCTCGTCGAGGAATCGTTCCGGTCCAACGCCGGCGTCGTTTCGCCCAAATTCGTCAGTTGGGACGATGCGTCACGCCTGTTGCACGTGGGGATGGCCGTCGACAAGGGAGGAGCGGTGGTGGACCGGGTGCAACCGGGGGAGATCGACCACGGCCAGCACGACGCCGTGCGCGACGTGTTCCTCGCACCCGGCGGCTGCACCCTCGTGCGCGCCGACCTCTTTGCCGAGCTCGGGGGTTTCGACCCTGACATCTTCGTCATGGGCGAGGACCTCGACCTGTGCTGGCGGGCGCAGGTGAGCGGCGCGCGCGTCGTGGTCGCACCCGGCGCGCGCGTCCGGCATCGCGAGATGCTGGCGAGCGGCCAGCGCGGGCTGCCCGACGCCATCGCGCCGGGGGCCGGTCCCGCATCCTCGCTCGTCGGCGCCGGGGCCGCCGCCATCGCCGCCGCCGACGGCGACGCGCCTGCGCCGGGCGCCGCGCCGGGACCGGCCCCCGCCCGTGCCGCGCTGCACCGGGGCGGGGCCCCGGTCACCTTGCAGGCGCTGCAGCGCCGGCACGAGCTCCACGCCGTGCTCAAGGCCTACGGGCCGTTCCACCTCGTGCGCGTCCTGCCACAGCTGATCGCCCTGTCGCTGGCCGAGGCGGTGATCGCCTTCGTGGCCGGCCACCGGGAGCGGTCGGCGGCGGTGCACCAGGCCTGGCGGTGGAACGTCGCCCACCGCCAGCGGCTGCGACGCGAGCGTGGCGCCGTCCAGGCCCATCGCCGACTCGACGACGCCGAGGTCCGCCGGCTGCAGCTGCGTGGCAGTGCCCGGCTGAACGGGTACGTGCGCCGGGCCGTCACCCAGGGCCTGCACGTCGCCAACCGGGGGGAGACGTCGGTCGCGCTTCGCGAGGTTCCCGAGCCGGGCACCGACGTGGCGCCGGCGCCGGGGCCGGCCACCTCCACGCGGGCGGTCGTGTGGCTGGCGGTGGCGCTCGTGCTCGTGTTCGGCACTCGGCAGCTGCTCGGCCCGGGCTTCCCGTTCGTGGGCCAGCTCCTGCCCATGCCGTCGGCCGGGACGCTGCTGCACCGCTTCCTCTCGGGGTGGCAGCCGACGGGCGTGGGGACGACGGATCCCACCACCCCGGCCACGGGCTTGCTCGGCCTGGGGGGAACGCTGTTGTTCGGCGGGGTGGGCCTCTTGCAGAAGGTCCTCGTCTTCGGGTGCGTCCCTCTCGGAGCGCTCGGGATGAGCCGGCTGGCGCGGCCGTTGGGCACCCCCTGGGCGCGGATCACCGCGACCGTGATCTACGTCGCCGTGCCGGTCCCCTACGACGCCCTGGCGTCGGGGCGCGTGGACGTGCTCGCCGTGTACGGCGCGTGCCCGTGGATCCTCAACCGCCTGGCGCGCGCCTCGCGCGCCGCCCCCCACGACCAGCCTGCGGGTCCCGCCGTCCCCGACGCGTCGCGCTCCGGGGAGCGGGCCTCGGCGCCGTGGCGCCGTTCGGTCCCCGGCCACGGCCTGGCCCTGGGCCTCGTCCTGGCGCTGCTCACCTCGGTGGCCCCCGCGGGCATCGCCGTGACGCTGGTCATCGCCGTGGGCCTCTGTCTCGGCCTGGTCATGACCGGGGGCCGGCGCGGCCTGCGCAGTGCGGGGCGCGTCGGCGCCGTGACGGGCAGCGCGGTGGTCGTCGCCGTCGTCCTGCTCATGCCGTGGTCGTTCGCCGTCCTCGGCGGTCCGGGGCGGTGGCAGACGCTCACCGGTCTGGCGGTGGCCCCGTCGAGCGGGGTGGGATGGGGTCATCTCCTGCGCTTCGCCGCCGGCCCGATCGGTGACACCCCGCTCACCTGGGCGTTTCTCGCCGCCGCGGCGTTGCCGATTGCCATCGGCCGCCGCTGGCGACTGGCCTGGGCGGGCACCGCGTGGTCGGTGGCGGTGGTGGCCTGGGTCATCGCCTGGGCGGGAGAGCGGGGGTGGCTGGGGTCGTTCGCCCTCTCGGCGCAGACGCTGCTCGTGCCGGCGGCGGCGGCCATCGCCCTGTGCGTCGGGTTGGGCGTCGCCGCCTTCGAGCTCGACCTGCCGGGCTACCGCTTCGGATGGCGCCAGGGCGCCGCCGTGCTGGCCGCCGTGGCGGGGGCGGTGGGGATGCTCCCCGTGCTCGGCGCCAGCGTCAACGGCCGGTGGGACCTCCCGCTCACTGGCTACGGCCAAGCCGTCTCGTGGATGGCGGCCCAGCAGTCCCAGGGCGCCTTCCGGGTGTTGTGGCTGGGGGACCCGCGCGTGCTGCCGGGCACGGGATGGCAGCTGGCGCCCGGCCTGTCCTACGTCGTCAGCGAGAACGGGCTCCCCGACACCACCGCGCTGTGGCCGGGGTCGGCGCCGGGCCCGGCGGCCGCCATCGGCCGGGCCGTGACCCTGGCCGAGCACCACGGCACCGTCCGCCTCGGGCGCATCCTGGCCCCCTATGCGGTGCGCTACGTCGTCGTGGTGCAGACCCTGGCCCCGTCGATCCCCGGCTTCCAGTCGCCCTCGGGGTACGAGGCGCCGGCCGATCTCGCCCCCGCGCTGCTCGGGCAGGTGGACCTGCACGAACTGATCAGCCAGGGGGGATTCGAGGTCTTCGTGGATGCCGCCGCGCTGCCCGTGCGGGCCGTGCGCCTCGTCGGGGCGCCGGCGCCGGCGCCCACCGTGGCGGGCCCGTCGCCGGGGCTCCAGGGCTGGCGGCCCGCCCTGCGCGGGTCGCCCGGGGCCACGCAGGTCTCCGGGCGCGTCCCGGCCGGCACCGTGCTCGACGCCGTGGCGCCCGCCGGGCGGTGGCACCTGGTGGGAGCGGGAGGCCACAGCGCGCGCGCCACCACGGCGTTCGGGTTCGCGGCGACGTTTTCGGTGCGTCGGGCGGGGCCGGTGACGGTCGCCTTCGCCGAGTCGGCCGACCACGGCCTGGTCATCGCCGGCGAGATCGTGCTGTGGGTGCTCGTGGTCGGCGCCCTCGCCGGCCGTCGCCGCACCGTCGAATGGTGGTGGGGGCGCCTCGTGCGCCGCCGTCGGCGCGTGGCCCCGCCGACGGCGCAGCGCCATCGGCCGCCTGCGCCGGACGAGGACGAGGCGCACCCCGCCCGGTCGGGCCCCTCGGTGGCCCGGTCGGGGGGGAGCTCGCGGTGAGCGCCGCAGCCGACGGGACCAGGAGCGCCGCCGTCCGGGGGGCACGGGCGAGCGAATCACTGCGGCGCGCGGCGATCGCCGGCGTCCTCGTGGCCGTGCTCGTCGGCGCCGGCGTCGTCGACGACACCGTCGGGCGCAGCGCCCCGCCGACGGCGTCGGCCCGCGACGCGCTGGCGGCGCTGCGGGTGGCACCGGCGGGCGTCGAGTCCTCCGCCTGGTTTTGCGCGGGCGGCACCGGCGCCCAGGGGGGGGCCCCGAGCACCCTGGTGCTCACCAACACCACGTCCCGGGCGGTCAGCGGCACCCTGACCACGGTGCCCGCCACCGGGGCGACCCGGTCGTCGTCGCTGGTGGTGGCCGCTCATGCGCAGCTGAACGTGGGGGCGGCCCACCTGGCGTCGTCGGGGTACCTGGCGGCCACCGTCGTGCTCGACGGTGGCGGGGTCAGCGTGGCCGAGGTGGTATCGAGCCCGCTCGGCTGGAGCATGGCGCCGTGCGCGTCGTCCGCCTCGCGGCAGTGGTACTTCGCGCACGGCGCCACCTCGCAGGGCGGCGGCATGACGCTGTCGCTGTTCAACCCCGGCGCCACCGGCGCGGTGGTCGACGTGTCCCTCGTGTCGCCCTCCGGCGGGTTCGTGTCGCCCCCGGCGTACCAGGGGATCGATGTGCCGAGCGGTTCGCTCGTGACCGAGAACCTCGGCGATCACGCATCCGACGACCCGGACCTGGCCACCGAGGTGTCGACGCTGTCGGGGATGGTCGTGGCCGACGAGCTGCAGTCGACCGGGCAGGCCGGCGACGGCGGCGTCACGGTGGTGCTCGGGACGCCGGCGCCCGCGCCCACGTGGGTCTTCGCCCAGAACACCGACGTCATCGGGGGGACCGTCACCTTCCACGTGCTCAACCCGTCGTCGCACGCCGCCCTGGTGTCGGTGCAGATCGGGCTCCCGCAGGGGTCGGGGGCCGAGCCGTTGCTGTTGCGCGTCCCCCCGCAGGCGACCGCCAGCCTGGTCGCCGAGAAGCAGACGCGCATCCCGGCGAACGTGCCCTACGCGGCGATCTTCGTGTCGGTCGGAGGGGTGGGCGTGGTGGTGGACCGCCAGGTCCAGGCGCCCGCCGGCGAGCCCCCGCCGGCCCCCGAGGACGGGGACGTCCCGGGCGTGGCCGGCGCAGCCCGCGCCTGGCTGCTGCCCGCCGTGGCGCCCCCGGGCACGGGCGCCTGGGCGTTCGCCGCCGTGAGTCTCGGGCACCGGGCCACCACGGTGCGGTTCCTCACCGCCGCCGGCCGTCCGATCGCCGGTCTCGGGCCCAAAGTGGTGCACCCGGGCTCGCTGCTCGTGATCGGCCCCAACCCCGGTTCGCCGTTCGGCACCGCCGGCGTGCGCGTGGTGGCCGACCAACCGGTGGCCGTGGAGCTCGATGCGCTTCCCGTGGCCGCTCCCGGGGTGGTGGTCGTCCCCGCGCTGGCCCTCGGCTGATCCGTCGGCCGTCGTGGAGCGTCCCGCTCCGCCGGGCCCGGGCGCCGCCGCGGCGCGTCGCCCGGCGCGCGTCTAATCGACGGGCTTGCCCGCGGCGGACCCCGTGGTCTCGGGCTCCGCCACCGGTGTCTCGACCTTGGCGCCGTTGCCCGGCGTGTCCTCGGAGCCGGCTCCGAGCCCCGCCCCGTTCGAGTCGCCGAGCTTCGGCAGGACGGCCACGTGGTCGTGGACGGGCTTGCCGTAGGCATCGTCCACGAGCTTGCCCACCTCGGCACCGTCGAGCGTCTCGCGTTCGAGCAGGGACCGGGCCACGGCGTCGAGCCCCCCGCGGTGGCGGCTGAGCAGCTCGATGGCCCGCTCCTCCTGCTGGCGCAGGATGCGGGCGATCTCGGCGTCCACGACGCGTGCGGTGTCCTCCGAGTAGTCGCGCGAGTGGAGGAGGTCCTCGCCGAGGAAGACCATGCCCTGCGAGCCCCAGGCCATCGGGCCGAGCTCCTCGCTCATGCCCCATTCGCGCACCATCTTGCGGGCCAGCTCGGTGTTGCCCACCAGGTCGTTGCTGGCCCCCGTCGACAGGTCGCCGTAGACGAGCAGCTCCGCCGCCCGACCACCCATGCGCACCGCCAGGGAATCCTCGATCACCTCACGGGGATAGATGTGGCGCTCCTCGAGCGGGAGCTGCTGGGTGACGCCGAGAGCCATGCCCGTGGGCAGGATCGTGACCTTGTGCACGGGGTCGGCGTGTTCGAGCACGTAGGCGAGCACGGCGTGGCCCCCCTCGTGGAACGCCACGCGCTCCTTCTCGGGCTCGGACAGGACCAGGCTCTCGCGACGCTGGCCCATGAGCACCCGGTCGCGTGCGGCTTCGAAGTCCACCATGTCGACCTGGTGCGAGCCTCGGCGCACAGCGTGCAGCGCGGCCTCGTTGACGAGGTTGGCGAGGTCGGCGCCGCTCATCCCCGGTGTCCCGCGGGCGACCACCTCGAGGTCGACGTCGGCGCCGATGCGCTTGTCCTTGCAGTGCACCTTCAGGATCGGCAGCCGCTCCTCGAGGTCGGGGAGCGGCACCACGATCTGGCGGTCGAAGCGTCCCGGACGCAACAGGGCGGGATCGAGGATGTCGGGACGGTTCGTGGCCGCCATGATGACCACGCCCTCGGCGGGGTCGAAGCCGTCCATCTCGGAGAGCATCTGGTTGAGCGTCTGCTCGCGCTCGTCGTGGCCGCCTCCGAGCCCCGCACCGCGCTTGCGCCCGATGGAGTCGATCTCGTCGACGAAGATGATGGCGGGGGCCTGCTTGCGCGCCGTCTGGAACAGGTCGCGCACCCGGCTGGCGCCGACACCCACGAACATCTCCATGAAGTCGGACCCGCTCACCGACAGGAACGGGACGCCCGCTTCGCCGGCCACGGCGCGGGCGAGCAGCGTCTTGCCGGTTCCCGGCGGGCCGACGAGCAGGATGCCCTTCGGGATCTTGGCGCCGATGTCGCGGAACCGGTGGGGCGACTTGAGGAAGTCGACGACTTCGCTGATCTCGACCTTCACGCCCTGATAGCCGGCGACGTCGGCGAACGTCGTCCGGGGACGCTCGGTCGTGTACAGGCGCGCGCGGGACCGCCCGATCGACATGATCCCGCTCATCTGCCCTTGTGCCCGCCGACTGATCCAGAAGAAGATACCCACGAACACCAACAGGATGAGGATCGTCGGCAGCCACTGACCGAGCGCGCCCTCCGTCGGGGTGACGAACTTGACGCTCGGGACGTCCTTGCGCATCACCGCCACGTCGTCGGGGATGGAGGGGTCGGGCCCAGGCACGGAGTAGTTCCCCCCGTCCTTCAACTGGCCCGTGATGATGCCCGTGGTGTTGTCGATGGTCACCGTCTGGACCTTGTCGGCCTGGACGTACTGCTTCAGGAACGTCGGGTACTGGATCTGCTTCACCGGCGTCTTCGTCAACAGCGGCGGGATGATGACCACGGCGAACACGGCCAGGATCAGCAGGGCGAAGACCCAGCGCCAGCTCTGGTCGCCTCCCGAGGTGCCGGTGCCTCCGGGCGCAGGACCACCCGCCCCACCAGGGGTGGGGCGTCCGGAACGGCGGTCCGGGAGGGATGGCATTTCCCCATGGTACGCGCCCACGGCAGGAGGGCATGCGCAGGGGCGGGGGTCCGAGGGTGGTCGGCCGTCACTAACCTTCGAGCGATGGCGAGCGTCGCGTCAGGTTCCGAGGGCGACGGGCCGGTCAAGCGGGCGCCCGCCGACGCCGCGCCGCCCCGCCCACCGTCGAACGGCGCGCCCGGCTCGGTGGTCCCCGCACCCGTCCACCCCGCGCGCCTCGGAGGGAGGCCCGCGTCCGCACCTCCACCGCCACCTCCACTTCCACTTCCACCTCCACCTCCACCGGCCCCGGCGCCGAGCGGTGGTGCGGCCGACGCGCATGGCGTTGTGCCCGAGAGCGCCGTGCTGCCCACGGCGGGAGGGCCGGCCACCTCCCGCGATGCCACGACGTGGCTGGCCTACGCGGCCGCCGGCTTCCTCGTCGGTCAGGTGGCGGCCACGGTGCTGTTGGCCGTGGTGGCTGCCGTGAACGGCCACGAGGCCGACCTCTCGCGGCTGGCCGACGCGGCGGTGCCCCCGGCGTGGGTGGTCATCCCGGGTCTCGTCGGGCTTTGGTTCGGCTTCGTCGGTTCGGCCCTCGCCGCCTCGCGCCGGCGCGGCACCCGGAGCTTGCGACGCGACATGGGGCTCGAGGTGCGCGGGCGCGACGTCGTCATCGGCGGCGCCGTCGGGGTCGCCGGACAGCTCGCGCTGCTGCCGCTGCTGTACCTCCCGCTCGAGCACGTCATCCCCCACCTGAATTCGCGCCTGTCGGAACCGGCGAAGCACCTGACCGGTGGGTTCCCGGGCGCGGACCTGGCGGTGATCGGCGTCCTCACCGTGGCGGTCGTTCCCGTGGTCGAGGAGGTGTTCTTCCGGGGCCTCGTGCTGCGAGCCCTCGTCCGGATCTGCCAGCCGCTCGGTCGGGCGGTGGGTCCGGCCCTCGCCTGCCTGTCCACCGGGATCCTCTTCGGACTGGCCCACTTCGAGGCGCTGCAACTCCTCGGCCTGGCGGCGTTCGGCGTCGTGCTCTCGGTCCTGGCCTACCGGTTCCGCCGGCTCGGCCCGTCCATCTTCGCCCACGCCACCTTCAACCTCCTGGCCGTCGTGGCGGTGGCCTCCTCCACCCCCGGCACCGTGCACTGAACCGTCTGCGGCCCCCGACGGCCCCGGCGCAGGCCGCGGCCTGAACGGCTCGGTCCCGGGCCGCCCGGTCGCCGGGTACGGCCGGCACGGTTCGGGACGCCGGGTGCCGCTGCGGACCGGTGGTGCCGCAAAGGGGCCGGCATCGGGCACCATGGGGAGGTCATGCGCCGGCCCGCCGCCCCAGCCCTCGCCACCCTGTGCGTCATCGGCGCGGTCATCGGGGTCGTCGTGTGGGCCATGGACCCGGCCCTGCTGCTGTCCAACACGACCACCACGGGCGGCGACACCGGGGCCCACTTCGCCCTGGCGGCGTTCTTGAAGTCCACCCTCATCCCGAGCGGACACGTCACCGGGTGGAACCCGGGCGCCTACGACGGGTTCCCGCTCAACACCTTCTACTTCCCGTTGCCCGACACGTTGGCGGCCCTGCTCGGCTACATCATCCCGTTCGACATCGCCTTCAAGCTGGTGACCATCCTCGGCTCGGTGACGCTACCGGTGGCCGCCTGGGCGTTCGGGCGCCTGGCGGGCATGGAGCGCCCCCGGCCGGCGGCGCTGGCCGCGGCCACGCTGCCGTTCCTGTTCGACCAGACCTTCACCATCTACGGCGGCAACCTGTACTCGACGCTCGCCGGCGAGTACGCCTTCTCGCTCGGCCTGTCGGTGGCCCTCGTGTTCCTCGGGTGCGTGATCAGGGGGCTGCGCACCGGGCGCATGCGGGTGCCGGCCTCACTCCTGCTCGCCGCGTGCGTCCTGTGCCACCTCGTGACCGGCCTGTTCGCGCTGGCCGGGATCGTCGTGGCCCTCGTGGTCCTGGGGCCGTCGTGGCGGCGCCTGTGGTGGGTGGTGACGGTGGTGGGCACCGGCTTCCTGCTCTGCGCGTGGTGGGCGGTTCCCTTCGTCGTCGAGCAGGCGTACAGCACGAGCATGGGGTGGCAAAACGTCCACACCTTCGTCGCCTTGTTGGCCCCGAGCGCTGATCGCTGGGTGCTCGGGGCCGGCGCCGTCGGCCTGGTGCTGGCGCTCGTCCGCCGTCAGCGCGCCATGCTCATCGTGACGACGCTCGGGGTGGGCTCGGGGATCGCCCTGGTCGTCGACCCGCAGGGCAAGCTCTACAACACCCGCTTCCTCCCCCTGTGGTGGATCTGCGCCTACCTGGCGGCGGGGTACGCGTTGGCCGAGCTGGGCGGCATCCTCGCCACCTACGTCCGCCGCATCCAGGTGCAGTACTCGCTCGTGGGCGACCAGCACTGGATGCGGCACCCCCAGCCCGGCCCGGCCCAGGCGTTCTCCTCCAGAGCCGTCTCGTTCGCCGCCCCCATGGCCGGGGCGATCACCCCGGCGTTCCACGCCGTCACCGACACCGTCGCCGGTCCCCGCCCCGGCCTCCCCCCGGTCGGTGACGGAGGGGCGGGGTACGGGGGGGCGGGGCCGCCCCCGCCGTGGCCCCCCGGCGGCCGCCGCATGCGCACCCGGACGCCGTGGGTCGCCGGCGCCGTGGCCGTGCCCATCCTGGCCCTGGCGGCCGCCAGCGCCGTCGTCCTGCCGCCGCTGCTCGTGGGCCCGAACGGGGCCACCCTGGGCCCGATCCACATCGGCCCGAGCAACGTGGCGGCCTGGGCGCAGTGGAATTTCTCGGGGTACGAGAGCAAGCCGGCGTGGCCCGAGCTGCGCACCGGCATCGTGGGCACGATGGACCAGGTGACCAAGACGCACGGCTGCGGGCGGGCCATGTGGGAGTACAACTCCGACCTCAACCGCTTCGGCACCCCGATGGCGCTCATGCTCCTGCCGTACTTCACCGGCGGGTGCGTCGACTCCATGGAAGGCCTCCTGTTCGAGTCCTCCGCCACCACGCCGTGGCACTTCCTCAACCAGTCCGAGCTCTCGCAGGCGCCGTCGGACGCCATGAACGGCCTGAACTACACGGCCTTGAACGTGCCCCTCGGCATCGAGCACCTGCAGATGCTCGGTGTCCGCTACTTCCTGGCCTCGTCACCGGTCGTCCAGGCCCAGGCGGACGTCAACCCCAACCTGACGCCGGTGGCGTCGACGGGGCCGTGGCGCAGCCCCTACGAAGGGCAGATGCTCGCCACCACGTGGAAGATCTACCTGGTCCACGACGCGTCGATCGTGAGCCCGTTGACCCTGCGGCCCGACGTGCTCACCGGCGTCGGACCCGGCCAGCCCTCGTGGCTCCCGGTCGCCCAGCGCTGGTACCTCGACCCGGCGCGGTGGTCGCAGGAGATGGTCGCCGGAGGCTTGCCGTCGTGGACCAAGGCGCCGCAGGGCGAGGCGCCGCCGACGCACACCACGGTGCCGCCCGTGCACGTGAGCGACGTGCGGGTCACCAACGACCAGGTCGGCTTCCACGTGGACCGCACGGGCGTGCCCGTGCTCGTGCGGGTGTCGTACTTCCCCGCGTGGCACGCCTCGGGCGCGCTCGGGCCGTGGCGGGCGGAACCCAACCTGATGGTGGTGATGCCCACGTCGCACGACGTGACCGTGACCTACGGGTCGACGCATGCCGGTGAGCTCGGCCTCGGGCTCTCGGTGCTCGGTGTGCTCGTCGTGATCGTGCTCATACGGCGTCGCCGCGCCTACGCCTGAACCCGGCGGCGGCCGGCGGGCCGCCCGGCGGCCAGCGACGGAGGCGTTCCTCGGGCGACACCGAGCGACGCCGCCCGGACCAGGCGCCGGCGACGGCCGTGGCCCCGGTGCCCGGCGCATCCACGGCGCCGGCAATCCCGGGCCCGGCGGCCGTTGCTGGCTCTCTCGGCCCCGGCGCAGGGGAGTGGCCGGCCGGGACGACCGGGGACGACCGACCCCGGGACGGTGGGGGCCGAGCGGGTAGGCTTCGGGCGCCATGGCCGCCCTCGACGCCGTGTTCAAGGCCTACGACGTGCGCGGGACGGTGCCCGAGCAGCTCGACGCCCGTATCTGCCGAGCGATCGGCTGGGCGTTCGCCCGCTTCGCCGATGCCCCGCGCATCGTGGTGGCGCGCGACATGCGGGCGACCGGGCAGGAACTCTCGTCGGCGTTTGCCGCCGGGGCCCGGGCTGCCGGCACGACGGTGGTGGACGTGGGCCTGGGCTCGACCGACATGCTGTACTTCGCCTCCGGGCGGCTGGACGCGCCGGGGGCCATGTTCACGGCTTCGCACAACCCGGCGGCCTACAACGGGATCAAGCTGTGCCTGGCGGGCGCCCGGCCCGTCGGACAGGACACGGGCCTGGCGCAGGTGCGCTCGGGGGCCGAGGAGGCGTTGGAGACCGGTGCGGACCAGGGCGGCGAGGTCGGCGGCATCGAGCAGCAGGACGTGCTCGATGCCTTCGCCGAGCACGTCCGTTCGTTCGTCGACCCTTCCGTGCTGCGCCCCCTGCGGGTGGTGGCCGACACGGCCAACGGGATGGGGGGGCTCGTCGCCCCCCGGGTCTTCGCCGGGCTCCCCTTCGGGCTCGAGATTCTCTTCCCCGAGCTCGACGGCACGTTCCCCAACCACCCCGCCGACCCCATCCAACCCGAGAACCTGGCCGACTTGAAGGCGGCGGTGCTGCGCAGCGGCGCCGACGTCGGCCTGGCGTTCGACGGCGACGCCGATCGCGTCTTCCTGGTGGACGAGCGGGCCGAGACCGTGTCGGGGTCGCTCACGACCGCGCTGGTCGCCCGGTCGATGCTCGCCAAGTACCCCGGGTCCACCGTCCTCTACAACCTCATCTGCTCCAAGGTCGTGCCCGAGACGATCGAGGCGTGCGGCGGGAAGGCCGTGCGTACCCGGGTGGGCCACTCCTTCATCAAACAGGTCATGGCCGACACCGGTGCGGTGTTCGGGGGGGAGCACTCGGGGCACTACTACTTCCGGGACAACTACCGGGCCGACTCCGGGCTCATCGCCGCCTTGGTGGTGCTCGAGGAGATGTCCACGGCGAGCAAGCCCCTGTCCCAGCTGCTCGCCCCGTACCGGCGCTATGCGGACTCGGGCGAGATCAACACCGAAGTCGGCGACCCGCCGGCGGCGGTGGAGGCGCTCGCCGAGCACTTCGCCGCCGAAGGCTTGCCCACGGACCGCACCGACGGCCTGACCGTGGAGCACAGCGAATGGTGGTTCAACGTTCGTCCGTCGAACACCGAACCGCTCCTGCGCCTGAACGTCGAGGCCCGCACGCCCGAGGAATGCGAGCTCCATGTGACCGAGCTCCTCGACCTGGTGGTCAAGCTGGGGGGCACCACGGCACCCGGGGACGAGTGACGGGCGGGAGTTCGGGAACGACCGGGAGAACGCCGCCACGAAGCACACTGGCCACGAAGAACACTGCCGGATGGGCCGAGTGGCCACGGCCCACCGCACGGGGTCGAACCAACACCACCGGGCCGCATTGGCCGCACGACGATCGACAGGGAAGAAAGGACGTTCCATGGCGCTGGACCCTCTCCTGCTGGAGGTGCTGGCGTGCCCCGAGGACAAGGGACCGCTGCTGTACTTCGCCGACGAGGACCGCCTGTACAACTCGCGCCTGCACCGCAGCTACGACGTGCGCGACGGCATCCCCGTGATGCTGGTCGACGAGGCCACGACGGTCGACGAGGCCGAGCATGCCCGCCTGATGGCGAAAGCCGAGGCCGAGGGCATCACGCCGACGATGGGCGGGAGAGGAGACTCGTGATCGAGGTTCCCGTAGCCGACGGGGTGCTCGACACCCTGGACATGTTCGAAGTGACCGCTGGCCTCCCCGAACAGGTCGCCACCTCGGTCGGCGCGGCGCACGGGCTCGACGGCCTGCCCGACCGCGAATACGTCGAGAACGTCGTGGTCCTCGGCATGGGGGGCAGCGGCATCGCTGGCGATGTCATGGTGGCGGTGGCCGGACCGTTCGTGCCCGTTCCCATCACGGTGGTCAAGTCCTACGACCTGCCGGACTTCGTGGGGCGCGGATCGCTCGTCTTCGCCGTCTCGTTCTCGGGCAACACCGAGGAGACTGTCGAAGCGGCGGGGGAGGCCGCCAACGCCGGGGCCAGCCTGGTGGCGGTCACGAGCGGCGGCGAGCTCTCGGCCCTGGCCGAGGACATGGGGGCCCCCGTCGTGCCCGTCCCCGCGGACATCCCCCAGCCCCGCGCCGGCCTCGGGGCCATGGCCATCCCACCCCTCATCGTGCTCGAGGACATCGGGCTGTTCCCCGGGGCTTCCCAGTGGGTGGCGCTGGCCGTCGACCAGCTCCGGCGACGCCGGGACCGCCTCGTGCAGCCCGGGAGCGTGGCCGAGGAGCTGGCCAGGCGCATCGGTCGCACCATCCCGCTCATCCACGGGGCACAGGCCATCGGCGCGGCCGCCGCCCTGCGGTGGAAGGCGCAGATCAACGAGAACGCCAAGGCGCCTGCGTTCTGGGGCGTCTACCCCGAGCTGTGCCACAACGAGATCGCCGGGTGGGGCCAGCACGGGGACGTGACCCGCCAGGTCCTGACGCTCGTCAACCTGCGCCACGACGCCGAGCACCCCCAGGTCCTGCGGCGCTTCGCCTTCGTGGCCGACGTCCTGCGCGAGGTGGTCGCCGACATCGTCGAGGTGCACGCCGAGGGCGAGGGGGACCTGGCCCAGCTCCTGGACCTCGTCATCGTGGGAGACTTCGTCTCGCTCCACCTGGCGGCCCGCGAGGGCATCGACCCCGGGCCCGTCCCGGTGCTCGAGGAGTTGAAGCACCGGCTCAACGAGGCCTAGATCATTCTCCGACCACGACACGAGGAGTACCGACATGCCCACGCCCAGCATCGATCATGACGTCGCCGATCTCGGCCTGGCCGAGCTCGGGCGCCAACGCATCGCGTGGGCGGATGCCAACATGCCCGTCCTCACGTCCATCCGGGACCGCTTCGCCAAGGAGCGTCCCCTGGAGGGAGCGGTCGTCGCCGCCTGCCTGCACGTGACGACCGAGACGGCCAACTTGCTGCGGACCCTGAAGGCGGGCGGTGCCGAGGTCCTGGCGTGCGCGTCGAACCCGCTGTCCACCCAGGACGACGTGGCCGCGTCGCTCGTCGTCGACGAAGGCATCCCCACCTTCGCCGTGAAGGGCGAGGACTCCGAGCGCTACTACGCCCACATCGACGCCCTCCTCGACCGTCATCCGACGCTCACCATGGACGACGGGTGCGATCTCGTGTCGCGCATCCATCAGAAGCGGCCCGACCAGGTGGGCGAAGTGGTCGCCGGCACCGAGGAGACGACGACCGGGGTGATCCGGCTCCGGGCCATGCAGGCCGAGGGCGCGCTCAAGTACCCCATCGTGGCGGTGAACGACGCCGACACGAAGCACATGTTCGACAACCGCTACGGGACGGGCCAGTCGACGCTCGACGGCATCATCCGGGCGACCAACGTGCTGCTGGCGGGCAAGCGCGTGGTCGTCGCCGGCTACGGCTACTGCGGCAAGGGCGTCGCCAGCCGGGCGCGGGGCCACGGCGCGCAGGTCATCGTCACCGAGATCGATCCGCTGCGCGGCCTCGAGGCGGTCATGGACGGCTTCCGCGTGGAGCCCATGGAGCAGGCGGCCGCCGAGGGCGACATCTTCATCACGGTCACGGGCAACCGCGACGTCCTGCGGACCGAGCACTTCGAGCTCATGCAGGACGGCGCCATCGTGGCCAACTCGGGCCACTTCGACATCGAGATCGACCTGGTCGCCCTGGGGCAGCTGTCGGAGGGCCAGCGACGGGCCGTGCGGCCCATGGTCGAAGAGTTCGTCGTGCGCGGGAAGCGGATCCTGGTCGTGGCCGAGGGGCGTCTGGTGAACCTCAGCGCCGCCGAGGGCCACCCGGCGGCGGTCATGGACATGAGCTTCGCCAACCAGGCCCTGGCCGGCGAATGGGTGATGGCCAACGCCGCCACGCTCGAGCGCCGCGTCTACGACGTGCCGCGCAACATCGACGCCGAGATCGCCCGATTGAAGCTCGACACCATGGGTGTGGCCCTCGACCGGCTCACCCCGGCGCAGGAGCTGTACCTCAGTTCCTGGGAGACCGGTACCTAGCGCTGCCGGCCGCTGGCGCGGGAACGCTGGGCGCGCGGTGGGCGGGGACAGAGACATCGGGCCCCCGGAGGCGTACGCTCGTGGTGTGGGTTGCGCTCGGGTCTGTGGTTGCAAGTCGAAGCCAGTCGCAGGCGAAACGACCCACGTAAGGCAACTCGTGGTTGCTGAGCATGG